>Ga0181577_10000093_pt1 | contig 63992 bp, 58 predicted proteins | sample 101ome_21_FD_132468 | JGI IMG/M metagenome (GOLD analysis project Ga0181577, IMG submission 132468) | Coastal salt marsh microbial communities from the Groves Creek Marsh, Skidaway Island, Georgia - 101413BT metaG (megahit assembly) | ecosystem: Environmental > Aquatic > Marine > Intertidal...
ATCAATATTGCCATTGGGTCACTTTTGGTGGGTGGTGTGTTCGCGCTGCTGATACTCATCTGGCGTGGCGAACTGCTGCAAACACTCTTGAGAGAGGGGAGTGCGCTGGTGGGCAGAGCGGAAAGCACTAGCAACACAACGCGAGATTCATTCCCGTTTGCCGTGGCGATTGCTGTTAGCACGCTGAGTTGGTGCTTTATAGCTGTAGTGCACAGCGGCTAACATGAACTACACCATTCTCACGCCCGACGGATTGCCCTACGTACAGCGGCTACAAACACTCGAGATGTACTTTATGCTGTCGGTAGCTGCAGGCGGGGTGTTCGGGTGCATAGCGGTATGGTTTTTACTGAAACGATTCCGCGCTACTGGGCGTGCTACTTTGGGCTCTACATCGGGCATTGCTTCCCTTGAATTTCTCATGGTGCTGCTGCCTTTGCTGATTATAGTGCTCGCCTTTGTGCAGGTGAGTTTAATGATCAATGCCCAGCTACACGTGGGCTACGCGGCCTACGCCGCGGGCCGAAGCGCTAGCACGGTCATTTACGAAAAGACCGACAACGAGGAGGAGGGCATCCTCAACAATGCCGGTACCGAAGGGGCGACTAAATGGACGCGCATAAAACGCGCTACCGCGCCCGCGTTACTGCCGGTGTCGCCGGGTAGTGCAACGGCCGCGGCCAAGGCCTATGCCTCTTACCAGGCAGGTGTGGCCATAAACAGCCAATCGTGGGGTGGTATTTCTTTCGATTCGTCACCTGCCAGCGTTGTGGGCCAGCTGGGTCCCATGGTTTTGCACCGGGGCGGAGACTTCTACGAAGGATCGCGCGTGCAACGCGGGGTTGTTAAGTCGCTGTATGCAGATGTTGCAACCGAGGTTTGGATTAACGGACGCAATGCGGTAGGCGAAGACAAGGAAGGTGGGCAAATAACCGAGCCCTACGATCTCTCGAGCGAAGATACGCTAACAGTCGACGTTACCTATCAATTTTGGCTCAACGTGCCTTACGCTGGGCGCACAATGAAAACTGCCATGGATTGGCAGTTTGCGTTCTTGGATTCCCTCTTGGTACCCACGATTGAGCTCTCTGAAACGGTTGTTGTGTCCGCATGGCGAAAACGGAAGGCGTTTTAACGATGCGTTCACTCCATGGCGACGAGCGCGCGCAGGTGTCTTTTCTGGGCCTGGTTGGGGCTTTTGCACTGATTGGTATGCTGGCCATGGTGATGAATACTGGCGATACCTTACGTCAGCGCATGGAAATGCAGGCAGCGGCAGATGTTACCGCCATCTCGGCAGCCACTTGGACGGCGCGGGGCATGAATACGGTGGCCATGATTAATGTGCTCAACACGAAGTTGCTCAGCATGGCCGCCATCACCAACAGCGCCTATAAAACCGTCAATGTGATGATTCCCATTGCCGAAGGCCAAGAAATAGCCTTTACCGCCTGCTCAGGTGTGCCGATTGTGGGTGCCTTCTGCGTGGCTATGAAGATTGTGGTGCGCATTCAGCTTACTGTGCTTAAGACCGTACTTGAGCCCATGTTGAAAGCGTTACACAACAACGTAACCCGCTGCCCCAAGGCTGCCTGGACAGTGATGAAGAGCTTATCCACAGCGGCAGAGGTTGTTGCTGTTAGTTTCCCCAAAATTGGCTACGCGCAAGGTATTGCTATTGCCCGATCGAATAACGTTAATGGTTGGGTTGTAGAGGGGTCGGCGTTGCAGCTAGGCGCCGCCAACCTCAGTGAATTCGCCAGGCTACCTGTAAGCCGAGACAATGCTGCCCTCAACGACTTCTGCACCCCCATGCTCGATGGCGGTAAAGGGTTTGAATTACAGGGTTACGAGTCTGACGAAGGTCCCGCAAAGCACGGAAAGGGGCTATGGGATACCGGTTTTATCGCCTTTGTTAACCTATTTCCGCACCCCATTTTCGCCGGGTTTTTTAACGCCGAACTGCAGTGGATGCAATGCGGCTCAGTGCCAGAGCCCGAAGGCACCGAGGTTGATTTTTATCATTTGGATGATTGTCGGCAGCATGGCGCTAAAGCCAAGTGGACGCGCTATAACGACGAGACTGATTGGTTACCTCACAATCACTGGCGACCCGAAAATTTCATCGCGTGGGTTCCTGCCGGTGGCGGTGGCGGTGGCTTGAGTTCGTCGGAACAAGCGGGGTTCGGTGGCCTTGAGGATCTGGGCGGAGAGCCCGTCTCAGTACCCAGTGGTGCCATTACCCATCGCCCCACGAATGAAGGCGTAGCCGCACTCACCGGACAATCACGGGGGCGTAACTGGAACGTACAATGTTCATCGTCCGCGAACAGCGGTTACCCGAGCATTAACTCAACTAACCTCAAGAATCACCCGGATTATATGCATTTTGAAGTGGGTGAGGATGGGTTCCATCGGCGTGCGGCAACATCACGCCGAGAAGCGACGGGCACCTATTTTCTCAAAGTGACTACCGAGACCCGTTATCGGGGCGAGGTGCCCTTTGACGATAACGACGATGGCGTGACTGATCGAACCGAGGAGCTGACTTACTCCGATTTCCAATACAACGCTCCAGCACCTGTGGCACAATTTTTTTCGCCACCTTTAACCGCGGAAATGAAGCCTTACCTTGACCCGGAGTATAAATACAATCTGACGGCGATTTCCCTCACGAGTGCCGGCAAAAAAACGCTTGAGGGCGAAGAGCTCAATGACTATCTGGAAGAAGAGTACGGTGCCGACGTGTCTCAGGGTAACAGCCATGGTGGTGGGCAGTGCGGCAGCTACCCCATACCCCATTTACTGGTAGATGAAGACAGCACGCCCGACAAGTTGCGCTATTTTGCGGTGGTGAGCAGAGAGTTGGCCGGGGGAAATAGGCCTTTTTGGACCGATTATTTCCGCCAAGTTGCTGGGCAAAATACCATTTATGCACCGACCGGCAAACGTGGTAGCGACACAGTCACCTTTAGGGGCTTTGCACAAGCACAGGTCTATAACGAGCTCTCTGCCGATACCTTTACGCAGGACTGGCGCGTGCGCTTAGAGCGAGCATCGCTCCTGCAATCAGCGCTCGATCGAGGCAATGAGTTGGGTCTTGGCTTTCTGACTGGCCCCATTGGGCAAGTGTTAGATACGGTGAACAATCACTAATGGGGGGGCAATCGACATTGACATGCTCACAGCGCGGCAACGCCTCTATAGAGTCACTATTGGTGATTTTTTTCTTGATCGTGCCGCTCTTTATGTTGGTATTTACCATGGGTTATCTCAACATTCGCAGCCAAAAAACCCAAGGCGCGCTTAAGCTAAGCACCGATAAGTTGGTAACAGATCGAGACGAGGGCACGGCAGCGACAGCGTCAGCGCTCACCTCCCTCGTAACACAGCACTACTTCACTGATCCAAGCGATAACGCCAGTGTTTCGGTTGATGACAGGTCTGGTACTTACAGTTTTCCATCGGCTAGTCCAGAGACCGCGGACACAATCAACCGCCTTATGTCGGGAATCTCGGGCCTTTCAACCGTTACCCTAGATGTGGCACTGATAGACACGCGTAGCAACTTCAACGACAGTAGCATCAAGCGCAAGCTCGTTTTGGGCGGCGGCCCCTATACCTTTTGCGAGCTTGAGAGCCGTGACTTCAACCCCCTAGAAGCCACCAATGCCAGTGACTTTTTGTCCGGTGCGTTATTCGGATTCCTTGGAGTAGCCGAATATGCCCTAGCACCTTTTGGGGGGCTACCACCCAATGATGCGAAATGCCCATGACAGCGATTAATTTCTTTCTGAAGATTCTGACGCGAGTGATGTTGACCCTTGCCGTTGTGTTTGTCGGATTCGCTGTGTTGGTTAACACCCCATTCTTCAGTAGCAACGGCGAAATGTTTGTACCCGCCGAAGCGTTTCCCCCCAATACAGTAGCCGCAGTCCCGACCAATAACCTTGGCAGCCTCAACGGTAATTTACTATCAGGATCTGTGTTTGCGCCTGACGGCACTGGGCAATTAGATTTGCAAGAACACGAGGTCGAGGGCCCCTGTGAAGGCGCGGGCTTGCGCTATAAAGAAAGTGCGTGCTCTGATTGTCTTGAGCTGCCCGGGAGCGAAACATTAGGTGATCAAGCGCTTGCTATGTGGATGCCCAAGACAGACGATGGCAGTAACGATAGGGTTATGACAACCGCCGCCGACTGCACACAGCGCCTGGCTAACAATCGTGTGTTGGTATCCGTGGTAAGCATGAGCGCTCGTCCGGACGTGATTGGGGGAGCCCATTTAAAGAACACTGGGCTATTGCAAACCCTAGATTTACCGCAACACTTTGCGCAGCGTATGGATATGGCGTTGGGTGGCTGGAAAGTTGAAGAATATGGAACGGCGTTGGGTGGTAATGTGCTTGAGGACATAAGTCGTGCCTTGGCGAGAAAAGGCTGGCGCGAGGCTGAGGGTCAAGACGCTGACGAGAGAGAGTCACAGCGGACTTTTGTTGCGGCATCGGGCGGGTTTCTCATTGTGACCGTTGTTGCGCAAGACACTGAGCTATCAGTGGTAACCATGCTGAATGATCAAGAGGGAGAAGCATCATGAATAAAACACTCGTTACTGTGGTTGCTCTGGTAGCAGGTATTGCTGCGGCTGTATTTATACAGCAGCATATTTCGAATTTGACGGGAGACACGATTACGGTCTTCAAGGCAACAAAAGATGCTGAAGTGGGGGCGCTCCTCGGAGGAAACGTGCAAACCATCACGCTACCGGCTAATTTATTCCCCGATGCGTTGTCAGAAGCACCCACCAGCAAATTTGCCAACTACATTCAGGCCACACCGCTTCGATTACCCGTGAAGCAAGGTGACCTTATCCTCTTTAGACACTTTGACGCCTCTGTTGATCCGGGTGTGCTGCCTGCTATTCCCGCGGGTAAAAAGGCAATTTCCATCCCTGTAGGTGCCACATCTTCCGTCTCGTACTTCATCCGCCCCGGTGACTTGGTTGATGTCATGGCAACCTATGCCGAGCCGGTTGAGGATCAGGAGTCTGACGGGCGGCGCAATATTGCCGAGGCCAAAACAACTCGCTCAATTCTTGATGCGGTCTCTGTACTGGCGGTGGGCGCCGAGTATCGACGCTCTGAGATACAGAAAAATGATGCCTATGGCACCGTGACCTTGTTAGTGACCATGGAAGAAGCCGCCAAACTTATTTTCGCTCGCGATTTTTATCGCGCCGAGCTGACACTTATTCTGCGCAGTAAGGAAGATGAGCAAGGCTCATCGGGGTCAAGCAAGGTTAAAGTGGGTGCGGAGAATTTCGATACCGTTGGGAAAGCGGTGCGCTGATAAAGATGCTCATGGCCACCCAAAACAACGGCGCTTCACGCACTGAGGTTAACTCATGAGTGGATCGCTGCTTGTTACCGATATCAACAACACACCCATCGGTGAGTATCGCCTTGAGGGTCGGTTAGCCATTGGCCGAGCGCCCGATAGCCATGTCGTACTTGATTCGCCGTATATCTCGCCCGAACACGCGGAGATTATTCAAGAAGGCCCCACTGTAAGTATTCGCGCGTTGGGTTTAAACGGTCTACTTGTTAATGATGAGGACCTACGCCAGGGTCAGACCCGACAGCTCGCTAACCAAGATGTCATCTCTATCCCTGGGTTCTTGTTGCAGGTTAACGGTCTAAGAAGCGCAAAAGCCGCAGAAGACTTTGAGCTGGAAGAGCAGTTTTCCGAGATCAAACGCGAAATTCACAGCAAGCTTCTCGATAACGTACGCTTCAAGGGCCGTGTTATCGATGCCAATGATGAAGCACTCAAAACAGAGCTCGACGGCAGGCTGGAGCAACTCTTAAGTCAGGTTGAAGCACTGGACAAGGAGCTTCTTAATTACGTGGTTAAGCGAGCGGTCCGTGAAGAAGTTATCAGTAATTTGATGCGCGGAGAGGCAAAAGAGGGGCGGCGCATGTCGCTCTCTTGGTCCGTGTCGCAGCATGCAATTGCCTTTGACGAGCTCAGTCGTACGATTCTTCGCGAGCTTCAACAATCGGGTGCAACCGATAACGGGCTATTGGCTGTGCGTAGCGCCTTTAACGATGCATATGCCCGCTATGAAACAACGCTTAATAATAGCGATCAGCATTTCGTGGCCAAAGCCTGTTTTCGACAGGATATCAATGATCTTGTCTATGGATTGGGCCCGCTTGAAAGCTTACTGACCATGGCTGATATCACCGAAATTATGGTGGTGGGGCGCAAGCGTATTTTTGTTGAGCGCGGCGGTGGCCTTGAGGAAACGGGTCGCAGTTTCCCCAGCGAAGATGACCTAGGTGTGGCGGTAAACCGCATGGTTCGACCGATTGGTCGAGCCGTCAGCCGCGCCGATCCCATTATCGATGCGCGACTGCTCGACGGGTCGCGCGTGCATGTGGTTGTTCCGCCGATTGCTATTCACGGTACATCGGTGACGATTCGCCGTTTTCGCGAGGACCCTTTCAGACTCGATGATCTATTACGTTTTGGTTCGCTTACGCCGCAGGCAGGTCTGTTTATTACTGCCCTAGCACGGGCTCGGAAAAATATTGTTGTCTCCGGCGGAACCGGTTCGGGTAAAACGACGCTACTTAATGTGATTGGGTCTCTGATACCCATGGACCAACGGTTGGTGGTTATTGAAGACAGCGCGGAGCTGCAACTGCCTCAGCCCAATCAGGTTAACCTCGAAGCGCGCAAGGCAAACTTAGAGGGAGCCGGGGAAATATCTATTAAAGACCTTGTTCGCGCCTCCTTGCGTATGCGCCCCGATCGTGTGGTCGTGGGTGAATGTCGGGGAGGAGAGGCTCTGGACATGCTACAGGCAATGAATACTGGTCACGATGGATCGTTGACAACGGGGCATGCAAACTCGCCGGTAGAGATGATGCAACGATTGCAAGTGATGGTTATGGAAGCGGGCGAGGATATGCCCGCCAGCGCCATTCGCCAACAAATCGCCTCGGCCGTTGATGTGGTTGTGCAGATAGCTCGCCAGCGTGATCGGTCGCGCAAGATTACCCATATCAGTGAAGTAGCCGGTTATGATTTTGATCGTGAGCAAATCATCATCGAGGATATTTTTAGGCTGACTACCCAAGCCAATGGTACTCAAGAACTCACGTTTACCGGTTACCTGCCGTCGTTTATTCAGCAACTCTTGGATAACGGTGGCGTAACCTTGGAGGAGTTATTCGCATGGAGCTGATCGCAGGCTTGGTGTTGGTGGGCGTTTCCGTGATGGGCCTTGTTTATGGCACAGCGGATTGGTGTTGGAACAAGATAAGCGCCAAGATAGCCAATGAATATGCAGATATAAGCGCAACCTTCGAAGCGGTCTATGAAGAGAACACAAGCCCGCTATTTTTGGCGCGGTTGCGGTATTTTGGTCCTGTTATCGCATTTGTCGCCGTCACCTGGCTGACTGGCAAAGTGGTGTTTGCGTTACTGATTGCCCTTGTTGCCTATGTGGCTCCCAAGGTCACGATTGATCGCATTGTTAGGCGTCGACGAGAACGATTGGAGCAACAAGCGTCTGATGTCATGCTTGCACTCAGCTCGAGTCTTAAAAGTGGTCTTACGATTGAGCAAGCGGTGGATGATATCGCAACCAATATGAATGCACCGGCGTCACAGGAGTTTGGCTTGATTCGTCAGCGTATTGAGTCGGGGCAGTTACCTGCAGCTGCGTTTCGCTACGCGGACGCTAGGTTGCAAATTCCACGCTTGACGCTCATTTTTCAGACGATTGTTGTCAGCCTTGAACGCGGTGGCCGCCTGGCTTCGCTGATGGATCGACTGGCCGTAGCGACCAAAGAGATAGAGCGTGTAGAGGAGCGCGTGAAGACCGAGACATCGGGTATTCGCATGTCCTCGAACATCATGCTCGCTATGCCCATTGTGATTTGTGGTCTGTTGTATCTTGTCGAGCCCAATCAGGTACTCATTCTCTTCGAAACACTGGTAGGCAACGTGATTTTAGTAATTGCGCTGATGTTAGAGGTAGGCGCCTACTTTATTATCCAACGGTTGATTGACTTGGACGTGTGAGGTAGGCATGGAATTGATGATTGCAATGGCAGCCGCCTTTTTATCCGCCGCGCTAGTGGTATTTGTTATTTTTGGTGCCGTAGCCGCACTCGTGACCAAAAATGAAACACTTTGGTTGACCATTAAGGCTCAGGAAGGCAGCTTACCCGTCAGTAGTTACAAGTTCGCGCAACGTATCTTCCTGAAGTTGGTAGAAAATCTCACGTGGGTGGCTACCTTATCCAAAAAGAGCGCAAAAGATTTAAAACGTGCGGGTATGGACGTATCGGCAGATACGTTTGTGGCGCAACTCGTTTCCCAGGGTTTGCTTATTACAATTGTACTGGGACTGATATTTATGGCGTTTGGCTCCCTAATGGGGATGTTCATTGCCGCGTTTCTGGGCCTGTTTTGGGTTTTTTATATTCAGCCATCAAACTTGGCAACGAAAGCAGAGAAGCGCTCCCACAGCATTTATAAGCGTATCCCTTATGCGCTTGATTTATCTATCTTGGTCTTGGAAACCGGCGGTACACTCCGTCAGGCCCTTGAAGAAATTGCCACTAAGAATGACGCACTCGCCGAAGAATTTCGTGTAGCACTTGCGGAGATCGATTCGGGAGCCAGCCAGAAAGTCGCTTTTCAGAATATGGGTGAACGCGTAGGGCTTGAACCACTGACCACCATCTTGCTAGCCATCAATCGCGGTCAGGAGATGGGTGCGCCCATGGTGGCTACCTTAGAGACACAAGCCGAAGCTTTTCGAGAGGCACGACTGCAACAAATAGAGAAGTTAGCGGTAGAGGCACCCACGAAAATGACCTTCCCCAATATGATGATTATGTTTGCAGTGCTACTGCTGATCGTTGGGCCACTTATGGTTCAACTACTCTCATCAGGAGTTTTCTAGCGATGATGAATGTTAAATTGCAATTTGATGCTGGTCCCATGCGAGGAGATCGCCACGATCTAACCCTTGGGACTGCTGTGTTTGGTCGAGAACCACAACCGGAAAGTGGCGATATTGCGTTCAAGCTATCGGGCGCTACCCAGGCAATTAGTCGATCGCATTTTAAGATAACTTACCGCCTAGCAACGGTGGTGCTTATCAACCTTAGCGCTAACGGCACCCGTGTAGACGGCAAAGTTGTTCACGAAGAGCAGGAGTTAAAACCTGGCGCCGTGATTGAACCGGAGCAGGGTACGCGGTTTAGTGTCACCTGGACGCCGATAACCCGCGCCGGTGTGGAAGACAACTCTGCAAAGACCACAGAGGGTGAGTCATCCTCTGTGTTGAGCAGCGGTCCACTCGCGTCGCCGCTGATCCGTGCGGTCTTGGCTGTCTACTTGTTAGGCATTGTCGCTACCATGGTTTGGTTTTCACTCAGTGGTGCCAAAGACAGCTTTGATAGCCAGGAATGGCATCAGTTACAAGTAGCCTATGGGCAATGGGCTTCTGAGCATTATACTGAGCAGCAGGCTGCGAGTAGACTCATTCTGGTGGAGGAGCGCATGTCCAGGTTGGAAGTGCTCCTCTCGCGCAATGAACGAGGTGCTGCACGCGTGATATGCCGAGAGCTTAGAGCCCTCGATGGCGATATTAACTCACCCCTCTATCGTTACGCGGTAAACTGTTTGTCGCGGTTATAAGGAGTTAAGGACCTAACATGTCGGATCGTTTTACCAACAAAACCTACGTGGGTTCGGGGGCTATGGCCACGGTTTACCGCGCTTGGGACAGCGTGATGCAGCGCGATGTCGCGCTTAAAGAGATTGCCTCGGAGTTGCAGGATAATACCGATGTGCGTGACCTACTGCTTAACGAAGCGCGCAAAATTGCTAAAATCAAGCACCCCAACGTCGTACAAATTTATGACGTTACTTACGACGACAACATTCCGACCATCGTCCAAGAATATGTCGGTGGCGGCAGTTTGGCCTCAGCGATTGGGTCTGGAACAGCGTCTGTCGATGTGACATTGGGCGTGCTCGAGGACGTTTTTTCAGGCCTTGATGCCATTCATTCGTCGGGCCTGATTCATCGTGATATCAAGCCCGATAACCTGCTCAATGGTGATGGCACATGGAAGCTCGTTGATTTTGGTGTCGCTATGCAGGGCGACGAAGACGTGATCCCCTTTGTCGGTTCTAAATATGCCGCGCCAGAGATACTGCTGGCACCGAATACGATAAGTGAGAAATGTGATTTCTATTCTACCGGCGTGATGGCCATGGAGTTGTTACTTGGTGCCGCCGCCTTTGAACAGGTCGCTCGAGAAGTCACTGCTAAGAGTACAGGTTCTCAAGGCCCCGAGAGTCCCAACGCCTTTTGGCAAAAATGGAGCTACAGCAAGTTAGCTTGGCCGAGACTGGATGAGATAGACAGCAAGTTCTCGGCTCCGTTATCTGAGTTTATTGCCCGCTTGGTCGCTCAGAACCCCGATGAGCGGCCGGCTGATGCTGGCGAAATCTTAGGCGTGCTTGCTGACCTTCGCGAGGCTGAGCGTCAAATTCTCAGTGCGCCAACCTTACCGATTGGTGGGGCTGCGGTAAAAACAGAGGAAGGTGACGAGAAACCAGCAAAAAGAAAACAGCCGTTGTGGTTTAAGGCGGTGGCCGTCGTACTCGTACTTGCCTTGGGTGGCATTGGTGCGTTGTTGCTGATGCCCAAAAAAGGTCCACCACCGCTACTGATTAATAATTCAACCGAGGCGTCTCAGTATGTGAGTTCGGCACTCGCAGACGTTTTACCAGGAATGGCGGCATCCATTGTGGGGGCCGAGTCGCAATCGGGTATCACGACGATGAAGATCGGTAGCGAGGTTGTTTTTGAGCTGTCGGTCGACCAGCCTGGCGAGCTTGCACTTATTCATCTCAGTGCAGACAACATTCTCAGTTTTATTTACCCAGCGCCCAGTGGCGCAGCGCCCACACTCGTACCCGGTGAGCTAAATACTATTGCGAGTGATCTCAGACTGGAGGTGTCGGAGCCTGCTGGCACCGAATACTGGATACTGCTTAACCTCACCGCCGCCTTTGATATGCCAGACAACATCCCACTCATACCCGTTGATGACTGGGCTCAAGCCTATGAGATTCAACCTGATCCAGCTTTTTCGGGACGCCTGATGCGTTGGTTGTCCCAGCGTGCGCTTGTCGGATGGACAGTACTGGAGGTGAATGTCATCCCATCGGCGTCGGTAACCTCACCCGAGGGAAATGAGGAATCCTGAGACTATGCAAGATGGTCGCGATCAGATATTCACCGCTACCCTAGACTATTTTCTCGCGCCAGTGGCCGAATTAATGGCGGACGAGAGCGTTAGAGAGATCATGATCAACGGTGCTCACCAGATTTATATTGAAAAAAGCGGTGGCCTTGTTTTGTCGGATGTTACTTTCGGCGATGAAGGTAGGTTAATGGCGGCGGTACAGAACTTGGCCCAATACGTGGGTGTGCGTATTGATGAGACTACTGCACGATTTGACGCACGGTTGCCACAAGGGCATCGAGTCCATGTGGTGATGCCACCCGTGTCGCGGGTAGGCATGTCTATCACCATCCGCAAGCACAGTAAAAGTTCGTTAACACTTGCTGACCTGGTAACGTCGGGGTCCCTCACCGAAGAGGCCGTTTCCTTGCTTGAAGGTGCCACTCGTCATGAAAAAAACATGATTATTTCGGGTGGTACCGGGACCGGCAAGACCACCTTCATTAATGCAATCTCGGCGATGATTCCCGAGGGTAACCGTATTGTCACCATCGAGGACGCCGCCGAATTACAGCTCGAGCAAGACCATGTGGTCTCACTGGAAACCAGACCGCCAAACCGCAAAGGCGAGGGCGCAGTGTCCATTCGCGATCTCTTGCACTCATCGCTGAGAATGCGACCCGATCGCATAATTGTGGGTGAGTGTCGTGGTGGCGAAGCATTAGATTTACTACAGGCTATGAATACGGGGCACGGCGGATCCATGTCTACAGTACACGCCAACACACCCCTTGAATCGTTGCGCCGCCTTGAGACACTCGCCCTGTTTGCTGGGGAAGAAATTCCGCTCAAGTTTTTGCGTGCGCAAGTGGCGTCAGCGGTTCAAATTGTCATTCAACTACAACGATTGGCAGGGCGAAGATCGGTAGCCTCCATTGCTGAGGTGTTGCCGCTGACGGACGATGGCGATTACTCGGTGCGCGAATTATTTAGCTATGATCACAAGTCGATGCTGCTCGAGAAGGTTGCTGATCCCACGTTTGCAGACCGGCTCTAGCGTTGCTTGTTTTGCTCGTTGCCACGTTCGTGGTGGCCGTGGTTGTATTTGCCGCGGTGGTATACCCAGGCGAACTGAGCTGGTTGGGTCCAAGATGGACGGCGTACCTGTACAATAAGGCGGCAGCCAATTACGAGACAAAGTGGTCTCGACACAACTACGTGCCTTATGACGACTTGATTCGCGAAGCTTTACTCGCCGCCCAGCACAAGCAGGGGGGCGAGCCGCTGCGTATTGTGGATCTTTGCTGTGGTACGGGTAGAGCCACTTTTAGAGTACTTGAAAATCTCACCGATACGGCATCTGTTGACTGCGTTGATAATTCCGCCGCCATGCTGGCGATCCTTAGTGAAAAGCTACCCAATTTTTCAACAACTGTTGACGTGCGTTTACATTGTGAGGATGTCACGGCCTGGCTGGCGAGAGAAAAGGAGCCATATCACCTCGCGGTATTTATGGAGTGCTCCGAGTTTTTACCCGATTTTGATGCGGTTGTTAAAACCCTATCCACCAGGCTCCATCCGGGTGCACTTGTTGTTACCACGCGGCCAGAAGGGCTTTTCAGTTGGTTTTTTCCTGGTCGGTCTCAACGGTGGCGCGCTTATAGCGCGCTGTTTTCTCGGTATGGCTTTTCATTACACAGCGATGAGCGCTGGCGTGCTCGCTATCGATTAGTCAGTTGGACGTTTAACCACAATATCATCTGAAGAATCGATATTGGTGGTTGTCCAATCAATTTTATACAGCGTTAATAATTGCGAGCCCTGTGCCGTCGGTTTAGACTTTGATTTGCCCAAGCTGCCAAATAGTGATCCAGCCGCGGAGCCCACCACCGACGATCCAATAGAGCCACCGACTGAATTACCCAAGGCCTCACTGGCGGCGCCACCGACTGCTTGACCAACGCCCGCGGCTCCCGCGCGACGTGCTGCTGCCAACGATTCATCCCACATTGAGGATCCTTTAGTTGCGAGGCATCCCCGTTGGCCTATAACAACGCTCATGTTGAGCTCTAGGGGCGTGCCGTCAATCTTTTGGACCTCATCGAACATCATTTCCCAGCGATTTGAGAACATTGAGACCAGTGTTTGCGCCTCCCGTGACAACCGCGGGATCCAAGCTGATACGCCCAACTCTTCACCATAGCTTTCGTAAAAGTCGCTGATTTCTTGGTCTCTGTCCCGTCGTGCAACCCAAGCGTCAAGACTCCAATTAAGCGTACACTGTTGCCCGGTCTCCGGAATCGAACACGTTTGGTTACTTGAAACGATGGTTCGGTACGCTTTTTTTCGGTTTACGCGTCGAAATTCGTCGGTCGTTTTACTTTTGACAGACGTCCTGCCCCAGCGGCAATTTTGTTTATCGAAGGGTAGACTTAATCCTTCAGTGTCGGCATTTAACTCATCGTAAAGGGCATAGAGCTCGTCTGAGCGATCAATGATATCGATGGTCTCAGTAGCACCACCCGTCCTAACGGTAATGGTGCCTTCATCAAGATCAACAATCGACACTGCCGGATAACCTGGGTCATTCTGTTGAGCGGTGACCACCTCTGCCAATTGGCCATCCACGGTAGTCGTTACCGTGCTCATATTTTCATAAAGGGCTAGCGGGCCTACCGCGGCGACCTTGACCTCCGCGGTTAACGTTGTGCCTGCGAACGAGGGAGATACAACTGCCATCAGAGATACGCTGGCAACACGAATGAACACCTTTAACATGGACATCCCCATTGTGGATAAATTGCAAGTTACGCAATAGACTAAGCGGAGCAGGCGGGCCCGTCAAATATTGGCGTGCCTTATAAGATAACTAGTACGCGGGGTGAAAAGTACATGGCACGACTAGCACAACTAGCACAACTGAAGTATGTATCCATAGCGTTGATCGCGCTCAGCAGTCATTTGGTTGCTCAAGAAGCACAAGAAGAAGCTGGCGAAGAGCTGCAGTTCAAAGCCCGCGGTATTATCCAGGCGGTTGAGAAGCAAGCTACCCCGGAGCCTGTGGAGAATTATGATGACGGACCCACCGGCGGTGATGCTATGCAAGAAGAGGCTCCGCCGGAGAAAGCGCCGATAGAAGTAAGCTTTGATGTGCAGATGATCAACTTCGATTACGACTCAGCACAACTCACAACGACCGCTCGGCGTCAGGTCGACGAGTTTGGTATTGCACTTACCAGTGAAGAACTCGAAGGGGTGCTTTTGACTATAACAGGCCACACAGACGACAAAGGCCCTGAGTCATATAATCAGGCGCTTTCTGAGAGACGTGCCCAAGCGGTAGCGGACTATCTCATGGAAGCATTTGACGTGTCAGCCGATCGGTTGACCGTAGCGGGTGAGGGTGAATCAATGCCCCTGATAGCCGACACAACCCCAGAAGCCAGGTCGCAGAACCGTCGGGTAGAGATGACCTTCGTATTGCCGTAGGCGATGATTCAATCCATCTGTCATCCTCGACGATCAGCGCTCAACGTAGTTTCAAGCGTTGACCCAGTTGCAGGTAGGCAGATGGATCAAGGCCATTTAGGTTAGCGAGGTGCACTACACTCGTGCCGTAGCGTTGCGCTATTCGCCACAGTGAGTCTCCTTCGCGGACCTTGTGGAACGTCGAGTTTGGACGTCGCTTTGGCGGCCACTCGCGTGCTAGCGAATCTGCTACAACCACGTTGCCAGCCCCCTTGGGTATCAGTAATGTGTCTCCCGAGCGAATGAGTGAATTTTCTAGCGCGTTAGCCGCGCTAATTAACGCTATCTGCGTATTAAAGCGTTGCGCAATGGCGCTTAGCGTATCCCCCGGGGCGACCTTGTAATGCGCCCAACTCACTCGCTCAGATGGGTCTAGCTTCGCGAGATTCGTCTGAAACTCCTCCACAGAACTGCTCGGCAGCCAGAGCGTGCTCGAGACGTCAGGAGCGGTAGCCCAGCGCAGGTGGGCGGGATTGTTTTGGCGCAATTCTGCGAGATCAATACGGGCGAGTTCGGCGATGGTGGATAATTCTATTTGGCCTTCTGTCGCCACTTCGCTGTATGTGAACTCACTACTCAACTGGGGCAAAGACAAATTGAAACGAGCTGGATGGCTGATGATCTCGGCCAGCGCTAGAATACGCGGCACATAACGACGCGTCTCTCGCGGTAGCTTCAGCTGCCAGAAACCTGCCGCTTCATGGATCTTAGATGCACTCTCTAGTGCTCGACCAACGCGCCCGCGGCCACCATTGTAAGCCGCTAAAGCCAGTGGCCAATCACCATCAAATGCTTGTTGCAGCTCTGCGAGATAGCTAAGCGCAAACTCAGTGGCAACTGGAATGTCCAGTCGCGCGTCATACCACCAATTGACTTCGAGCCCGTAGTGACTCGCCGTAGCCGGGCTAATCTGCCAAAGGCCGGCTGCACGTTGGCTCGAGTAGGCCCAAGGATCGAGCATGCTTTCGATCACGGGTATTAACGCCAGTTCCATAGGCAATTCTAGGCGTTCAATTTCAGACACGATCCAGGCCAATCCCGGTAGCGCGCGATCACTCAATAGATTAAAAAAATTGGGCTGGGACAGAATATGTTCAATTTCAGGTTTGATCGCGGGGTGGTTTCGCTCCCAGGTAAGCCCCCAAGCGATACGACCCCAAAGGTCAGTGGGCTTCCCCAGCAACGGCGCTATTGCAGCGGGCACCTCTTTGCGCACAGCAGAGACTGATACCTCAGTGAGTGGATGTTTTGCGGTAGCAATACCTGGCAGGCTCGAGCAACTCGCCAGTCCCATGTTCAGTAAGGCTAACCAGCCAACTAGCCAGGCAACTCGGCGTAGCAGATTCGCCAAGGTTGAGACTTTGCCTGGCTCGGTTTCCAGCGGGCGATACAGCATCATTTGAGGGCGGCAGAACAATGACATGGTCGGGTTAAAAGTTATCCTTCCAGGTTCTGAGCGCCTCAAACACGTCGTCGGGATTTGAGCCTACAAGCTTTTTATGTGCTGCCAGGTTGTTGATGATCACTGGATCGTCCCAGCGCAAAAAGGGATTGCTCGCTCGCTCTTTTGCCAACGTCGAGGGAACCGTCGGTTGCTGTTCCTGCCGGTGCTGGCGGCAGCTTTGTTCCTGTTCTTGAAGTGCGTGATTCTCTGGATCCACGGCTAGAGCAAATTTTAGGTTGGCGGCAGTGTACTCGTGGGTACAGTAAATATGGGTATCGGATGGCAGTTCCCTTATGCGTTCTAATGACGCCCGCATCATCGGGAAAGTTCCCTCGAATACGCGACCGCAGCCAGCAACAAACAGTGTGTCACCACAAAACAGGACCCCGTGTCCATAGTAAGCGATGTGATCGAGGGTGTGTCCAGGTACCGCCATGACAGAAAAAATCAAACCATCGAGCTCGACGTTGTCTCCATCAATGACGCGGTGATCAATGCCCTCGATAGCAGGGTTATCTGGTCCCCATACAGTGCAGCCGGTTGCTGCTTTAAGTGCCTGTATGCCTCCGGTGTGGTCTGGGTGCCAGTGGGTGACCAGTATGCCATCGAGGCCAAGGTTGCGCTCTTTCATTAGTGACACAACAGGTCCCGCATCACCCGGATCGATAACATACGTGCCTCCGTTGCTCGTTTGCACCAACCAGATATAGTTGTCCGTGAAGGCAGGTATGGGCTCAATTTTCATAGGTTCGATGTTATCCTAGCTTATTTCGTTCATTTTATTGCCTGTATGCAAAGCTCCGGCACAGTGGTTCTGGCTATCAACAATCGCCATACTATTCGCGGCGGCCCGTACGTACATACGCGCCCAAATGCGCAGTGAGGTATATTGCTACTGCCTTCTCATAACGCTAGTGTTGCACCATGATCAAGCGACTCACATCTCGCCTAGTGCAAAACCGCAGCAACCGCCAAACGGGGCATGCCCACCTGCGTGAGTGGTACCATGGATCGGCCTCCGGGCAACGCCTTCAAGCACAAATATGCGATGACATAGCGCTAATACTAGACGAATGGTTTGGGTACCACATACTCGTTATTGGCGTTGACGCGGGTTTAAACATATCGGCCATGACACGCGTACAGCACCTGTGCTCAATGATATCAGGGGATGCCCGCGGGGCGAACCCTCAGGGCGGTCAGCAACGAAGCACCCAGGTAATCGCTCGTGACGAGGCGCTGCCCATAGAGACCGAATCTGTTGATGTGGTGGTCATGGTCAATGCCCTTGAGCTCTCTGAGCAGCCTCACGAGGTATTGCGTGAAGCGCATCGGGTGCTTACGCCACATGGTCATTTGCTGGTTGTAGGTAGCAATCCCCATAGCCTGCGTGGTTTATGGAGTCGGTTGCGAACTTTTTCCCGATCAGGGCGCTCGGTGCCCGCGGGAATTTCTATAACTAAATTGGGGGACTGGCTCAAATTGTTGCATTTCTCTGTTGCCCCAATCCGCCACAAATCAGTGTTGCCGTTCGGCGGAACCGGCCGTGTAGGACAATGGCTTGCACGCGTTGACGATTGGCTAGCCGACCACAACATTCCACCAGGGTCGGCTTACGTTGTTTATGCCAACAAAATGGTAGTGGGGCATATCAGTGCCCAACGCTCCGAGCGTGTTAAAGCGAGGCTCATGGGGCTGCCTGTGGCTAAGCCAGTGGTAGGGACTCGTGGTTCTGCTCATCCGCGCAACGAAAAAACGCCGTTAAGGCCGGTGGAATGAAGCAGGTTGACATTTATACGGATGGGGCATGCAAAGGTAACCCTGGCCCTGGTGGCTGGGGCTTGGTTTTGCGTTTTGGCGATCATGAACGAGAGTTTTTTGGTGGGGAGCTCGACACCACAAATAACCGAATGGAGCTTACTGCTGCGATCGAAGCGCTCAAGTTGCTGAAAGAGCCATGTCGTGTCGTTTTGACCACAGACTCGGTATATGTGCGCGATGGTGTAACGAAATGGATCCACGGCTGGCGTAAAAACGGCTGGCGTACGGCAGCCAAAAAGCCAGTCAAAAATCAGGACTTGTGGCGTGCCCTTGATGCAGAAGTTGCTCGTCACGAGATAGACTGGCGCTGGGTAAAAGGCCACAGCGGCCACCCCGGCAATGAACGTGCCGACGCGCTAGCCAATCGCGGCATTGCAACCGTTCTCGACTCACAGACCGAGCGCTAACCAGGTGAATATGTGCGACAGGTAGTACTTGATACAGAAACCACAGGCCTAGAGGTATCTCAAGGTCATCGGATCATCGAGATAGGATGTGTAGAGGTAGTCAATCGACGTTTGACGGGTCGTCATTACCACCAATATGTTCAGCCAAACCGCGATATAGACCAAGGCGCACTCGAGGTGCATGGTATTACGCAAGAGTTTTTGGCTGATAAGCCCACGTTTGCTCGGATTGCTGATGAGTTTTTAGACTTCATTCGTGGAGCCGAGTTAATCATCCACAATGCGCCCTTTGATGTGGGCTTCATTGACGCTGAACTACGTAGGATTGACCCCAACCAGCCGCTCACAAACGAGTTGTGCACCGTAACGGACTCGCTTGTCGTTGCGCGTAACAAACACCCCGGTCAACGCAATAATCTTGACGCACTTTGCCAACGTTATGGTGTCGACAACGCATCGCGTACACTCCATGGTGCACTCCTTGATGCCGAAATTCTGGCCGATGTCTACCTTGCAATGACTGGCGGTCAGACCAGTCTTGGCTTGAACGACGCCGATGATGCAGGCGAAAGTGTGGGCGGTGGCGCGGCGCGCATCAGGCGCTTGTCCGCCGATCGCACCCCTTTACCTGTTTACCGCCCATCTGAGGAAGAGCTACGTCGGCACGATAGCAAGCTAGATAGCATCGCCAAGCAGGCGGGCGGTAAGGTCTTGTGGCGCGAGCTTGGCTTTTAAATTGCTACCAGTCCCGACTAACGAGAGTCGATAAAAAACAAAAAGAGGAATAAAAAAGCGGACTTGATGCCCGCTTGTTGTTTGCCTTGCTGTTCAAATAAACAGGGTGACAGCGGCGAGACCAACCCCACCCAGCACTAGCGTATAGGGCAGGGCCATAATGACCATTCGGCCGTAAGATAAGCGAATGAGAGGGGCAAGTGCTGAGGTCAACAAAAACAAAAAGGCCGCCTGTCCATTTGGTGTTGCGACGCTTGGTAGATTGGTACCTGTATTAATAGCCACCGCAAGCTGATCAAACTCCGCTCGGGTGATTTCACCCGCGTCCAAGGCCGCCTTCACTTCACTGATATATACCGTTGCGACAAACACGTTATCAGAGATCATAGACAGTGCACCGTTGGCAATAAAGAACATTGCTGGGCGCACGGAGGCTTCCATGTCCAGTACTGCATCAATGACCGGTGTAAATAAATGTTGTTCGTGGATAACAGCAACAATGGCGAAGAACACGACCAAAAGCGCGGTGAAAGGAAGCGCTTCCTCAAATGCGTGGCCGATTTGATGTTCCTCGGTAATGCCGTTAAATGCTGTCAGTAACACGATTACCATAAGGCCGATCAAACCAACGGCCGCCAAATGAAATGCAAGGCCAATGACTAGGATGAGCGCCACGATGGCTTGAATGACTAGCTTGGTATTGGAGCGCGGGTTGGCCTGAGCCATTTCACGCTCCTGAAATTCTTCCAAGACCTGGCGTACTTTGTCAGGTAGCTGAGCACCGTAGCCAAATTTGCCCAGCGTCTCTAACAGTAAACAGGTAAGGAGTCCCATAGCTAAAACGGGCATGGTAACCGGAGCCATCAGAAGGAAGAATTCAATAAAATTCCATTCGGCAACAGTGGCGATCAACAAATTCTGGGGTTCTCCTACCAGCGTACATACGCCACCAAGCGCTGTTCCTACGGCACCATGCATAAGTAGGCTTCGCAAAAAGGCGCGAAATTGCTCGAGGTCTTGGTGGTGGGTATCGACAATAGACTCATCATTACCGTGGTCATGATCGTCGGCGGTGTGGTGTTTGCCAGAGGCCACTTTGTGGTAAACCGCATAAAAGCCAACCCCAACACTGATCAACACCGCTGTCACTGTGAGGGCGTCGAGAAAAGCGGAGAGTACCGCTGCAACCAACGAAAAAAGTAATGACAGAATTTTCTTGGACTTAACGTTGAGCAAAATCTTTGTAAACACATACAGCAACAGATCTTTCATGAAATAAATACCTGCCACCATAAACATAAGTAGCAGAATTACCTCAAAATTGGCTTCGGCTTCGTGATAGACCGTGTGGGGGTCTGCCATGCCGATGACAATGGCTTCTATTGCCAGGAGTCCGCCTGGCTGCAGGGGGTAGCAGCGCAGTGCCAGTGCAAGTGTGAAAATAAATTCACCTATGAGCACCCAGCCCGTGACGAAAGGGCCGGCCAAAAAAAGCAAAATAGGATTGAGTATGAGAAAGCCGAGGATAGCTTGCTTGTACCATACGGGTGATGAGCCTAAAAAATTATGCCAGAGGGCGTGGGTAGCGGATTCGCTCATGGTTGCAACCTTATCCTGTTGTTATGGGCGCGCGGGGGTTTTGGGTAGCCCCGAGCAGCGGGCACCGCTATTCTATGGCATATGGGACTATTTTTTTAGCTTTGGTTAAGGATTGTTCGGTTTGTCGGTCTGCTAGTTGGGTGATGGGCGATTCGGGTGATGCTTGGCCATTCGGCAAATTGAGACCTCACTATGCTTGAAATCGTCGATTCGGTTCCCGAATCTGGGGCCGACGATATATGTTTTGCTTTTACTGGAGGCAATGCGGTCGTTTCGCTCTCACGTTCACCCGAGGAGCCCTGGCGGCGAGACGACTTGGAGACGGAGTTTGGAGAGGTGCTTGAACAGGTGCCCATAGGGCTTTGGCTGGGTAGGGCATGTTATGCTGTGGAGGTTGCACAGGATAGGGTCGATCCTCTTCGTCACATTGAGGGCAATTTATTCACGCTGCTAGGCAGAGTCTCAGATGGGGTTTTCAGCGCTTATGGCCGTGCAATGCAAATGCTGTCATGGCGCTACGACCACCGCTTTTGTGGTCGCTGTGGACAAAAAACGCACTTAGCCGATAGCGGCAAAGCATTGGCATGCATGGCGTGTGAGCACAGTTGTTATCCTCGCCTTTCACCCTGTGTCATCGTCGCGGTGACCCGCGGCGATCAATTGTTATTAGCAACAGCAAAGGGGAGGCGTGCGGCCTTCTACAGTACCCTGGCTGGCTTTATTGAGCCGGGCGAGACGGCTGAGAAAGCGGTTGTTCGTGAGGTGCGCGAGGAGGTGGGCATTGGGGTGCGTCATGTACGCTATTTTGGTTCTCAGCCATGGCCATTTCCCGGACAGTTAATGTTGGGATTTTATGCCGAGTACGCGGGGGGAGAGCTAGCGCTGTCACCCGATGAAATTGATCACGCCGATTGGTTTAGTCGGCACAATCTGCCATCCATCCCGCCGCGGTCATCAATTTCGGGGCAGTTGATACACAGCTTTTTTAGTAACGAATCGCTCGTTTAATCGGCGAGCGCAACCAGGAGTAGTAATGGAGTTTTTACACGAAATTGGAGTCTTCTTAGTCGAGGCAATTATTCTAGTGGCTGCAATTTTGGTGGTGCTACTGGGGTTAGCAGCGATTGGCGCGCGCCGACGCGGAGGTGATGACGGTTACATCGAAGTCCGGCGACTCAACGAACGCTATCACGGTTACCGAGATGCGATCCGAAGCCTCACGGAGCATGAAGAGAGTCGCAAGCGACGTGAAAAAGCCGAGAAACAAGAGGCGAGGGAGCGGTCTAAGGCGGCTAAAAAGCGAGCGAAAGGCACGCGTGAAGATCCTGAAAAGAAGCGTTTATTTGTGCTGCATTTCGATGGCGATGTTAAAGCCAGCCAGGTGATGTCACTACGAGAGGAGATCTCTGCTCTGCTGCCCGAGGCCAATGAGCGCGACGAGGTCTTACTTTGTCTAGAGAGTCCTGGAGGTATGGTACACGGATATGGCCTGGCTGCGAGCCAGCTTCAGCGCATTAAGGACGCGGGTATACCGCTCACGATTGCCGTTGATAAAGTGGCCGCGAGCGGTGGCTATATGATGGCGTGCGTTGCCGACCGGATCATTGCCGCACCTTTCGCGGTACTCGGGTCAATCGGTGTAATCGCCCAGTTACCCAACTTTCACAGACTTTTGAAAAAGCATGATGTTGACTATGAACTTCTCACCGCGGGCGAGTACAAGCGCACGCTGACCATGTTTGGCGAAAATACTGATAAGGGCCGCGAGAAATTTCTTGAAGACCTAGAAAGTACCCACGACCTTTTTAAATCATTTGTCACGGCTAACAGACCCACTGTCGATGTCGCCAAAGTTGCTACAGGCGAGGTCTGGTATGGTCAACAGGCGCTTGCTGAAAATCTCATCGACGAATTGGGTACATCTGACAGTTATATCCAGTCACAGTTGGACGACGCCGACATTTTAGAAGTGCGCTACCTGCTGAAAAAATCTTGGCAAGAAAAACTGGGCATGGCTGCAGAGGGTGCTCTCGAACGCGGCCTTATGAAGGTATGGCAAATGGGAACGGTGCGCCAATTGCCCTGAGTTGCGCGTCGCTGGTTTTATCGCCTCGCCACACCAACTTGGTCAAGTCGCCAGCGCAAAGTGTCAATCCGGTCTTGTCCAAAGAACGGCTCGTTGTTGAACACACAGGTGGGAACGCCCCAGTGACCCGCAGCCTCGAGCGCGGCATGGTTGTCATTGATGACGACGAGTGGGTCGTAGGCGGTGAGTGCGCGCTCCATATCCGAAAGCGATTGCCCTGCACGGCTCACCGCTGTCGACAGGCGTTTCTCCTCGTTCCACCCCGGCTCGCCCGCCCAGATCTCTCTTGATAAAGCATCAGCTAACTCAAGTGCACAGCCTCGTCGCGCGGCCTCAACTCCCAAAAAGCTAATGCGGTATATATACGGTTGCTCGTCGGCAACTTCGAGCGTTTCGAAATTTTGAACGATGGGGTCGGGGGAGGGCCAATGCATTGGACGCCCTAGCATCTCGGCTCGTCTAAAGGCGTCTGTAACAATGTACATTGCGGGTTTTGGGTTGCTTTGATTAAACAATGTTCCCTTGGTGCGAACAGCAATTGGCAGCACCACGCGTAAATTAATTGTCACTGCATAGTCATTTCGGAGAGCCAATAAATCGGGAATAGCGAGATAGGAATAGGGGCTTCTAAAAGACCAGAAAACATCGACAGAGTGCATTTAGTAACCCCCAAAACTGCTGACTGTCTCTACACTAGCTTAGCTGCGGTATCGTAGCAATCAGGAGCGCGCAAGCTCCTGAATGGCTGCATGATGGCTTAGGTACACTTTGCCACCTAAATGTTCGAGAAAATGACTGCGTTTGAGTCTATCCATTACCGGACCTTTAACTTCGCTGAGATGCAGCTGAATATTAAGTTCCGCAAGGCGACGATTAATTTCCTCCAATGCCTCAAGCGCACTCAAATCAATTTCATTGACAGCGGGACACATCAGTATCACGTGTTCCACATCACGGGTCTTTGCTAACTCAGTATAGATGGTGTCTTCAAGATACGTGGCGTTGGCAAAATATAAACTCCCATCGATCCGTAATGACAGGATGTTAGGGTAGGTGAGTACCTCATGGCGTTGCACATTTCGATAGTGTTCCGTACCCGGGACTGTGCCAACAATGGCGAAGTGTGGCCTCGTTGTCTTGTGCAGATGCATTGCTATTGAGGTAGCAACGCCGGAGACCACGCCAATTTCTACACCGAATCCGAGGGTGAGTAATATTGTTACCGCTATGGCAATAAAATCTGCTCGAGAGTAGCGCCACGCCTCCTTGATGATCTCAATATCAATCAGGCTTGTAACGGCCACAATGATGGTAGCCGCCAGTGTGGCCTTGGGTAAGAAATATAATACGGGTGTAAGGAGCAGCGCCGCGAGCGCAATTCCTCCTGCTGTCAGGATCGAAGCTAGCTGAGTTTCGGCGCCGGCATCAAAATTGACCACACTACGCGAAAAACCTCCCGTCACTGGGAACCCACCACTCAAAGATGCCGCAATGTTCGCACTGCCCAAACCGATCAGCTCCTGGTTGGGACTGATCCGTTGGCGCCGTTTCGCACCCAATGTTCGTCCCACTGAGACCGACTCAACGAAGCCAATCAATGAAATCAATAGCGCTGGCAAGGCCAGAGCATCGATCAATTCCCAGCTGATCACGGGTATTGCAAAAGCTGGCAGTCCTTGCGGGACATGCCCAACTAGTGCGACTCCTTGTGTCTCTAGGTCGAACAGCAGCGCGGCGGTAATCGTTATTGCAATCGCTAGAACGGGAGCTGTTTTTGCAATGAGTGTGGCAAATCGTGGAGCTAAACCGCCTCGAGTGAGAATGCGAGCTAGCTGCGAGCGGCAAAATAGCAGCAGCAGTAGGGTAAAGACGCCAACGGCCACGGTATATAGATTGAGATTGGGAAAATCCTGCCCCAAGGTGTACAGCAGTTCAGGTAGTGCTTCACCGTGCGCAGATATACCCAATATATGGCGCAACTGACTTAGCGCAATGATGATCCCCGACGCCGTTATAAAACCGCTTACAACCGGATGGGACAAGAAATTAGTCACAAAGCCAAACCGCGCAATGCCCAATCCCACAAGTATCAGACCGCTTAGTAAGGCGAGTACCACGGCAGCCGTTGCGTAGTCAGCAGTACCCTGCTGGGCAACGGCTCCCACTGTCGTTGCAGTCATGAGCGAGGCCACTGCCACAGGACCCACAGATAAGGTTCGACTCGTGCCAAACAAGGCATAAGCTATCAGCGGTAAGATGCTTGCATATAGGCCCATTTCAGCAGGTAAGCCGGCAAGGAGGGCATAGGCTAAGGACTGGGGGATAAGCATGATGGTGACAATGACCGCCGCCACAAGGTCATTGACAAACACGCCCCCTGAATAGCCCTTTAGCCACGCAGAGCAGGGCAGCCAAGCCAAATTCACGTTAGCATCCCGGCTAGACCTGTGGGATGGGTTTCACCATCCATTCACGCCCCTTGAGCATCGCCTCCCAATATATCCAGGGGAGGGCCTGCGCTTTAAGACGCCAAGCTAGTTTACTGGGTTGCTCGCCATCGAGTAGCCATTTGGGAAAACTCGGCAGGAGCTTGCCACCATAACCGAATTCAGCGAGCACAATTTTACCTCGCTCAACGGTTAACGGGCATGATCCGTAACCATTGTAGTGGCTATAGTGGGCGGATTTTCCTGCATGGTGCAGAAGGTTTACGGCCACAACAGGGGCTTGTGCTCGAGCAGCTGCCGCTGTTTTGGCGTTCGGCGCATTGGTTACATCGCCCAGAGCCCAAATGTTCTCGAATCGTGTGCTTTGAAGGGTGTCAGGATTTACGTCAACCCATCCAGCATCGTCTGCCAAAGGCGACTCGCGGACGAAGTCTGGGGCACATTGGGGAGGGCATATGTGGATCATATCGAAATCGGATTCGACCGTATCACCGTCAGCGGTGCGAAACGTCGCGATCTGCTTTTCTCCGTCAACAGACGTCAATGTATGTTGAAAATGCAGGTCGGCGCGATAGCGTTCAACGTAGCTCATGAGCGCCGGCACGTATGCCTGAACGCCAAACAGTCCAGGGGTTGATGTGTAAAAGTGCACATCAATGTCGTTGATAAGGCCTGAGCGCGTCCAGTGATCTGCCGACAGATACATGGCTTTTTGAGGAGCACCCGCGCATTTAATAGGCATGGGTGGTTGGGTAAATAGCGCTTTTCCGCCCTTTAGAGACTGCACGAGCTCCCATGTGTAAGAGGCTGTATTTACTGAATAATTTGAAGTAACTCCACGTTTCCCCAGCCAGGTTTCCAGACCCTCTATTCCTGCCCAATTCAGCTTAAGCCCCGGGCACACCACCAGGCGGTCATACTCCAAGCGACTGTCGTCGCTGAGGAGGACAGTGTTATTTTCGGGGTCAAAGGCACTTACTGCTGTGTTGATCCAGGTACAGCCGCGGGGTATGACGCTTGACAGTGGTCGACCGGTGCTCTTCACATCAAATATCCCGCCACCCACCATGGTCCAACCTGGCTGATAGAAATGCTTGTCTGCAGGATCGACAATCGCGATGTCCAGCGTTCGTTCACGGCGTATCAGTGACGCAGCTGTCGCTATACCCGCGGAGCCGCCGCCTACCACGATCACATCAAAGTGTTTACTCATTTTAAGTTCCCCCAGTATCTTTCTGATTTTTAATTCTTTATTTGTCTGAAGCGAGGTTGGATAAATCGGGGCCGCCAAATGCGTTTAGCGGTACACGAAAAAATAAACGGCCATTTTCGTCACTCGGAGGCAGGTGACCGGCGCGCATATTGACCTGCAAAGAGGGAAGAATGAGGCTTGGCATACCTAATGTGGCGTCGCGTTTTTCTCGCATCGCTACAAACGCTTCTTCGCTAACTGCATCGTTAACGTGGATATTGTGCGCTCGCTGTTCTCCGATTGATGTTTCAAAAGCGAGGTCACGACCATTAGGTTGATAGTCGTGACACACGAACACACGCGTTTCGGGTGGTAGGGTCATTAAACGCCTTATCGACCGATACAGCGTAGAAGCGTTCCCTCCAGGAAAGTCACAGCGAGCGGTGCCGCCATCGGGCATGAATAAGGTGTCACCGACAAATAACGCATTACCTAGAAGGTAGGCCATGCAGGCGGGGGTGTGACCGGGCACGTGAAACGCATGACAGGGTAGGTCGCCCACACTAAATCGTTCCTGATCGTTCAGCATGACATTGAACTGACTGCCGTTGCGTGGAAAATTGTCGTTTTCGTTATAAACAACGGCGAAGGTTTCTTGAACCGTCGTTATGTGGCTACCAATCGCAATATCGCCGCCAAGCATGGCTTGCAAATACGGTGCTGAAGTTAAGTGATCGGCGTGCACATGGGTCTCTAGGATATAGTCTACGGTTAGGTTTTCAGCCTTTACGTAGGCCGCAACGGCATCGGCAGAATCTGTGGTAACGGTTCCAGAGGCATAGTCAAGATCGAGCACGGGATCGACAATGGCGCAATGACGTGTCGTGGTGTCAACAACTACGTAGGTCAGCGTCCACGTATGAGGGTCAAAGAAGTGTCGGACTGTGGGTTTGATGAGGTGTTCAAAGGGGATGTCAGACATGTCAGTCATCAGAGGATCCTGGCTAGCGAGTCATGCATTGGGTATGTCGTGCCTAAGCATTGTAGAGAATAAGCTTATTCCATTCAATAAGATTCCACTTTTCTATAAATGCGTATAATGTATATTATGTTAAATTTAAAAGGTGTTGGTGGTTTTGCTTGGAGGTCTTGCTTGGAGGTGTTGCTACAGTGCCACGATACCGTGCCGTTCGCAGAAAGACCTGCGGTGCTCTCAAATACTCGATGTTCCATTGCTCTCGCCCTCTTGATGGAAAGTGACGGGTTGATTGTTTCCAATCGCTTAACGGCATGAAATACTCCGCGGCCACCAATTGCATTCAAATCAATCGGAGTAATCGACATGAATCTAGAAGGAAAAGTAGCCATAGTCACCGGCGGCGCCTCAGGCCTTGGTGAGGCAACGGTTGAAGCTTATGTAGCCAAAGGTGTCCGTGTGGCTATTTTTGATATGAATCAACAACGTGCGGCAGCGGTCATTGATCGCTTGGGTAGCGACAGTGTTCAATTTTTTAATGTAAATGTAGCTGAAGAAGCTTCGGTAAAGACGGCTGTTGCCGCGGTTGTTGACCAATTTGGCGCGCTCCATGTATGCAACAATTTCGCCGGGATCGGAAGCGCGTCAAAAACCTTTGGCAAGAATGGCGTTTTCCCAATGGATGAATACATGCGCGTCGTCATGGTGAACCAGGTGGGTACATTTAATGTCAGTCGGTTTGCAGCAGAAGCGATGTCGAAAAATGCTGTCATTAATGACGACGGAGGCCGCGGGGTTATCATTAATACGGCATCCATTGCCGCCTACGAAGGTCAAATCGGTCAGCTTGCTTATTCTGCAACCAAAGGTGCCGTGGTTGGAATGACGCTGCCAATGGCTCGTGACTTGCAGCCGCTGGGTATTCGGGTCAACACAATTGTCCCCGGCCTCATTCACACCCCGCTATTTGACTCACTGCCGGAGGACATATACGGCTCGCTTGAGCGCAGTGTTCTGTACCCGCAGCGGCTTGGCAAAGCATCGGAAATTGGGCACTTGGCAGTGTTTATTGCGGAAAACGATTACCTCAATGGTGAGTGTATTCGGCTCGATGGTGGTATTCGCATGCAGCCACGTTAACGTGCGTGGCTGCGTTTACGCATGCCCCCTGCCCTCACTGCCGTAGGGTTGCTAGGCAGTGATTAGTCGGCGACTGCGGAATGCGCGCCAAGGTGCACAGCTGGGTGTTCTTGGCGATGAGATCTCGGTAATCGGTTTTTAGCAATCAATTGAGGCTTCTGACGGTGGTTCTATGGAGTAAGCGGTCATGCCCTTCATAACCACCGGTCGCCCGGTGCAGTACTGACCGATTGTCCCAAATAACCAACATGTTGCTTTGCCAGCGGTGTTTGTAGACAAACGCATCCTGAGTCTGGTGCTCCATGAGCCGCATCAGTATGTCCAAGGCTTCATCATCGGGCATTCCGTCAATACCAATGATGTAGCCTGCGCAGCCAAATATACGCTCTCTACCGGTTTGGGGGTGTGGCGCCAGCAACGGGTGAAGCACCGTTGCTTCGGCGGAGGAATCAGCGCGTATATCCATGCTTCGATCGGTTGCGCGATCCGCCTTTCCATATACGCCATCTGGCGCATAAGGGAGTTTTGCAGAGTGGATTGCGTGTCTGTTTGCAATAGCATTGCGTAACGCCTTGGGTAAGGCCTGCGCGGCTGCTTCCTGATTGGCGTACCAGGTGTCACCGCCCATAGGCGGTATGGTAATGCCATATAAGCACGTTGCTGCCGGTGGTTGTGTCTGAAAGCTCCAGTCGGTGTGCCAGTTTTCGGCAAAAATGGGGGCCTGCTCGTTGGCTTGGCGTTGCACGGCAATAATATGTTGCCTCCCGGGAATGGGTGCAATAAAAGGGTCGTCACCAAACGGACCGAACCCAAGTGACGCCTGCTCGAGGGCATCGTCGTCTAACAGTTGTTCAGGAAAGGCGATCACATGATGTTCGAGCAGCGCTTGCTTACATTGGGTGATTTCGGTTTGCGTAAGCGGCGTAGCGAGATCGACACCCACTACGGTAGCACCGCAGCTCTCGCCAGATGGCGTTACTTGTAGAGTCATAAGCCGTGTACCAACCTAGGGGTAAGGCCTAGAAGCATCGCTTAGGGCCCCTATCGGGTCAAGCGCCCTGTCGCCACGCTGTCAGACTAAGCTGGCCTGCGAGTACATTTGCACATGGTCAATCGCAACGATACTGCTACACTGATCGCTTCGATGTTGAGACGACCTATGGATATGTTTGTAAATACTGCTCGCAGATGGCGCACCATTGAAAGTCATCTTGCAATTGCTGTCCTTACCCTAATTTTATTACCTGGATCGAGTTTTGGGCTTACGCCCACGGCATCTCAGGGTGCAACGATGGTTGCGCTAATCGACATGCTTGAGGAGCGCCACTACGCTGGCAAACGTTACGACGATGACCTGTCTGAGGAGCATTTAACTGTCTATATTGATAGTTTAGATCCTCAGCGGATGTTCTTTACTGCCGAAGACGTCGCCGCGTTTTCGGTATGGGCAACAGAACTGGATGATCTTGGGCGAGATGCTAACGTCGAGCCTGCGTTTAGTATCTTCGAGCGTTACCAAGAAAAACTGCGCAAGCGCCTGGAAACTACGATCGCTTCCCTGCCCCAGCAACTCGCGAATTTTGATTACGCAGTTGTCGAGTACATCCCCATTGATGGCAGCGACCAGCCATGGGCGCAAAATGGCGAGGAGCTTGATGATCGCTGGCGAAAACAACTCAAAAATCAGGCGCTGAGTCTTCGACTTGCACAACAGTCTGCTGACAATATTGAAGACACACTGCTTCGGCGGTACAAAAGCCGGCTAACACGACTCGATCAATACAATGAGCAGGATGTTTTTGCTGTTTACGCCAACGCATTGACAGAATTATACGATCCGCACACGGCCTATTTCTCTCCCCGCCGTGCCGAGAACTTTGATATCAATATGAGTCTGTCTTTTGACGGCATTGGGGCTGTACTTCAGCCCGATGATGAGTACACCAAAGTGCTGCGTCTCGTGCCGGCGGGCCCCGCTGAAAAGCAAGGTGATCTCCAGCCCTCGGACCTCATTATAGCGGTGGGTCAAGGTACTGAAGGCCCTATGGAGAATGTAGTCGGGTGGCGCTTAGACGAGGTTGTTGATCTTATTCGCGGGCCGAGAGAGACAACGGTACGTCTCGAGGTTATTCCCGGTAAGAATAAGATGGACCAGCGGCGTGTCGTCGCTATTCAGCGCAATCAAGTCAAGCTGGAGGAGCAGTCGGCTCAAAGCGAAATCATCGAAGTGCAAGATGCCGATGGAACCACCAGAAAAGTAGGTGTGATTGATATTCCTGCGTTTTACATTGACTTTGCAGCGCTTCGTCGGGGCGATCCAGAGTACAAATCGACGACCCGCGACGTCAGTCAGCTCATTGAGGGTTTGCAAGCCGAGGGCATCGACGGGTTGGTTATTGACCTGAGAAATAATGGCGGTGGCTCTCTGCAAGAAGCTAACGACCTCACCGGGTTGTTTATTGAGTACGGTCCAACCGTGCAAATACGTAGCGCCGAGCGTCGTGTGTGGCGTGATGGGAAGCGCCGTAGGTCTGCCTACTATCAGGGCCCCGTAGCAGTTCTTATCAACCGGCTAAGTGCGTCGGCATCAGAAATTTTCGCCGGTGCAATGCAAGACTACGGTCGGGGTATCGTGGTTGGTGACAGATCCTTTGGCAAGGGCACTGTACAAACGTTGCTTGAATTACCCGAAGGCCAGCTTAAGTTAACCGAAAGTAAGTTTTACCGGATATCGGGCGACTCAACACAGCATCGAGGGGTTGTACCCGACATAGTGTTTCCGTCGCTATTTGATCACGACGAAATTGGCGAGAGTTCACTGGAGAATGCACTGGATTGGGATCAAATATCGCCTGTCCGACACCGCGATTACAATCAATTTGGAAGCTTGATACCCACATTAGAGAGCCTGCACCGGCAACGCACTGTCGCCGATCCCGACTTGGTATTTCTGACCGACCGAGTCGCTATGGCTGCTGAAACACGTGATTTGAAACAACTACCACTTGCAGAAAGCGAACGTGAAGCGATGCGTACTGCGCAAGAGGCGCAGGCATTGGCAATCGAAAACAAACGCCGCATAGCCAAGGGTTTGGAGCCACTCGATGCCTTGAATGATGAATCCGACATGGTGTCAATTGATCCTCCGAATGAGGGTGATGCGACGACGAATGATGCTGCTACCAATGGGGGTACGGCGACAGACTCGTTACCAAATGATGGAGCCGAGCAGGACTCTGAGAGTCAGCCCGATGCGCTATTGATGGAGACGAGCAGAATACTCGCGGATATGATGGCCCTAACAGGCAACGCTAAATCCCTACCGCGTAGCCGTACGGCGCTACGCTGAGGTGTCGAACCATGTCAGCTCTAGGTGAAGCCTAACAACATCGCCGATAATCAATAGTGTCGGCGCTTTGGGCGCATTGTCTTTTATTAGATTGGTGATGTTGTCCAGTGTCCCTGCAAGGACGCGTTGGTCGTTGAGTGTCGCTCGTTCTACCAATGCGGCGGGCGTGGCGGGGTCGCGGCCATGAGCAACGAGCTGTGCTGCGATAATATGAACGCCAGCTAGGCCCATGTAGAAAACCAGGGTTTCTCGCGGGTTTTGAAATTCGGCCCAAGGCAGGTCGAGTTGGTGGTCTTTCGTGTGTCCTGTGACAAACCGGACTGACTGTGCGTAGTCGCGATGGGTGAGTGGAATACCACCATAACACGCGGCACCCGAAGCGGCGGTTATCCCGGGGACTACCTCGAAGTGCACGCCAGCGGCCAACAGGCCTTCTATCTCCTCCCCGCCGCGACCAAAAATAAACGGGTCCCCACCTTTTAATCTAGCTACCCGCTTCCCCTCTTTCGCAGTGCGAAGTAAAAAAGCATTGATCTCGGTTTGGGGCATGGCATGGTCGGCGCGCTGCTTGCCAACATAGATTTTATCAGCATCCCGCCGGGCCATCTCCAGAATGCCAGGGCCAATCAATCGATCATAGAGCACGACATCAGCGCGCTGAAGTAGACGCAGCGCCTTAAACGTCATCAGATCTGGATCTCCCGGTCCGGCACCAATGAGATACACCGCGCCACAATTAGAACGGTGATTACTATTTATGGTTGCCTGGGACAGCGCTTGCTCAAATACGCTTGTGGCAGCTGAATCATCGCCACGTAACAGCAATGAAGTGAACTCGGTATCGTCGAGAACACGTTCCCAAAAATGGCGGCGTTGGTCTTCGGTCGCTAGCGCATCACTCACCTGTGACCGTCTCTCACCTAAAAAGCGAGCAACATCTCCATAGCGTTCTGGGTAGCGGCTTTCGATATCACTGCGCAGCCGGCGCGCCAAAACGGGGCTTGCACCACTTGATGAAATTCCTACCAGCAATGGGTTGCGATCGACAATGGCGGGAATGATGAAGGAGCAGAGATCAGGGTCATCAACGACATTAACAGGTATGTTGTCTTCTTGCGCACGTTGACTGATCGCGGCATTGATCGCTCTATCAGGGGTCGCGGCAACGACTGCTCGGTAGCTACAAAGTGATCGATTGTCCCAGGGCTCAAAGTTCAGAGTACCGGACGTCTTAGCCAGTTCTTGCAATTCATCACTGATCCATGGCGCGAGGACGTGTAAGACGGCGCCCGCGCGGGCAAGCAAACGGGCTTTTCGTGTTGCAACAATGCCCCCGCCTACCAATAACACTGGCTTGCCATCAAGTTTGAGACAAACGGGTAGGTAGTCCATGGTTACTCGGAGCGTATCAGAGACAGTCTTGGCATTATTCTGCCCTCGCTGGTTCGTCGTAACACCTTACCAACCATTCTGTTTACGTCGCGGATAGATGGGTTTGACCGGCCATATAGTCTTGCAAGACCTCGGGTATAGCTATGCGTCCGTCGGCGCACTGATAATTTTCTAAAATCGCAACCAGCGTCCGGCCTACCGCCAGCCCAGACCCATTCAGCGTATGCAACAATTCTGGTTTGCCCGTTGCTGGGTTGCGCCAACGCGCTTGCATTCGGCGGGCTTGGTAGTCTTTAAAGTTGGAGCAACTCGAAATTTCACGATACGCCTGCTGTCCCGGTAGCCAAACCTCGAGATCATAGGTTAACGCTGAGGAGAATCCCAAATCGCCACCACAAAGGATAACCTTGCGGTAAGGGAGCTCAAGCTTCTGAAGAATGGCTTCAGCATGTCCTGTTAACCTCTCTAGTGCGCTCTCTGATTGGCTGGGGCGTACAAACTGCACCAATTCCACTTTTTCAAACTGGTGTTGTCTAATCAAGCCACGAGTGTCTCGGCCATAGCTTCCCGCCTCGGAACGAAAACAAGGCGTGTGCGCCACAAACTTCAAGCCATCAGCACCCAGTTCGTTATCTTCAAAGATGCGATCTCGACCGATATTTGTCACGGGGACTTCAGCTGTGGGAATCAGGTAATAATCCTGTTCTCCGTTGAGCTTAAAAAGGTCTTCTTCAAACTTCGGTAATTGCCCAGTGCCAAAGAGTGATTCGCGATTAACGATATATGGGACATATATTTCTCTGTAGTCATGGGTAGTGGTGTGTTGATCTAACATGAACTGAATCAACGCCCTGTGGAGACGCGCAACACCTCCGATCATAACCGTGAACCGTGATCCGGTTATTTTTCCGGCGGTCTCAGTGTCTATCTGCTGCAAACCCTCCCCTAGGTCGACGTGATCTTTGGCTTGGAATTCAAAATTCTTTGGCTCACCCCATGTCAATACTTCGATGTTGTCTTGCTCACTGGAACCAACCGGCACACGCTCATCGGGCAAGTTCGGTGTTGTGAGTAGCAACGTATCGATCTGCTCTTGTACCGATTTGGCCTCAGCGGTTGCCGTATCAAGATCTGACGCTATCTTGGTCAGTAGTGAGTTCACCTGCGCTTTAGCATCCTCTACCGACAATCCCTGGCTCACAAGCTCTCCGATTTTCTTTGAAGCTGATTTCCGCTCTGCGAGGAGGTTTTGTGATCGGATGTCAGCCTCTTTGCGGCGTGCATCCAGGGTAATGAAATCTTCCACCGAGAAGCGATGGCCTTTACGGGCGAGTGCGTCGGCCACAGCCTGTGGATCCTGACGTACGGCCTTTATGTCGAGCATGTTGCCTCCGAAGCAATTTGGCGGGTTCGAGTGCAGATTTGGGCGCGCATGATACCGCGTTAGGGCTGGCTTTGCGCGGCATTTCAATCGCTGAGAATCAGTTAACTAATCGTGTTACCGATACGCCGACCATCACGCCTCCGACACAACCGAGCAGGCTCGCGGCAGCATATACCGCCGCCTTGCCTAGCTCTCCGCCTTCGAGCATATGCAGGGTTTCAAGAGAAAATGTGGAAAACGTCGTGAACGCGCCAAAAAAACCAATCACAATGAGCGCGCGCACGTCGGGGTGTACCGCTCCGCGGTCAAGCAAAACATAAGCGACGCCGATACCTAGCGAGCCAAGAATATTCACAGACAGCGTCGCTGCGGGCCAACTTTCGATCGCCCAATATCGAAGCAGGATGCTTACCCCATAGCGGCTGCAGGCGCCAAGCGCCCCTCCACATGCCACCAGTGTAAGTTGCCAGATCATTTGCGATCCTCTCCGCGCTCTTGCGCGGCCAACCGCTGCGCGTCATCCATGGCACGTAGTTGTGCCAGTTTCTCTGCAATTTTAATCTCCAGCCCGCGGTTCACGGGCTGATAAAACTGCTGTGCTGGCATGGTCTGGGGCCAATAATTTTCCGCTGCCGCGTATCCATTGGGTTCATCATGGGCGTAGCGGTACTGATCGCCGTACCCCTCCTCCCTCAAAAACTGCGTTGGCGCATTGCGCAGGTGCATGGGTACATCGAGAGTACCGTAAGCTTCAACACTCGCTTTAGCCGCTTGGAACGCTTTATAGACGGCGTTACTCTTTGCGGCGCAGGCAAGATAGGTGACTGCCTGCGCGAGCGCTAATTCTCCCTCTGGGCTGCCGAGTCGCTCTTGTGCGTTATAGGCATTTAATGCGACGTCTAACCCTCGAGGATCAGCATTGCCAATATCTTCACTCGCAATCCGGACGATGCGACGAGCCAGATATAAGGGGTCACAGCCGCCATCAAGCATACGGGCTAGCCAGTAGAGGCTGGCATCCGGATCACTGCCACGCACCGCTTTGTGCAGAGCGCTAGTCTGCTCGTAAAATTGGTCTCCCCTTTTATCAAAACGTCGCAGAGATGATCGTGTCAGCTCCTTAATGACATCGTTGTCAATCGTGTCGCCGCCCGCTGCATGGGCTATTTCGACCGCAAGCTCCAGGTGGCTCAGTGCTCTGCGCCCGTCTCCATCGGCGATAGATACCAGCTTCTCGAGTATGGGAACCGCAATCTGAACGTTAGCATAGTGATTTTTGACAGCGCGGTTTAGGAGTGCAAGCAATGCATGCTCATCAAGTCTTCGCAGGCGATACACGCGAGCGCGAGAAAGTAGTGCGGCATTTAATTCAAAGGACGGATTTTCTGTGGTTGCCCCAATGAAGATAAAGGTCCCATTTTCAACATGTGGCAAGAAGGCATCTTGCTGCGATTTATTAAATCGATGTACCTCGTCAACAAATAGCACGGACTGCTGACCCACCGATCGTGCAGCACCGGCCTTTTCTACCGCTTCTCGAATTTCCTTTACTCCCGCCAAAACAGCGGACAGCTGCAAATATTGTGCACCACAGGATCTCGCGGCGATCTGCGCCAGTGTGGTTTTACCTACTCCAGGCGGTCCCCAAAGAATGAATGAGTGCAAATTCCCTTGTTCGATGGCTAGGCGTAGCGGCATGCCAGGGGATAACAGGTGATCTTGGCCAAAAAAATCGTCAAGCGTATCCGGTCGCATGTTTGCTGCTAATGGCTCAAGCGCTCGAGAATCATTGGCGAACAAGGGAAGTCCGGTCATCAGGGCGATTTAATTCTGAGTTGCCATGTCGGCACCTTCTGGGACTATGAATTGAAAGTCGCTAGCCGATAATTCGATCGGCTCCGCGACTTTAAGAGCAATCTGAATTTGCTGGCCAACGGTATCTGCAACGTTGATGGCGACCGGAATGTTGTTCTCAAATACCAGCTGAATTGTTTCAAACAAACCGCCGTCATATTTTGGTGTTAACGTCACGGAAGAGTCGATCTGAACTATATCAAAACGACCCTCCAATGATGCGCGATCACTTAACAATAGCTGTAGTGGCAAATCAACGTCGGGATTCAGCCTTGAGCGCGAGACGGTATTTAAGTCTACGTCGTACTGCCAAAGATATTCACCGTCTACCACTACCTCGCTGCGGCCCGGCGTTGCCACAGTCCATCGAAAAAAGTGAGGTCTGAGAATAGCGAAACTGCCAGTGCTCTCTGCTAGCTTTATGCCTGTGCTGTCGAGAACGTATTGCTCAAAAGAGCCACTGAGGCTACGCAGCTCTAAAAATGGTGATAAATCAGCTGAACGTGCTTGGCGAACAAAACCACCGAGCAAACACAGTGTTAACACTACGACGGTGGGCCATCTGTATTTTTCACCAATCATGTCAGTCCTCCATTGGCGGTGGCGCCAATACTTCTCGCTGACCATTAGACCCCATTTCTGAGACGACACCGGCAGCCTCCATGGTTTCGATCAATCGAGCGGCTCGGTTATACCCTATACGTAGCTTGCGCTGGACGCTGGAGATTGACGCTCGCCGACTTTTACAGACGTAGTGAACTGCTTCATCGTACAGCGCGTCGGCCTCGGGGTCGTCACTATCGGACGCGGCATTTTGCAGTTCATTGGCGGTAACGGGCGTCTGACCTCCTTCATCGAGTAGACCATCTAGGTATTGAGGTTCACCCCTACGCTTCCAGTCAGCAACCACTCGATGGACCTCGTCGTCTGAACAGAAGGCACCGTGAACACGCATGGGTACGCTCGATCCCGATGGAAGATATAGCATATCGCCGTATCCTAAGAGCTGCTCAGCTCCGCCTTGATCGAGAATTGTGCGTGAATCAACCTTTGAGCTAACCGAAAAAGCGATACGCGTGGGTATATTTGCTTTAATAAGTCCAGTGATGACATCTACCGACGGCCGTTGCGTGGCAAGAATAAGATGAATGCCCGCGGCCCGGGCCTTTTGGGCAATACGCGCGATTAATTCTTCCACCTTCTTACCAACAATCATCATCATGTCGGCGAATTCGTCAATGACAACAACGATGCTTGGCAGTTTCTCCAAATGCGGATGAACTTGCTCATCTTCGGGTGTCATTGCGAGTGGATCAGGTTTCCAAACAGGGTCCGGTATTGGTTCGCCGGCTTTCATGGCATCGATAACCTTGCGGTTGTAGCCAGCAAGATTTCTCACTCCAAGCAACGACATAAGCTTATACCGTCGCTCCATCTCGGCAACACACCACCGCAAGCCATTGGCCGCGTCTTTCATGTCAGTGATGACAGGGGTTAATAAATGAGGAATGCCATCGTAAACCGATAGCTCTAGCATCTTTGGATCGACTAGGATCAACCGTACATCGTCGGGGGTAGCCTTGTATAACAGGCTAACTAGCATGCAGTTTACGCCCACCGATTTGCCCGACCCTGTGGTCCCAGCCACCAATAAATGGGGCATCTTGCCTAAATCGGCGACGATGGGCGAACCCGCGATATCGTGCCCGAGGGCCAGGGTTAGCATTGATTTACTGTCATCAAAAGTGCGCGACGACAGCACGTCTTTAAAGTTCACAGTCTGTCGATCGGCATTGGGTATCTCTATACCGACTACACTTTTTCCAGGGATAACCTCTACAACCCGAACCGATATGACAGCCAATGAGCGTGCGAGGTCCTTGGCTAAGTTGGAAATTCGAGAAACTTTCACCCCGGGAGCCGGTTGTATCTCAAAGCGTGTAACTACAGGCCCTGGATACACTGCAGTGACCTCGGCCGTGACACCAAAGTCGGCCAGCTTTAATTCCAGTAACCGCGAAAGTGATTCCAGTTCTTCGCGGGAATAGCCTCTCGGCCCCGAGTCGGTTGGTGGATCAAGCAAGTCGAGTGGAGGCACCTCGCCGATTACCGGTGCATCAAACAGTGGCTGCTGCTTTTCTTTCTCAAGCCGGAGACTAGGCTCTTTCTTGGTCACTAACGGTTTGATTTTTGGTGGAGACCGCTTTTTCTCTTTTTCAACATATGCCTCTATTTGCACCTTGCGCTGCTCTTGCTGCTTCTCGCGTGCGCGTCGGTCTAAAAAATTGTCACGGCTTGTAAGTAGGCATTGCGCCGTGCGCTGACTGACGAAAAGAAACCCTTGCCCCAAGCGCTCCGCCACAGCGAGCCAGCTGATATCAGCGAATACTGTGAGCCCAGCTAAAAATACAGCCACGAGAATTAGTCTTGCTCCAACTGGGCTGAAAGCACCATCAAATCCATCTCCAATGCCAGCGCCCAAAATGCCGCCGGCACCCTGCGGTAGCGAAGATTGCCCATGGTCGTTGAGAGCCGCTAGTGATGTGGTGGCGACAATTACCAGGATGAATCCCAGTGCTCGCAAACCGACCAATGTCCAATCCGCTGGCACATGATCATCGTCGCGTAGCAGGATGCGCAGTGCTCGATAAGCGAGCAGCAACGGAATGACGAAGGCTGCATAGCCAACTAACGAGAAGCAAATATCGGCTAAAAAAGCGCCCGTTATCCCAGCAAGATTAGCGACTTCGTCGGCACGAGCACTTGCCGACCAGCCCGGATCCTGTGGGTCATAAGTCACCAAAGCAAGGAGCATAAATAAACACCCTGCTGAAACAGCAACGAAAAGTGCATCGCGAAGACGCCGACGCGGGTGGCTGTCGGGACTCGGCTCAGGAATTTGTTGTCTATTGTTAGCCATCGACCATCAACACATTATCCCGTGTTTATTGAGACGCCGCACCCTAAGCAGTGCGACTACTGTTTGCTACTTTTAATACTAGCACAGCTGACTTTATTCACCCCTTTTCCACTGTCATTTCAGTCGTTTAAGTGCAGTTTTTCAGATGTAAAACAGCTTTGCTTTGTTGTCAGGCAATGGGTGTTGTACTCTACCCGCTGCGACAATCACGAGCCACCTGTAACAATAACCTGAAGCGCCAAAGAGCGCTTGTGCGAGAGGAATCTACCCTTATATGAGTGATGTTCAACACCATCGTTTGATTATTCTTGGCTCTGGTCCGGCCGGCTACACGGCTGCAGTTTACGCTGCGCGCGCTAATCTGCGACCGGTGGTGATTACGGGTATGCAGCAAGGTGGACAGCTTACTACCACAACGGAAGTCGAGAATTGGCCGGGCGGCGCCCCTGATTTACAGGGGCCGCAGCTGATGCAGGAAATGCAGGCACATGTTGAGCGTTTTGACGCTTCTATCGTGTTCGATCATATTGAAAAAGTCGATTTGTCGGCCCGCCCTTTTAAGCTGGGGGGCAGTAACGATTACACCTGTGATGCGTTGATTATAGCAACGGGAGCCTCGGCTCAATATTTGGGGTTGCCCAGCGAAACCGCCTTTATGGGCAAGGGTGTTAGTGCTTGTGCAACATGTGATGGCTTTTTCTATAGAAACAAAGAGGTTGCTGTTGTGGGTGGTGGCAATACGGCAGTAGAAGAAGCTCTTTACTTAAGCAACCTTTGTAGCAAGGTCCACTTAATCCATCGTCGGGACAGCCTCCGTTCAGAGAAAGTTCTTCAGGATCGACTATTTGCTAAAGCCGATGACGGCAAGGTCGTGTTGCATTGGAATCACACACTTGATGAAGTCCTGGGTGATAATAGTGGCGTTACCGGTGTGCGTATCAAGGCGACCGATAGTGATACATACAAGGACATTGACCTAGCGGGTGTGTTTATTGCAATTGGTCATAAGCCGAATACACATATTTTTGCCGATCAGCTGGCGATGGAAGGCGGTTACATCCTTATAAAATCGGGACTGGCGGGGGAAGCTACGATGACGAGCGTTCCAGGTGTCTTCGCTGCCGGGGATGTTGCTGACCATGTTTATCGCCAAGCGATTACTTCCGCCGGATTTGGGTGTATGGCTGCGCTCGATGCTGAGAAATATCTTGATGCGCTCGCGGAACAAAATTGAGCCTCCACCGACGGCCTTAGTCATGTGCTGAGCTAAACTGGGGGTAAACAGCGGTTTGTTTGAAGATTTTCCCGATACCCAAACTGCCCTGAGTGAGCCAAACGGGTTATTGGCCGTGGGTGGAGACCTGACGCCGGGTCGACTTCTAAGGGCTTACTCACGCGGTATTTTTCCATGGTTTGATGTCTCACAGCCCATCCTGTGGTGGACACCAAATCCTCGGATGGTGTTATTGCCTGCGCAATTTCATGTTGCACGGTCCTTCAAAAAGCGCCTGCGAACGACAAGTTTCGCCATAACGGTGAACCATTCTTTCGACGAGGTTATGGCTGCATGTGCAGCTCCACGCAAAGGTGATTCGGAGACGTGGATAATCCCAGAGATGCGGTCGGCTTATAGTGCTCTGCACAAATTCGGTATAGCCCACTCTATCGAGATATCGTTGGCGGACGAGCTTGTAGGTGGCCTGTACGGCATCGCGATGGGGCGCGCCTTTTTTGGCGAATCGATGTTTTCTCGAGTGCCCGATGCGTCAAAAGTAGCCTTTGCAGCACTAGCGGTACAGCTTAATGCTGGGCTCTTATCGTTCGTTGACTGCCAAGTCTATAATCCCCACTTGGCCCGGCTAGGAGCTCGAGAAATCAGTCGATTGGACTTTGAAACACTGTTGTTTAGCGCTATAAAAGAAGATCAAGAATGGTTGGATAGCGCGTTCGAGAACGATCCCTCTGCTTGGCCCTACAAGCCACAGCCCGATTGGTTGGTTGGATTGCCTCGCAGCGCAGAATTAGTTTTGGGGGGACTCTAACGATGACCGCATCGCTGCGAGACATTCGCGTTTACACCACGTTTCCGCACGATTGCAGTTATCTCGAGGGGCAACAAGCCACGACCCTCTTCATTGATCCGAGGCAAAATATTTCTCCGGAGCTTTATACCCATCTGTCGCTAATAGGTTTTCGGCGCAGCGGTGACCACATCTACCGCCCTCACTGCGCCCGCTGCACAGCCTGTATTGCATCGCGCATACCGGTGTCAGCCTTTGTCCCAAGCAAAAGCCAAAAACGGGTCCGGCGACGTAACGCCGATGTTCGTTTTGAAGAAACGGACAATATTTTTGATGCTAAGACATTCGATGTTTATTGCCGTTACATTCGGGCGCGGCATGCTGATGGTGATATGCATCCACCTGATGAAGCGCAGTATCGATCTTTTCTCAACAACGGGCTCGGAAACACGCGATATTTCCGCATGATGCTTGGCGATGAACTATTGGGTGTCATGGTTTCGGACCAAATGTTGGATGGTCTGAGCGCTATCTACACGTTCTATGAGCCGTCTGAGGAGGCTCGTAGCCTTGGCACCCTAGCCGTTTTGTTTCAGGTTGAAATGGCTCAGCAGCTAGGTCTTGAATATGTCTACCTTGGCTATTGGATCCAGAATTGCGACAAAATGAACTACAAAGCCAAATTTCGACCACTGGAGATTCTGGTGGGCGGCCAGTGGCAGCGTCGAGAGCAATTGCCACGTGGCGGTAATAACAGTGTTGCAGTGATACATGTACAGGACCGCCACCAAAGCGCTTTTTAAAATGGCCGCTTTCGGGTAAAGTGCCGCCCCAAGTCTACAGCGAGGTTACGCCCTTAATGGCAAAGGAAGATCAGATTGAAATGGAGGGGGAGATCATTGACACCCTTCCCAACACCACGTTTCGCGTGAAGCTTGAGAATGGACATATTGTTACGGCACATATTTCAGGAAAGATGCGCAAAAATTATATTCGCATTCTCACGGGCGACAAGGTTCGAGTTGAGGTGACACCCTATGATCTCACCAAGGGTCGAATAACATATCGAGAGCGTTAATCCGCCGGTGCCTCAAGGCTCCCATTAGTGCGTTTCTAACTCAGAGACGCTCTCTTCGCTTTCGGCAATCACCTCTAAATCGGTTTGATCTGCTTTTAGTGTTACCCGTGCAACCCCGCCTTTTTTAAGCGCGCCAAAAAGTACCATATCGGCTAGCGGTTTCTTTATGTGTTCTTGGATAACGCGAGCCATGGGTCGTGCACCCATCGTTCGGTCATAGCCTTTTTCCACCAGCCAAAGCCTCGCGTCTTCGTCGACTTCAAGCATCACTCGTTTCTCGTCAAGTTGTCCTTGCAACTCGGTAAGGAATTTGTCGACGACGGTGAGAATGACGTCTTCACCCAGTGGCTCAAAGGGAACAATGGCGTCAAGCCGATTACGAAACTCTGGTGTAAACGTGCGATTTATGGCCTCCAAAGAGTCCGTGCTGTGATCCTGCTGGGTAAATCCTATCGAGCGTCGGCTAACGTTTTCTGCGCCAGCATTGGTGGTCATGATTAGAATCACGTTACGGAAATCAGCCCTTCGCCCATTGTTATCAGTGAGCGTGCCGTGATCCATCACTTGCAGCAGTAAGTTGAAAACCTCGGGATGCGCTTTTTCAATTTCGTCGAGCAACACCACCGAATGCGGGTGCTTCGTTACGGCATCGGTGAGTAAACCACCCTGATCAAAGCCGACATACCCCGGTGGTGCGCCAATAAGCCGCGATACGGTGTGGCGCTCCATGTACTCGGACATGTCAAACCGAACGAGCTCGAGTCCTAACTGACGAGCAAGCTGTTTGGTCACCTCGGTTTTCCCCACCCCGGTAGGTCCTGCCAGCAAAAATGAGCCGATGGGCTTATCCCCTGACCGGAGACCTGCACGGGCTAGCTTGATGGATGCGACGAGTTTACTCACCGCCTTATCCTGACCAAACACCACCATTTGCAAATTAGACTCGAGTTTCTCGAGCAGCTCCCGATCGTCGGAAGTGACGGTTTTAGGGGGGATGCGTGCAATTTTCGCAACGACCGCCTCAATATCGGTTGGACCAATCACCTTCTTACGTTTGCTTGCCGGTAGCAGTTGCTGATAGGCACCTGCCTCGTCAATGACATCGATGGCTTTATCGGGTAAGAACCGATCGGTTATGTAGCGTGCCGCCATTTCGGTGGCCACTTTGAGTGCTTTATTCGAGTAACGCAGACCATGGTGCTCCTCAAATCGGGTTTTGAGGCCTTTCAAAATCTTGTAGGCATCGTCTATCGAGGGCTCGAGCACATCGATTTTTTGAAAGCGCCGGCTGAGCGCCTTATCTTTGTCAAAAATGCCTCGATATTCAGCAAATGTTGTCGATCCAATACATCGCATCTTGCCGGAGCTGAGCAATGGCTTGAGGAGGTTGCTGGCATCCATAACGCCACCCGATGCCGCGCCTGCGCCAATAATAGTGTGGATTTCGTCAATAAAAAGAATGGCGTGCTCGCGTTCTTTCAAGTTCGCTAATAACCCCTTGAAGCGCTTTTCAAAGTCTCCCCGGTACTTGGTACCTGCTAGAAGCGCACCCAGGTCCAGTGAGTACACCACAGCGTCCTGCAGTGTTTCCGGTACATCTCCGTCAACGATGAGCTTGGCCAAGCCTTCAGCAATGGCGGTTTTACCCACGCCAGATTCGCCCACCAGCAAAGGGTTGTTTTTACGTCGGCGAGCAAGGATCTGAGCAACACGCTCTACCTCGGCTAAGCGGCCTATGAGCGGATCAATTTGGCCGGTTCGCGCCTCCTCGTTAAGGTTGGTTGCGTATTTGTCAAGGGGACTTGCATCGCCAGCTTCACCTCCTTCCTCCTCGTCATGACTGTGTTCCGAGGCTGAAAGACCCTCTTCATCTTCGTCTTTGGCTATGCCGTGGGTTATGAAGTTAACAACATCAAGGCGCGATACGTCCTGACTCTTCAGAAAGTACACCGCTTGCGACTCTTGCTCGGAGAAAACAGCGACTAAAATGTTGGCTCCTGTGACCTCCTGTTTACCTGAGCTTTGAACGTGAAAGACTGCGCGTTGGAGCACGCGTTGGAACCCCAGTGTTGGCTGTGTATCACGACCGTCCGCTTCATCACCCAGCAATGGCGTGGTCGAATCGATAAACTCCACCAGGTCGCCCCGCAATGCTTCCACATCCACCTGGCAGGCCTGCATGACAGTCAATGCAGCTGAGTCGTCGAGGAGTGCCAGCAATAAGTGCTCGACGGTAATAAACTCGTGTCGTCGGGTGCGGGCGGTACGAAACGCCTCGTTCAAAACTTGTTCGAGTTCCTTGCTCAGCATGACTTTACTCCTCGTCTTCTGATGGCTCTACCTCACAAAGCAACGGATGGCCGCTATCCCGGGCATGCTGATTAACCTGCATGGCTTTGGTTTCCGCAATATCCTTGGGATAAATCCCACACACGCCCTTACCCTGAGTATGCACGGCCAGCATAATTTGGGTAGCTTTTTCACGATTTAGCGAAAAAAATTGTTCCAACACATCCACGACAAACTCCATAGGCGTGTAATCGTCGTTAAGTAGTACGACTCTGAAAAGCGGTGGCCGCTTGAGCGCTGGTTTGGCTGGCGCAACAGCTAACCCGCCTTGTTGGTCGTCTTCCGCGTTACCCGCAGTACATACCATGGGCTGTGCTTGAGCATGGGGGAGTTTTATTTCGGGGATGTTCTTCATAGGGTAAGTATAGTGAAAAGCGAACCTGTGTCAGCTCTTTTGGCTGTCAGAAGTGAGTTGCCGCTGAAAACCAAGCAGGACAACCACTTGGCAAAGTGTACTCGTCTTCGTGACTCGAGTTTGGATTTCACCGCATCTTTATGGGCAAAAAAAAACCTCCGCGCAGCGGAGGTTTTTAATGGGGCTAACCCGCAGGGGCCCGTCTTACATTTTGGCGATAATTGCCTTGCCGAAATCCGAACATGAAACCAACGTGGCACCGTCCATTAAACGTTCAAAGTCATAGGTCACGGTCTTGGCTTGAATCGCGCCGTTCATGCCGTTGATGATCAGATCGGCAGCTTCATTCCAGCCTAAGTGACGCAGCATCATTTCAGCTGACAGAATGAGTGAACCAGGGTTTACCTTATCTTGACCCGCGTATTTCGGCGCCGTCCCGTGGGTTGCCTCGAATAATGCTACCGTGTCTGAGAGGTTCGCACCCGGGGCAATACCGATGCCACCCACTTGTGCAGCCAAGGCGTCAGACAAGTAATCGCCGTTCAAGTTGAGTGTTGCGACAACGCTGTAATCGCGTGGCCGGGTCAGTATTTGCTGAAGCATGGCATCAGCGATGACATCTTTAATAACAATAGAGTTGCCATTGTTAGGATTTTTAATTTCTACCCATGGACCGCCATCGAGTAATTCACCGCCAAACTCCTCTCGAGCGAGCTCATAGCCCCAATCTCGGAATGCACCCTCGGTGAACTTCATTATGTTGCCCTTGTGCACCAGTGTAACAGAGGGCAGATCTTGATCGATCGCGTACTGAATGGATTTGCGTACCAAGCGCTTGGTGCCCTCTTCAGAGACGGGCTTTATGCCGATACCTACGTTTTCAGGGAAACGGATTTTAGTGGCGCCCATCTCTTTAATGATGAAATCAACCACTTTTTGAGCTTCTTCGGTACCAGCTTGGTATTCAATACCTGCATAGATATCTTCGGAGTTCTCGCGGAAGATAACCATATTGCAATCGCCCGGAGCTTTCACTGGCGAGGGAACACCCTCAAACCAGCGCACAGGACGTAGACAGGTGTAGAGGTCTAGCTCTTGACGCAACGCAACATTGAGCGAGCGAAATCCTCCACCGACAGGCGTGGTCAACGGCCCTTTAATAGCTACCGAATAGGTTTTAATGGCCTCAAGAGTCTCTTCGGGGAACCAGTCGCCCTCGTAAAGTTCGGCCGCTTTCTCACCGGTGTAAATCTCCATCCATGAGATTTTTTTATCTCCACCGTAAGCCTTCTCAACGGCGGCATCCACCACATCAATCATGACGGGACTGATATCCACGCCAATACCGTCACCCTCGATGTAGGGGATAATAGGGTTATTGGGCACTGTGAGACTATGATCAGGGTTTACGGTAATCGTTTCGCCAGTCTCAGGTACCTTGATGTGCTTATACGCCATAGTATGAGGATCCTTTATCAGGTTGTGTTGTGATTGCTCTGGTTAATCGCTGTAATCTCGCACCGCACCCGCGCACTCTTGTTGGGCGCTAGACTACGTGTGGAGAGGGGTTAGCTTGTGGCCAACGTCGGCGCCGATTCTACCACCAAAATGGAGAGATTAGGTTTGTCTAGGATGATCATTTTCAACAAACCTTACCGGGTGCTTAGCCAATTTACGGATCGCGACGCTCAGCCACCACGGTGTACGTTAGCAAACTTTCTAAATGTACCTGAATACAGAGCCGCGGGTCGGCTGGACTATGATTCGGAAGGTTTATTACTTCTAACAGACGACGGCCGACTGCAGCAACGCTTAGCCAATCCCAAATATAAGCAGTGGAAAACCTATTGGGTTCAGGTTGAAGGGAAGATTGATCAACCGGCCATTGATTGGTTGTGCTCCGGGGTACAGCTAAAAGATGGCTCAACGCTTCCAGCGAAGGCCCGCATTATCAGTAAACCTGAGAGTTTGTGGCCGCGTCAGCCTCCGGTGCGCTATCGCTCATCTATTCCTGACTCATGGATAGAGCTGAAAATTTGCGAGGGGCGAAATCGGCAGGTACGTCGGATGACGGCAGCCGTGGGATTCCCCACCTTACGCCTTATCCGATCAGCCATTGCTGAGTTTACATTGGATACGCTGCAGCCAGGTGAATACCGATACGTGGATGTGGCCCATCTCTCGGTCGACTCCGTAAAGCAACGCGCTACTCGGGGCCCGGAGCAGCGTCCGGAAAAACGTAACAGCAAACGGCGACCAGCAAAGGGGCGCCAGTCGATACCGAGGCGCTGACATCACAGAATCAAATAAACGGCGAGCTTAACTCGCTGAGCTTAGAAAAAGCAGCGGAGAATGGTGGAGAAAAATGTGAATAGCAACTTATCTCACGACGCTCGATGGCGCCCTAATGCCACCGTAGCGACGGTCGTAGAGCGCGAGGGCCGGTTTCTCATGATAAAAGAACGGGATCGGGATACAGGCTTGATCGTTGTGAATCAGCCAGCGGGCCATCTTGAGGCAGGCGAGACGCTGATCGCGGCGGCTGAGCGCGAAGTGCTGGAGGAGACGGGCTGGAGAATCGATCTGACAGGTTACCTTGGCGTGGCGCGTTTAGAAGCGGGCAATGGCACCACTTATTTGCGGCACACTTTTACGGCGAGCCCTAGCTATCAAATTAGCCAGCCAAGCCTAGATGACGGTATCATTGCCGTGCATTGGATGACCTATGAAGAGCTTCTGGCTTGTCGTCACATTCACCGAAGCACCCTCGTCGTCAAGGTGGTCGAATTGTTTATTCAAGGGATGAAAGCACCCCTCTCATTGGTTCTTGAAGCATGAGTAACCAGCACAATACTAAAGTGATTGTTGGTATGTCGGGCGGCGTAGACTCCTCGGTTGCAGCGCTATTACTTCAGCGGCAAGGCTATGTGGTAGAGGGCCTGTTTATGAAGAATTGGGACGAGGATGATGGCACCGAATACTGCACGGCAAAGGCCGATTTAGCCGATGCGCAAGCCGTGGCAGACAAACTGGGTATACCATTGCATAGCGCAAACTTCGCGGCTGAATACTGGGACAATGTTTTTGAACACTTCCTAGCTGAGTATCAAGCGGGCCGGACACCGAACCCAGACATTCTTTGCAATCGAGAAATTAAATTTAAAGCCTTCCTCGATTACGCGCTCCAATTGGGTGCCGATTACATAGCCACCGGGCATTATGTGCGTCGATCTGATTCTAAAACTGGCACCACATTACTAAAAGGCATCGATCCCAACAAAGACCAGAGTTATTTTCTCCATCAAGTGGGTTGTGAAGAGCTTGCTCGGACACTATTTCCTGTGGGTAGTTTGGAAAAACACCAAGTACGAGATCTGGCTGAAGCCGCCGGACTCGCGACAGCTAAAAAGAAGGACTCCACTGGGATCTGCTTCATAGGGGAACGCCGCTTCAAAGATTTTTTACAACAATACCTACCCGCTCAACCCGGTTCCGTAGAGACAGTGGCCGGCGAACATATTGGCGAGCATCACGGTCTGATGTACCACACCATAGGCCAGCGCCAGGGCCTGGGTATTGGCGGCTTAGCAAACCACGGGCAGGCACCTTGGTATGTTGTCGATAAAGACTTAGAGCGCAATGTTCTCGTTGTGGCACAGGGAAAAAATAATCCCGCGCTCTTCAAACACGCTTTAGCCACTAATGACATTTTTTGGGTCACTCATCAGTCTCCCCCACTACCCTTACGCTGTACCGCTAAAGTACGGTATCGGCAGCACGATCAGTCCTGCACGCTTGAAGCTGATGATGGCGGGTTTCGAGTGCTCTTTGATGAACCCCAGCGGGCTATAACCCCAGGCCAATCGGTGGTTTTTTACCAGCAGGATGTTTGTCTGGGTGGCGGTATTATTGAGTCGACAGCATGACGGATCGCACTGCTATTGCCAAACAGACTATCGCCCTATCGGGTGTCGCTCAATGTGCGCGCATCGTGGACCAAATTTCCAGAACCGGCAGTTATCCACTTGAGTTCCTAGAGGCCTCAATCCACTCGCTGTTCAGTTTTGATGCGCCCGACGTCGATTCGGTATTTGGTAATTTACAGGGAGTCAAACTGGGTTTGCAAAGTTTGGCTGCGGGCTTAAGTGCTGGCGGCGACACCGCTACCTCACACCAAATGCGCTATCTTTTTTCCATCTTGCATCTCGAACGTAAATTTGCTGCCCGAACTGACCTCCAGACAGTTGTACAGCGCCGCTTACAACACGCAAGCTACAAAGCAACACACTTTGCGTCTCATGTTAATGAAACCTGCCATAGTGTTGCTGCCATCTATAGCGATACGCTCAGCACATTGTCGTTTCGAATTAAAATTTTGGGTAGTGCCCAACATTTGCAAAACACCACCAATGCAGAGATTATCCGCGCCTTATTATTGGCCGGCGTGAGGTCTGCGTTTCTGTGGCGTCAGCTGGGCGGGCGTCGCTGGAAGCTCGCCTTCAATCGTGCCGAGGTGCGAAGCACTGCGATCCAACTATCACGCGAGCTAGGTATCCGGTAAGGTGCGTCTCGCTACGGAAGTTACTTGTTAAATGGAGCCAGTATGGACTTGACTGCACTGACCGCTATTTCACCCCTCGATGGCCGCTATGGCGGCAAGGTCTCGAGCTTGCGCGATGTTTTCAGCGAATACGGTCTTATCAAGCGCCGTGTGCAAGTAGAGGTGCGTTGGTTACAATCGCTGTCAGCGCTGGAAAGCATTTCCGAGATTCCGTCCTTAAGTCCTGCTGCTACTGCTCAACTTGACAGTCTGGTTGACAGTTTCTCAACCGACGACGCCGAGGCGATTAAGGCGATTGAGGCAACCACCAATCATGACGTTAAGGCCGTTGAATATTTTCTCAAACGGGCTATTGCTGATAACGAGGAATTGGCCGCCGTCAGCGAATTTATCCACTTTGCATGCACATCCGAGGACATCAACAACCTCTCGCACGGGCTGATGCTGCGTGATGGGTTGACGGTTTTAACCGCTGCAATGGATCGCATTATTACGGCGCTTGAAGATCTTGCCCTGCGTGAAGCCAATCAAGCCATGCTATCGCGAACGCACGGGCAAACAGCCAGTCCAACGACGCTGGGTAAAGAGTTAGCGAACACGGTTGCGCGTCTCAAGCGACAACGACATCAGTTGGCGCGAATGACTCCACTCGGAAAAATTAACGGCGCAGTCGGCAACTATAATGCTCACCTCGTCACCTACCCCGACGTCGACTGGCAGAGACACGCAGAGCAGTTTGTGACCTCGCTTGGATTGGGCTTCAACCCCTATACAACGCAAATCGAGCCGCATGACTACATGGCTGAGATGTTTGATGCCATCGCGCGTTTCAATACCGTTTTGATTGATTTTAATCGAGACGTTTGGAGTTATATCAGTCTCGGTTACTTTAAACAAAAGACGGTTGCGGGAGAGGTTGGCTCATCTACGATGCCGCATAAAGTAAATCCCATCGATTTTGAAAACTCTGAGGGTAATTTAGGTCTGGCAAATGCCGTGCTGAATCATATGGCACAGAAACTGCCAATAAGTCGTTGGCAGCGAGACCTCACCGACAGCACCGTATTACGCAATATGGGTGTTGGCTTTGCCTATGCTTTACTTGCCTATGAGTCAGCGCTAAAAGGTATTGGCAAACTGGAAACCAATCCCGCTCGGCTTCAAGATGATTTGGCGGCTAGCTGGGAAGTTTTAGCGGAGCCAATTCAGACCGTTATGCGTCGCTACGGCATACCTGAGCCCTACGAAAAATTAAAGGCATTGACGCGTGGTCAGGCCATTACACGCGATGCGTTAGCGGCATTCGTAGCCGCCCTGGATCTGCCCGAGGACGCCCGCCAGGCCCTCCTTGCATTGACACCTGGGGACTATGTAGGCAACGCAGCGCAGCAGGCCACGGCTATAGTTGACTACCATGGCGAGTAACGATTGAACCGCTTTAACATTGATGAGCAGCACTTTCTGAGTCATTACTGGCAACAGAAGCCGCTGCTAATAAAAAGCGCGCTGCCTCAATTTAGTAACCTCCTCTCACCGCAAGAATTAGCCGGGCTTGCCATGGAGGAGGATGTTCAAAGCCGCATTGTGAGCGAATCTGCGGGGATCTGGCAGCTTAAATATGGTCCGTTCAAAGCGCAGGATTTTCAGCGCGACGGGCGTTGGAGTCTACTCGTTCAGCAAGTTGATTGTTGGATTCCTGAGGTAGAAGCCTTGCGCGAAGCTGTCGCTTTCCTACCCAGCTGGCGCTTCGATGACATTATGGTGAGCTATGCAACTGATGGGGGTAGTGTTGGCCCCCACTTCGATCGCTATGATGTGTTTCTACTACAGGGTATGGGCAAGCGACTCTGGAAGCTGGGGGACTTTTGCGATCAAGATACCCTCCGTCTAGAACATGAGAGTCTCAATTTATTGCAGGAATTTGTTAGCCAGCAGGAATACTTACTCGACCCGGGTGATGTGCTCTATGTGCCACCAGGATTGGCCCATTGGGGGCTCGCTGTTGGCGAAAGTATGACCTACTCCATTGGATTTCGTGCACCAGGCATTAGCAAGCTCTTAGCTCGCATGACAGATCATTTACTCGAGAGGGTCGATCCGCATCTGTTACTGAATGACAACATCGATGACTGCCTAGGGCGTACTGGCGAAATCACGGCAGATCATATGAAAACGGCGCAAGTTGCGCTAACAAATACGATCAAAGCGCTTGATGATGGTCGCTGGTTGGCCGATGCACTCACCGACCCGGACGATATTTTTACAGAAACCGACGCCGCCGTACTGCAGCTGCCGGTGCGTTTGCTCCCTGGTGTCCGCATGGTTTGGATCGATCGGGCATCGTGGCTTGAGGTGTTTGTGCAAGGATCGGAATTTCATGTGGCTCCAGCCCTGATGGAGGTGATTACGCAATTATGTGAGGGAGCATCAGTATCGCTTGACGATGTTGATACACCTGACGATTTACCGGACTGTGCCTCCGAAGAGTTACTCGTCGACGCGCCATCTGTGTTTGCACTCCTGAACGAGTTAGGCGTTCTCGTAAACGCGGACGAGTAGGACGTAGAGCTCAGCAACAGCATTGCTCTGACAGGTTATCTTGACACCGGGCTTACGACCGGCAGACTAGACAGCGATGAACGACCGGATGTTAACCAACGAAACGGCGTGCCGCTTGTCATCCCCGGGTGAGGGATCAGCGTTTTTTTGAACGATTAATGATTAACGAGAGAATGTCAAAGCTTGCAAGCACTAGCGGAAACTCAGCAGCGATTACTCGACAGTATTGTCAAAGCCTCCCGCCATGTAGATATTGTCAGCAATGATCTCGAACCGGTCTTATTAGACAATGAAGCGGTGGTCAGCGCATTGATCCGTCTTGCTCGGCGTGGGGCGAACACCCGAATTCGACTGCTTGTAGCACAGCTTAACCCTGCGAGCGCTAGTAGCCATAAACTATTACTGCTGGCCAAGCGACTGACGACTGCCATTGAACTGCGCGTCGTCACAGATCATCCAGAGTGGCCCGATGCGACCTGGGTCATATGTGATCAGTCAGACGGGATAATTGTGAATAGTCGGAAACGACTTTCTCGACATGTGCATAGCCGCGCTGAGGCCAAAGCGATGGCTGATCAATACGAGCGGTTGTGGCAATCGGCCGAGCCGTCACCTGAAATGCGGCAGTTCTAACTCTCGAACAGCCTAGTCAGCCAATAAAATGCCGACCTCATTTCCCTCATAAATCGGTTGCCAAACCGTCAAGGCTGCGCAAGTTGACTCATAAGTGGCCCCAGTAGAGAGGTCGAATCGGTAGCCGTGTACTGGACATACAATGGTGTGATTGACGATCTGAGCGTTAGTCAGTGGATACTGTTGATGGGGACATTGGCTTTGAATAATGGCCAACCTACCGTCTTCTTGAACGACCAGCACATCTAGTTGGTCCATCTTTATTCGCCGACGATAGCCATCCTTTAAATTAATTAACTTTTCAAGGGCAACAAAGCGCATTTGTTCACTGGGCCAAGCGACTGTGTGAGATAGGCATAATGTGTTCTTCGGCTGATTTAATCATATGCTGGTTGAACGCCGGGGTCGGGTTCTGGCTGGCTTGCAAGATTGATGATCGTAATAGCAGCAGCGAGCGGGGTTTGTTTGGCGTCACGTACACCAGACACAATAGAGGGCAGTGCACGTTTGACTGCCGGATGCTGTTGCACCGAGGCGCGCAAAAGCTCATCAACGAGCTGGCGCATCCAACTTAAATTTTGTTCTGATCTTTTGTTTACCAAGACACCTTCAGTCTCGGCCTGCCTACGATAGCTATTAATCATCGCCCAAATATCGCCAATTCCACGCTTATGAAGTGCTGAGCAGGTGATGACTGATGGCTGCCAAAAGCTTGGATGTTTCAGCAGGGACAGCGCGCTGCTGTAGTGACGTTGCGTCATTTGAGCAAGCCCTTCGCTGTCACCGTCGGCCTTGTTAATAACAATGGCATCGGCTAGTTCGATAATGCCTTTTTTAATACCTTGAAGTTCGTCGCCACCACCCGGAAGCATTAATACGAGGAAAAAATCGACCATCCCGGCAACCTGATGCTCCGACTGCCCTACCCCCACAGTCTCTACCAAGATCACGTCATAATTCGCAGCTTCACATACGAGCATGGCCTCTCGCGTTTTTTGCGCTACTCCCCCGAGAGCACTGCCTGCCGGAGATGGGCGAATAAACGCCGCCTCACATCGACTGAGTTCTTCCATCCGTGTCTTGTCGCCAAGAATGGATCCCCCCGCAATGGGTGAGCTGGGGTCCACTGCGAGTACAGCTACGCGGTGCCCCTGCTCGATGAGATGAAGTCCAAACGCTTCGATGAATGTTGATTTACCAACGCCCGGGACGCCGGTAATACCAATACGGATGCTACGGCCAGTTTGGGGGAGTAGCGTGTTTAAAAGGGCTTGGCTGGCCTCCCGATCCTGAGGACGTTGACTCTCGATAAGAGTGATTGCCTTTGCCAAGGCACGGCGCTCTCCCGCGAGCAATGCATCAACGTCGATCGGCACTGCCTGCACCTAGCGCTGCGCGTTATTGATGGCATCCAGTACCTTGCGTGCCGCTTCTGGGATGGCGGTACCGGGACCAAAGATAAGCGCAACACCTGCGTCTTGTAAAAAGCCGTAATCCTGCTGGGGAATCACACCACCTGCGATCACAATGATATCGTTAGCTCCCTGTTTTCTTAGCTCCTCTATGAGCGAGGGAACCAGCGTTTTGTGGCCGGCTGCCAAGCTGGAAGCGCCGACAACATGCACATCGTTTTCAATGGCTTGGCGCGCGACTTCGGCCGGTGTTGAGAACATCGGCGATAGGTCCACATCAAACCCCACATCTGCAAAAGCTGTCGCAACAACCTTCGCCCCCCGGTCATGCCCATCCTGCCCCATTTTAACAACCAGCATGCGGGGACGACGCCCGTGTTGCTCTACAAACCCATCGATATCCACTTCGATCTGCTTCCAGTCTGCGTCATTTTCATAAGCCGCCCCATAGACCCCCGACACGGTTTGCGCGTGGGCAACAAAGCGGCCAAACTCGGCCTCCAATGCGTCTGATATTTCGCCCACAGTTGCGCGTCGGCGCGTGGCTTCAATGGCGAGTGCCAGTAGATTGCCCTCGCCTGTCTTAGCGGCCTCGGTCAACTGCTCTAAAATTTCATCAATCGCGGTTTGGTCCCTACTTGCTCTAATAGCAGCGAGGCGGGCCAACTGTGACTCACGCACTTGCTCATTATCAATCTCCAGAACATCCACTGCATCGTGAGTTTCAACTTTGTATTTGTTAACACCGACGATCACATCTTCCCCGCGATCAATACGAGCCTGCTTCTTGGCCGCAGCCTCCTCAATTCGCAATTTCGGTATGCCGCTCTCGATCGCGTTTGCCATGCCCCCCAGTTCGTCGATCTCTGCTATTAACTCGCGCGCTTTATCGGCTATCTCTTGGGTGAGGCTTTCCATCATGTAGGAGCCTCCCCAGGGGTCAATCACCTGTCCGATACCTGTTTCTTCCTGCAGAATTAACTGGGTATTTCGCGCAATACGAGCTGCAAAATCCGAGGGCAAGGCTATGGCCTCATCGAGTGCATTGGTATGTAGCGACTGAGTCCCACCAAAGACTGCAGCCATGGCTTCAATCGTTGTTCTGACAATATTGTTGTAGGGATCCTGCTCAGTTAACGACCACCCCGAAGTCTGGCAATGCGTGCGCAACATCGAGCTTTTGGGGTTATTGGGGCCGAAGGCCTCGACGATTTCGGCCCACAGCAATCGTGCTGCACGCATCTTGGCGATTTCCATGTAGAAATTCATGCCAATGCCCCAGAAAAACGATAGCCGCGGCGCAAATTGGTCAATATTCAATCCGGCACTTATGGCGGTCTTGATGTACTCTTTGCCATCAGCCAAGGTATAGGCTAACTCGAGTGCCGCATTGGCGCCGGCTTCTTGCATGTGGTAACCGGAAATTGAAATCGTATTGAAACGCGGCATATTGCTCGAGCAATAGGCAATGATATCCCCGATGATGCGCATACTAGGACCTGGGGGATAAATTTAGGTATTGCGCACCATGAATTCTTTGAGGATGTCGTTCTGAATGGTGCCCGAAAGCTGATCTTGAGCGACGCCTTGCTCCTCGGCTGCTACAACGTAACCTGCAAGCACTGGCAAAACGGCACCGTTCATTGTCATCGAAACCGATACTTTGTCGAGTGGAATGCCATCAAACAGGATTTTCATGTCTTCGACTGAGTCGACGGCCACACCGGCCTTGCCAACGTCGCCTTCGACTCGTGGATGGTCTGAGTCATAGCCGCGATGCGTGGCAAGGTCAAAAGCGACCGACACGCCCTGCCCCCCCGCTGCGAGCGCTTTCCGGTAGAAAGCGTTCGACTCTTCTGCTGTCGAGAACCCCGCATATTGGCGAATCGTCCACCTTCGCCCGGCGTACATGGTAGCCATAGGCCCACGAATATAGGGCGCTATGCCGGGTAGCGTATCGGTGTAGGCCAAGTTACTGGTATCTTCGGCCGTATAAAGCACCTTCAGCGGTATTCCTTCGGGCGTCTCCCACGTAAAGTCGTCGGGTTTCAGGCCCTTACTCTGCTGTTCTACAAGCGATGACCACTGAGAAAGTGTGGCTTCATTTTTGTCGTATACGGTCACAATAAGTCCTTTAAATCAGTAGCTTATGGGCATCAGATCAAGTTATTAGTGATCTTCGCCTGGCTGGTTGATTTCTATTAATACACCATCGCAACTCTTGGGATGAATAAAAATGACCTGCGAGCCGTGAGCACCGGGCGATGGTTCATCACTTAAGAATTGATATCCCTTCGCCTTGAGCCGATCAATATCCTCATGAATGTTATCACTGCGAAAACACAGGTGATGGATCCCACCTCCGCGCTTTGCAAGGTATGTTGCTATCGGGCCTTCACCGTTAAGCGGATGCACTAATTCGATATTGGTGGGTGGAAGTGGAAAGAAGGCCGTGGTGGTCTTGGCTGCCTGGACGTCCTCGGTCCCTTCAAAGGGAAGTCCAAAATCTTCCATAAAGCGCTGGATGGCTGCCTCGAAATCGGGCACGGCAATCGCGATGTGATCAAGTGCTGTAATCATGCAATAAGCTCCAGTTAGGCGAGGCGGTTACAAAAACATTTCCATTAGCTGTGCCGTATGCTCTCGTTTGCGATGTGCGATGGTCTCCTCTGACTCAACCACAATTTGCTCATCTGGAGTCACGCTAAACAGACGCTGCCCCTTGCTAATAATAATGCCATCTCCCTCTACAAGAACCTCATCAACGGTGCCGGCAAAGGGCGCGTAGACTTTGTTAAACATTTTCATGACTTCAACAATGTAGAGTGGATCACCCGCTTCAAAATGTGAGCCTGCAGTTACGTATAGCTCCGATTCAGGTGATTCTCGGCCGTAAAACATGCCACCACTTACGGCCACGATCTCATCGCTCTTGGCTATTGGTGGTGGTGCTAGAGCCTTCGTCATCGCGGTTTGATGCTCTGGATTCAGCAGTCTCTCTGGAATATGTATACTCAGGTCCTCGTTAACCGCCAGATCATAAAAGCCTGTGAACCTTGCCATAGCGGGCAACAACTCTAAGATCGCCATGCCACTTTGAAAACCTCGATGCGCCGCTTGTACCGCTTCCCATTGCTGATTTGAGAAGCCATCGGGCGCCTCTTCCGCCACAATGCGTTTTACATCTGACCAAGAGTGTGCGTCTAACCTTTGCTCGAGATCTCGATAGAAGTCTTCCGCTTCTGACAAAATGGCCAAATCGTGATCCCAGATCATATTAGCCGCTGGCGCCTCATCAGAATAATTCAGCTTCAAGAAATGATAGGTATCACTCAAGACATCAATTGGATTCTCAGCCCACTCTAGGTGATCGCCGTCGACATGGAACGCTTCTTTGTTAACACTTAACCAACCAGAAAGAAGATGCGGGGAGCTCATAAGAGTTCTTACCGGTCTTATAAGCAGGCTCTGCTGTTGATTGAGCACATCAGCTAAGGCTTTGCGGTGCTTTTCCTCCACGCGACTGACAACGTCACGGCACAGAAGGGACCAAGCAACATCTACGTCTACTCGATTCGCCTCTGCGGTAAGCTCTCCAACCGCTGTAAGGTAGGGAACAATAAATTTAGTGGTTGGCCTTGCGTTAATGTTGTTGCCTAAAAACCAGTTAACCAGCCCGTAATGAAACTGCAGATTCGTGTGTAGGTCTCGACCACGCAAACTCGTGGCACGCAACACTTCCGCCATACGTGCGTAGCTACTTTCTCGGCTTTCTCCGACTGTCAGCAGCAGCGCAATATTAGAATCATAAGCACCTGCCAAGGTGTAATTCATAAACACATCGGTGTCTGGGTTATGCAGGCTAATGCCCTGATCGTCACGTATTTCGCCATCAATCGCATCAGACCAATACTCAATTTGGCCGCCAGCGTTGGGCTGTAGTGCATCGTTCGTGGCATTGAGTCGTGCCTCAACGCTATCGTTAAATCGGAGAATACGCTCGGGCTTTGGCAGGTTTGGACCGTGGGCCGCTAGTAAGACCATGGCCTCGACCAGCGACTCGACAGTAAAATATTCCTGCGGATTCGATGGGTTACTGAATTTCATGGCGTAGCAAAGTTCGCTGACCCTATGCTCTACCTGAATTCGGGTATTCATTTCCATAAAAAAGTGACGATCGCGATCGACAATACACTCAAAGGTTGACACTGAGTCTAGACCCACGGCGCTCCCAAACCGCGCCGCCTCCGCTTCCATGGCATCCAGTGTAATGATGTCTTGCGCGAGTACGGCTGCTTCAGCGGTGCGCCCCTCGCGCTCGGCAAGTGCCTGGGCTGCCAGTAATGATTCACGAGTCACAGAGACTTCAAGCAATTTTTGCTCGTGCATCTGCAATGAACAATCTCGCCCTCCCAGTGTTATTGACCATTCGCCGTTACCGATAACCTGTATTTCCTGATGCCGCGTGGTTTCGATATTAAGTTCAACCAGTACGTTCTTGTTATCGCCAACGCCGGTGGTCTTTACCTCATTAAGAATTTCTCGCACCAGCTCCGGTGTACGCGCGCCTTCTCCTAACCCAATAATGCGTTGCCCTTTGCCACCGCCACCACCGATGGCTTTGAGACGGACACGATTTTCTGGATATTCGGCATTTATCTTCGCCACGGCCTCAGTCAGTGTTGCCGACAACTCGTCAATGGTATAGAGGTCAATACCCTTGTCATAAGCGGCGGCTAAAATGATATCTGCGAGCGTTTCTAGATCATCAGTGCTTTCAAACACGCTTTCTTCAACCGCCAGTTGCTCGGTAGCGCACAGCTTTTTCAAATCCGCGGCGGTTGAGTACTTTTTCAAAAGAGTTAGAGCGGTCCCGTTATCAATCCCCGGTGTGACTGATACGCCCGCTTTTAGCGCTGTTCGCTTTGCTTCATCCTTGAGACCTGCTTGGCGCACGGTGCGAGAACATGGTCCGATGAAATTAAGTCCGGCTCGCTCCATGGCCGCTACCATGGTCTCGTCTTCGGCCATGAACCCATAGCCCGCAAAGATGGCGTTATAACCACCGTTTCGAGCGATGTGGATAATGTCTTCAATACGTTGTAGACGTTCTTCTTTGGTTGCGCCCGTGTAATCGGGGACACGATGAACACGCGAGGGGTCAGTTAAAACACGCAGCTCGGGTGCGAGAGCTCTGGGATAAACAATGGAATCTTTTTCAGACAGCAAAATTCCGTAGTGGCTAATTCCCATCTCATCGAAAACATCCATCGCTTCTTTACGAATAGGTCCGCGGCAGATAATAAGCGGCTTGATATGTGAGCAATCAAACTGTCTCACCCACGCCGAGGCGTGTGCGCTAAGACGGCGATCAGCATGAATCAGCGGGTTGTTCAGATAATACTCGTTCGACACAGAAAAATGCTCCTACCTTACTCCGCTTAATGGAATTCACGCTGAACGGCCTTGAGGGGCCCCGGTTTATAATGACGCAAGCAAAATGCTAGATGATCGGTCAGCACATGGCGTAGATCATCTGGCATTACGATCTGCGAGATAGAACCTAAACTTAAAGCTTCCTCGGGATTCATAATCTCCTGCTCATACCGCTTTGCAAGCTCTGCTTCAGCTTGCTTAGCCCAAGATCTCACGAGATTCTCAGCCTCTTTTAGTGCATCTTCCTCCGTGAGTCCCTGTGCACGCTGTGCCTGAGCTTCTTGTTGAATGCGCTGTGCGAGGCTTCCTCGGATTTTCTTGAGTTCCTCTTTGTAGACATACTCAACCCCCGCAGGACCCATAACAGCCACCCGCGTAGTGGGTAGTGCCACGACGAAATCGGCGCCGGTCGGATAGTTGTTATAACTGGCGTACGCGCCACCGAACGCGTTGCGAACTAAAACTAAGAAGCGAGGTGTACGTAGGTCTACAATAGCATCGAGCATTGCACGCCCAGCCTGGACAATACCGCGATGTTCCTGCTCACTTCCGGGAAGGAACCCGGTTGTGTCTTCCAAAAACATGACAGGAATGTTGTAAAGATTACAAAATCGAATGAAACGCGCATTCTTGTAGGCGGCGTCAATGTCAATCTGGCCCGAAGCCACCGCTGAATTGTTGGCAACGAAACCCACGACATGACCGCCCATTCGGCCAAAAGCGGTAATTGTATTACGCGCCCTCTCCGCTTGTATCTCTAGGTAATCCCCGTGGTCGCATAACTGCTGAATAAGGATAGTGATATCGACAGGGGTATTAAATCCCGTTGGTGAGTTGAAAGCCTTGCGTAACAAAATGTCGATGTCCAGCGTTTTGCGGGCTGCGGGGTCGGAGCTGGGCTGAAAGTGCGGTGCTTTCTCATAGGAGTCGGGTAAATACTTAAGTAGCTCGCGCACCTTACGTAGTGCGGCAACTTCATCGTCAACCACAAAATCGGTTACACCGGTTTGGCTATGGACATCGGGCCCCCCAAGCGCGTCGGGGGTGATGTCCTCACCCAGCACTGACTTAACAACGCCAGGGCCAGTTAAACCAAAGAACGTCTGCCGCGGTTGTATTAGAAAACTGCCCTGACGAGGAAGATAACTCCCTCCCCCGGCATTAAAACCAAACATACACATGATCGATGGCACAATGCCACTAATCTTACGGAGTGCCGTAAACGCGTCAGCGTAGCCATCTAGGCCACCGACACCAGCCGGGATATAGGCGCCAGCGGAGTCATTCAAACCAACAAGTGGAATCTGCCGCTTCGCGGCGAGTTCAAATAATTTGGCAAGCTTCTTGCCATTGGTCGCATCCATCGAGCCCGCTCGAACCGTAAAATCATGTCCGTAAATGGCGATATCTCGACCGTCAATTTGAATAATTGCGGTAACAAGCGATGCACCATCGAGATTGGGCCCCCAGTTCTGGTACAAAACGTGCGGCTCGTCGTCTGCCAAGCACCGAATCCGCTCCCAAATGGTCATACGCTGTTTGAGGTGTTGTCTCTGAATGTTGCTGACACCCGCAGCGACATAAGGGCGCAGTTGCAATTCTTGCCCACGCGCTAGAGTGGCGTCGTAAGGCGTATGCTCCACAGCGGGCGCAGTTGTTGGGACTGATTTCGCTAACGGGTTGCTCAGGCTAATGTAAGGTGCTGTGGACTCTGGCGCAGCAGAGTGGGCAACCTGCTGGTTGGTGCTCTCGCTCATGGGATCACTCTTCGTTTGATTATGGGCTTGCTTCGGACATACTACGTACGTCTTAGCGTTGGTGCCTGTATAAAACCGCCGTGTAAGTTACTTTCAATGCTACCTTAGTGTCAATTTAATGCGATTTGTTTATAAGCAGCGTGAATATTTTCAATCACTCCTATAAGGAACTGGGTACGGCCCAAAACCTCCTCGCTTACGCTCGGGCCTGTTGCCAGTTGCCAGGTATGGTGTTGCTTGAGAGCCGTAAGGGGGCTGACGATAGTCGCTATGACATTCTCGCAGCGCGCCCAAAAGCCATGCTCAAACTTGATGACTTTGGCGGCGACTTATCCCAATGGATGCTAGCGATAGAAGCCGCACTGGACGGTGGACAATCCTGCGCCAAATCCGGCGCAATTGCTATCGGCTTTGTGGACTATGACAGTGCGGCTCAAATGGCAATACACCCCCAACAATCACTTGATATGTTGGGTACACCGGGTGTGGCGGGAAAAAGTAGCGCGACATGCGGTATTTATGATTGGTGCTTAAAGCGAGATCGCATAGACGGCACGGTAACGCTGCACTGTTCGCCACAACTATCCGAGGAAGAACGGCAAGTCATTGATAAGCAGATATCAATGGTTGAGCACCAGCCATTAACATTTTCACTGAGTAGCCGTTTTCAGCATCACACTTCACGGGAACAGTATTTACGAGATATTGCGAGCATTCGAGATTACATTGGCGCGGGTGACTGCTACCAAGTGAATTATGCCCAACGATTCAGTGCGGCGTTTTCGGGTGAGCCACTCGCCGCCTACGAGGTACTCAGGAATATTGCACCTGGCGACTTCTCGGCGCTATTGGCGTTGCGGCCTAATCAGGCAGTACTATCGTTGTCACCCGAACGGTTCTTATCCGTGTCAGGCGGCTGCGTTATCACACAGCCTATTAAAGGCACTCGGCCGCGACATCCCGACCCAAAAATCGATCAGACAATTGCGCGCGAACTTCAAAAATCGCTAAAAGACTGTGCCGAGAACGTAATGATCACGGACCTTCTTCGCAATGATCTTGGCCGCTTGTGTGTGCCCGGGAGTGTTACGACAACCGAGTTATGCCAACTCTACAGTTACGAAAACGTTCACCACCTAGTGAGCAAGATTGAGGGAAAGCTGCAACCGGGGGTCTCCGCTGGTCAATTACTTGTTGGATGCTCCCCAGGGGGATCAATAACCGGCGCTCCCAAACGACGCGCCATGGAAATTATTGCTGAGTTGGAGCAACACCCGCGCGGTGTTTACTGCGGGTCGGTGTTTGCCCTCGATGCCTCCGGCCGGCTTGAATCAAGCATTGCAATACGGACACTCGAGGTGATTGACGAGCACATTCACTGTTGGGGTGGCGGTGGCATTACCTTCGATTCAGATGCCGAGAGTGAGTACCAGGAGACCTTTGACAAAGTAGGTGCCTTCCTTAAAGCGCTTGAAATGACTTCACATGCCCTTGATTAAGTCGACGCTGTCGACATGTCCTGCCTCTAAAACGTGATTGCCTCCATTTGGGGCGCCTACGTATAACGCTGTTTCGGAAGAGCCTTGTGTTAAATGAAGACCTTTGAATTCGCGCTTACTCAATACACTGGGAGTTCGATGTGACTGTAAAGCTCAGCCCGCTCTGCCGGATTTGACCGTGATAAGGCTTCCTGAACAATATCGCGTGTCAAATGAGGCGCGAGTTCAACAATAAAGTCATACATATAACCACGTAAAAACGTCCCTTTGCGGAAACCCAAGCTCGTGACACTCGATGCAAACAAATGACTTGCATCAAGTTTAACGAGGTCGCTGTCGAGATCGTCGTCGTAAGCTAAACCAGCGATGATGCCAATGCCAAGCCCTAGCCTGACATAGGTTTTGATGACGTCTGCATCGACTGCAGTAAAGATGACTTTTGGTGTTAGCCCAAGGCTGTTGAAGGCGTCATCGAGTTTAGAGCGGCCGGTGAAACCAAAGGTGTAAGTCACAATGGGATGCATGGCTACCGCTTCGAGGGTTAGCTTGTCCATTTGGGCTAACGGGTGGTTACGAGGAACCACAATGCATCGATTCCATTTAAAACAGGGCAACATGATCAAGTCGGAAAAAAGCTCGAGCGCCTCGGTAGCGATCGCAAAATCTACGGTTCCCTCCGCGGCCATCTCAGCGATTTGCATAGGGGTGCCCTGCTGCATTTGCAATGAAACGTCCGGGTAGCTGCTGATAAACTCTTTAATAATACCCGGCAAAAC
>Ga0181577_10000101_pt1 | contig 62422 bp, 36 predicted proteins | sample 101ome_21_FD_132468 | JGI IMG/M metagenome (GOLD analysis project Ga0181577, IMG submission 132468) | Coastal salt marsh microbial communities from the Groves Creek Marsh, Skidaway Island, Georgia - 101413BT metaG (megahit assembly) | ecosystem: Environmental > Aquatic > Marine > Intertidal...
CGCGCCGAACACAGCGCGCACGCGCGTCGAGTACAGATACGGTAGCGTGAACAGCACGAGCTCGGAGAGTTCGCGCCACGCGAGCTGTTGATTCAAGTACTCGAAATCCACGACGCGCGCCATGGAGGGACGCTGATACACCAGTCTCGCGCTGAGCGCGCGTTCTACGAGCGTCGGGTACCGACCGTGGCGCAGAAACACGCAAAAGTTGACGAAACTCGCCAGCGTGTAGCAATTTTCTGCCGCTCGAGACCAACTCCATGCGCGGCGGCGCCAACACAACGCGTCCTCCTCCTCGTCAAACTTTTCCCGCAACATTTTCCTCTGCCACGACCCCCACGCGTACGCCGCCACGCACTTGACCGACCCAAACGCCAATCGCTGCGCCACGCTCAAACCCTCGCCCTCAACACCAGTCTTCATCGCCGCGCAAGACGTCGTCGTCGAAGTCGTCGTTCTCTCGTCTCGAAAACGCAAATTCATGAGCTCTTGTCCCGGCGTCGCCCTGTTCACCCCCGTCGTGCACGCGAACAGGGCGAGATCCAGCGCCAAGCGCATCTCTCGTGTCGATTTCGTATCCGTCGCCCGCCCTCGCGTCGTCGCGCGCGCGGCGTCGACGACGCGCGTCAATTGATTTCCCAACACATCCAACAACTCGCCGTCGAGTCTCGCGGCGTCCACCTGAGACACGCGCAGGACGTCCAGAGGCGGCACCGCGCGCGAGCTCGTCGTCGACGGCATTGACGGCGTCGTCGACGACGAGGCTCGCACCCGACCGACGACGAGTGCGGCGTTTCATCATCCACCACCCTCGAGACAAGAAGACGGGACGGGACACTCGGCGACGCGCGACGACGTCGGTCGATCGACGCGCGAGACCGCGAGACCGATCGATGACGCTCGCATTCGCCCTTGTGGCGCTCGCGTCGAGACGCGCGCGCGCCGTCGTCGACCCGTTCGCGCGCCGCGCGGTCGCCGCCGCCGGTTATTCGTCGTCCGTGTTCGCGCCGACGTGGTCGTTCGGGTCGACGACGCGCGTCGCCGCGGCGACGTTCTCGAGCGCGTCGTCGTCGTCGTTGCCTCGAGACACGAGAAACGTCGCCGTCATCGCGCACGTCGATCACGGGAAGACGACGATGATGGATAAACTCATGTCGGCGTCTTCGACGACTTCGGCGACGGACCGCGCGATGGATTCGAACGCGCTCGAACGCGAGCGTGGGATCACGATTCAGGCGAAATACACGAGTTTCGCGTACGAGGGCGTCACTATCAACGCCGTGGACACGCCGGGACACGCGGATTTCGGCGGCGAGGTGGAACGCGCGCTCGACATGGTGGACGGCGTCGTCTTGCTCGTCGATCCGAGCGAAGGCGCGATGGCGCAGACGAAGTTTGTCTTGCGTAAAGCGGTGCAGAAAGGTTTGAAACCGATCGTGGTGTTGAACAAGGTTGACAGAGAGGGCGTGAACAGAGCCTTGTGTGACGCCGTGGAGAGCGATTTATTCGATTTAATGGCCTCCTTCGGCGCGACGGACGACCAGTTGGATTTTCCCGTGGCGTACGCGTCGGCGCGCGCGGGCGCGGCGGACACGTCGCTCGAAAAGGCGCAGCGCGACGTCGCGGAGGGCACGGGGAGCGTCGAAGCTATTTTGCGTCTCATCGTCGAACACGTGCCACCGCCTAGAGGTGACGAGACGCAGCCGTTCAGCATGCTCGTGAGCATGATCGATAGAGATCCGTTTCTCGGTCGCGTCGTCACCGGACGCGTCGTCGACGGTTCATGTCGGACGGGGGATAAAATCAACGTGCTGCGTCTCGAGGATGGGAGCGTGCGCGAGGCGTTTCGCGTGCAAAAGATTTTCACGTCGAAGAGTTTGAAACGCGAAGAGGTTGATCGGTGCGTCTCGGGCGACATCGTCACCATCGCCGGCGGCGTCGACGCGACGGTGACGGATACCCTCTGCGACGCGAGCGTGACGGAACCGTTGGCGTCGACGCCCGTCGATCCGCCGACGTTACGCATGACGTTCGGCGTGAACGATTCCGGACTCGCCGGGAAGGAGGGCAAACAGCTCACCGAGCGACAGATTGAAAAGAGACTGCGAGACGAGGCGGAGACGGATGTCGCGCTGTGCATCGAGACGACGGAGAGCGGGTTGGAGGTGCGAGGTCGCGGCGAGTTACACTTGGGCGTGTTGATTGAAAACATGCGCCGCGAAGGGTTCGAATTGAGCGTGTCACCGCCTCGCGTCGTGTACGGCGTGGATGAATTTGGGAAGAAAACCGAACCTTTTGAGGAAATCATCCTGGAAGTGGACGAAGCCGAAGTGGGCGCCGTCATCGAGGCGTTGTCGCAGCGCAAGGGCGAACTGAGCGATATGGAATCAAACGTGGATGAAGACGGACGTTCGCGTCTCACGTTTGTGGCGCCGTCGCGCGGTTTGATTGGATTCAGGCAAGAGTTCATCAACGCCACTCGAGGCACAGGGGTCATGCAACGCTCGTTTCACTCGTACGGCGAATCGCGCGGAAAAATTGATAAAGTTCGCAAGGGGATGCTCATAAGCACCGTGTCCGGAACGACGACGACGTACGCCCTCGGCGCGCTCGAACCGCGAGGGACGTTGTTCGTCGGACCGGCGTGCGAGGTGTACGCGGGGATGATTGTCGGCGAACACACGAGAGAGAACGATTTAGAAGTCAATCCAACCAAGGAGAAGAAATTGACAAACATTCGCGCGGCGGGTAACGACGAAACTATTCGCCTCACGCCGCCGAAATCCATCAAGTTGGAGGACGCCATCGGGTACGTCGCCGAGGACGAACTCATCGAGGTGACACCGTCGGCGATTCGTTTGCGCAAGGCGGAACTCGCCAGCTCGATGCGTCGTCGCGCGTCTCGGCAAGCGAGCGCGTGATGGAGACGAGTTGAACGCGCGTCGTCGCTTCGATTAGGATGATTTGAAATGTAACATATTACACCGCGACGCGAAACACAAACAAGCAAAACAACGAAGCAAACGAACGTGTCTTTACAGTCCGAGCTTGGCGCGCTCGAGCGCGAGCACCTTTTGCACGCGTTCCGCCGCGCCGGCCGTCTGTCCAGTCCCCGCAGCCGCGTCGTAGGCGGGCCCGCGCACGTCGACTTCGTCCATGACGACGATGACGTCCCCGTTCCATTTACACGGAAGCGTCCGCGCGAGCGCGTCGAACACGTCCTGCGCCAACGCGCTGACGTTCTCTCCGATGTTATCCGCCGCCGCTCTCGCGCATCGCAACGCGTTCTCTATGCGTCGCTCGCGTCGGGGTTCGTCCACCGCTGGCAACGCGTCCGGCTCGCGCGCCGTGCTCGCGTCCACGACCACGTTCGTCGCCCCGTCGACGTTGACGAAACGCACGTCGAACGAATTGGAGATCTCACCGGGCGTGCGCACGGCGAGCATGCCCGCGGCGGCGTCGTACGCAAAGATTTCTCCCTCAAATGTTTCGCCGCTCGCCGTCGTTCCCGACGTCACCGTGGCGCCGTGCGCGTACTCGACCGTCATCGTCGCCCGCGAGACGACGTGAGAGGAGACGATGTGAGCTTTTGGCGATGTGAGACCGCGTCGGGCGAAAGAGTGAGGCACCGAGTGAATGCGTGAATGAATGCACGCGTCGACGCATCACGCGTTCCACGCATCCGCACACGTCGTCGGCATGTCGTCGTCGTCGACGCGAACCAAGGTGACGTTTCGTGATCTCACGAAAGCCACCGAACCCGATCTTCGCGCGCTCAACGCCGTCGTCTTCCCCGTGCGATACAGCGATAAGTTTTACGACGACTGCGCGCGCGCGGGCCCGTGCACGCAGTTGGCGTACGGTGAAGATGGCGCGTGCGTGGGCGCGGTGGCGTGTCGATTGGAGATGAACGCGAGCAAGGACGGTGCGAGGTTATACATCATGACGCTGGGCGTGTACGCGGCGCACAGAGACGGGAAGATTGGATCGAGATTGCTCGCGCACGCCCTCAACGCGGCGGCGGAGGATAGCTACGTGCGCGACGTCTACCTGCACGTGCAGACGAATAATCATCAAGCGTTTGAGTTTTACGAACGATTCGGGTTCGTCAAGGGTGAGGTGTTGAAGAATTATTATAAGCGCATCGATCCACCGGATGCGGTCGTCTTGCACCGCGAGCTGGGTGAGACGTGGACGCGCGTCGAGTTGGAAGACGTCGTCGTCGACGCCGACGGTCGCGAGTTGGAATAGTGTAGTTTACGTAGTCTTTTAGCCGAGCGCGTCGCCCTACATGCGATTTTTATAATTCGAGCAGCGTGATGACGTCCACATCTTCTTTGTGTGTTACGAATGGCTACGGCCGCAGGCGTGGTGAGAGCTACTGTGGCCTGACGAGCTAAATAAATGTAATGTCGCGTCGCGTCGTCACGAAGACTCCCAATCGAGCGCTTGTTGATACACCTCCTCGTACGTGGACACAAAGTGCGCCTCTAAACCTTCCCGAATGTCCTCCGATAACTCGTCGTAATCTTTCTTGTTGCCCTGCGGGAAAATAATCGTCTTCACGCCGCTTCGTCGAGCGGCGATGGTTTTCTCCTTGACGCCTCCGATGGGTAAGACGCGTCCCGTGAGCGTCAACTCTCCCGTCATGGCCAAGTTTGGTTTGACGGGTTTGCCCATGGCGAGCGAGAGCAGACTCGTCGTGATGGTGATGCCCGCCGAGGGTCCGTCTTTCGGCGTCGCGCCCGCGGGCACGTGCACGTGGAGAGACGTGTCGGCGAGGTACGCGTTCCCGGGATCCTTGGTTTCGAGGAAACTTCGGGTAAACGTGTGCGCGATGGCGCTCGACTCCTTCATCACGTCGCCGAGTTGACCCGTCGTTTTGAGCGCGCCCTTTCCTTCGCCGGAATCGATCGCCGTGCACTCTATGTAGAGCGTGCTTCCGCCCATCGCCGTCCACGCCAAGCCGGTGACGACGCCCGGAGGCGTGACGTCGTAAATGCGATCCGTCGCGAACGGCGGCTGGCCGACGTATTCGACCAAGTCGTCGACGCCGACGACGATCGGTTCGAGCGCGTCGCCGGCGCTCTTCGCGCGAGCCACCTTGAGCGCGACTTTACGGTAAATCTTTTCGAGATGTTTTTGCAAGTTGCGCACGCCAGCCTCGCGACAATAGTCGCCGATGAGCGTCGACATCGCCTCGTCGGTGATGCTCGCGTCAAAGTCAGCCAAGCCGCTCTTCTCGCGCGCCTGCTTCTCCAGGTACGTGCGGGCGATTTGCACCTTTTCGTCGGTGATGTAACCGGACAAGCGAACCACCTCCATGCGGTCGAGGAGAGGTCCCGGGATGGTGTCGAGAACGTTGGCGGTGCACACGAACAGAACTTTGCTCAAGTCGACGGGGACGTCCAAATAGTGGTCCAAAAACGTCGAGTTTTGCTCGGGATCGAGCAACTCGAGCAACGCGCTCGCCGGATCGCCCTGATACCCGCGACCGAGCTTGTCGATCTCGTCGATCAAAACGACCGGGTTGCACACGCCGGTGGATTTCAAGCACTGAATCAGCTTTCCCGGCATGGCGCCGACGTACGTGCGTCGATGGCCCTTGATTTCGGCGACGTCGCTCATGCCGCCCACCGAGAAGCGATAAAATTTACGTCCGAGCGCCTTGGCGATGGATTGGCCGATGGACGTCTTGCCTACCCCGGGCGGACCGACCATGGTGATGATTTTACCCTGCGTCGTCCCGAGAAGTTGTCCGACGGCGATAAACTCCAAGATTCGATCCTTGACGTCCTCGAGTCCGTAGTGTTCGGCGTCGAGCACCTCTTGGGCGTGCGAAATGTCCAACTTTTCGTCGCCGACGACGCCCCACGGAAGAGACGTCAACCACTCGAGGTAGTTGCGCGTCACGTTGAATTCGCTCGACGACGGCTCGAGTCCGCTCAACTTTTGGAGTTCTTCGTCGATCACTTTGGCCGTCTCCTCAGCCGCGCTCGCGCGCTTGGGTTCGAAACGCTTGGTGAATTTTTCGATGAGCGCCGTCTTGTCGTCTCGCTCCATGCCGAGCTCTTTTTTGATCGACTTCAATTGTTCCATGAGGAAATAACGCCTTTGATCGCCGGAAATTTTATCCTCCACCTTTTTACCGATGTCCGCCTGAAGCTTGCCGATCTCCACCTCCTTCTTCAACAGCTCGAGCGTGGCGTCGAGACGATCCTTCACCGACAACAGTTCCAACACGCGTTGAAGTTGCGCGTCGTCGGCGCTGCACATGGACGCCCCGAGATCGGCCAGTTTCGGGGGATCTTGAAAATCGTTAAAGTTTTGCGCGAAATACTGCAACGTCTCCTTGTGCAACGGATTCGTCTTGAGTAAATCTTTAATGGTGGCCACCACCTCGTTCGTCGTCGCCTTGATGATGTCGTCGTTCGGATCAAACTTTTCATCCTTGAGATGCTCCACTTTGACCACGGTGGGGTCGCGTTTCATCGTTCCTAACTTTCGAAGTCGACGGTGACCGAGAAGTAAGAGCGTCGCCGCCTCTTCGCCCGTCGTCGAGTCGGTGGGAATGCGAACGATGTTGTGCACTTGCGCAAAGGTGCCGACGTCGTGCAAGCGGTCCGCCGGATCCGCGTCGAATCCGTCTTCATCCTCCTCCTCCACCACCTCCCCATCAACGCCCACGGTCGTGGTCGTTCGTCGCACTTTTTCGAACACGTCGTCGTCGTCGTCGCCGCCGCCGCCGGTTCCACCGCCGCGCTCGGCGTCGTCGTCGCTCCTCTGTAAAAACGCCCCCACGTACGCCTGCCCCCTGTTTCGCATATCCTCGAGCTCGGCGATGAGCTTTTCGTCCGTCACCTTGACGGGCATGATGATCCCGGGCATGAGCGGTCGTCTCGGAAGCGGTACCGCCAACACCTGTGGATGCGAGCTCGGATGGGACGCGCTCACCATGATGCCTCCGCTCGTCGACGACGACGACGACGACGACCCGTCTCCGCCGAAAATCATCGATCCATCGTCCCCGCTCGACGACGATTCGCTCGCTCTGGACGACACGAACGCGTTCTTTACTCTCTTCTCCCCGATTCTCGCCGCGGACGACGCCCCTAATTCATCCAAGAGCGCCCGAGAAGAAAACGCGCCCCGCGACGCCGCCCCTCTCAATCTCGAGAGCGCTCGCGAACCCGTCACCGACGACACCGACGACGACGACGACGCGCGCGCGACGCTCGAGCGACACGCGCGCTCAAACTCTCGTCGCACCGCGCGCGCCGCCCTCGACATCGTCGACGACGTGTTCGACTGAAATCCGACGAATCAATCAATCAATCAAATCAATCAAAAGTGAAAGAAATGAAGTCACCGCACGCGGACGCGCGCGATCGAATCGATCGAAAAAGAAAAGGAGGAGGAACCGCGCGCGGTCGTCTCCCGAACGCCTCCTTTTCTTCTCGCTCGATCGTCCCGTTCCGTCGCGTCCCGTCGCGTCGCGTCCGTCTCTGTCGTCGCGTCAATCGAACGATGATTCGATTCACTCGTCGCACGTCGAAGACGCGTCGCGTCGCGTGTTCATTCGTTCGACGCGCCGCCGCACCTCGCGACGCCCGCTCACCGCCCGACGAGGAGACGGATGGATTTCAGAGGTCAGCGCGCGGCCGAACGCGCGGCCAAGACGACGCTCGTGCTCGGGGCGGTCGTCGCCTATGTGCGAGGATGGCTGGCTGGGGGTGATTTCGCGACGACGATGCGCACCTTTGCGTGGAGCGTCGCGGTGGCGTGCGTCGTGAGCGTACCGCCGTGGAGTGCGTATCGAACGCATCCCGTGACGTGGCGACCGCGCGAGGGCGCGACGACGGGGATGGGGACGGAGACGGGGACGACACAGACGGGGACGACGACGAACAAGAAGAAGACGCGAGGCAAGGCGGCGCCGGGGACGCCATCGCGGACGCGTCGCGCGTCGTCCAAGACGACGCTGTAGATGCGAGACTCTTTTCTCATTCATGGGTGTCTAGGGTTTCGGCAAACTTCTCGAGGTTGGGCCCGTCGCGCTCGGTCCCGCCGAGACTGAAAAGAGCGCGGCGGACGCGGACTCCGTCGGTGGAGTAGGAAATAGTAGACGCGCCGCGACGTGTAGACATCAAACGATCCATCGATCGATCGATCGATCACGCGTGTTCTCTTTCTGTGTGTTACACGACGTGCATGTGTGTATGTTGTTGTTGTGAGCGACTAATGAAGAAACTAATGTATGTAATGGGAAACGGTGTCGACGACGAGCGTCGTTTAGCCGATGAGCATCTTGTCGCCGTCCAAAAACTTGTACTCGGGAACTTCCAAGTTTTCGGGCGCCGGACCCTTACGGATGCGTCCGGACGCGTCGTAGTGCGACCCGTGGCACGGACAGAACCATCCGTTGTAATCGCCCGCGTTGGCGATGGGCACGCACCCCAAGTGCGTGCACACGCCGACGGCGACGAGCCACTCGGGATTGGCGGCGCGTTCGGAATCCGCCTGCGGGTCGCGCAGAGAGGCGACATCCACCGCAGCCTCCTTGGCGATTTCCGCGGGCGTGCGGCGACGAATGAACACGGGCTTACCGCGCCACTTCACCGTCACCGTCGAGCCCAACTCCACCTTGGACAAGTCGACCTCGAGCGACGCCAACGCGAGGACGTCGGCGGTGGCGCTCATGGACATTAAAAACTTCAAGACAGCCAATCGCAGAGCGCTGGCGTAAATCACGCGACCACCAGTCATGACGAAATACGTGAACGCGCGCTTATCCGGATCACCAGCCTTGGCCACCGTGTGGTTGGACACGTCGTATTCCACCGCGTGGGCGGGCGTCTTGAGGGCTCTCGCGACGGCGCCGCTGTTCACCGCCGTCGTCGAGTACTCTGCGCGTCGTTTGCAAAAGCGCGTCGCGTCACCATTCGTCAGTCGTTCACATTCCTTCGTCATCCATCCATCGATTCGCGCGCGCCCCTCCGCGCCGTCCCGCCTCTCGCGCCTCTTTCCCTTCCCTTCGTCGCCCTCGTCCCGGTCCGTCGTGACCCGCGGCGAGGGATGGGCGCGCGGGGGTCGATCGGATCGACGCCACCGATCGAGGTCGCTCTCCCGTCCCACGCGTTTTCACGACCGCGCGTGACGACGTGACGACCGCACATCGACGCCACGTAATTCCATCTCTTCCATCGCGTCGCGTCGTCCAACATCGCGCGTCGTCGCGCGTCTCGCACCTCGTCGTCGATCGAACGCGCGCGCGCTCGCGATCGCCCCGCCTCTCGCGGTGGCCGCGACCGCCCCGAACGCCCCCATCGCCGTCGTCGTCGTCGTCGGTCCCGCGACGCCCACCGACGCCTGCGCGGCGCACCGCGTGAATAAACTCGCCAGCGCGCGCGCGGTGCGCGTCGCCGTCGTCGTCGTCGTCGTCGACATCGCGCGCGCGCGTGCGCGTCCGTCCGTCGTCTGCCGCGCGCGGGGGCGTTCGGGGCGGGGGCGATCACCCCGTGACGCGACTTTTTAGCGCTCGCATACACCGTAGTACGTACCGTGTACGTCTAGTGTGAAAGCATCGACGGCGAGTATTCGTCAATCGCGCTAAAGTCGACGATGGAGTCCATCTCTTCGCTCTTTCGTATCAAAAAGTACTGGATCATCATGTGTCGCATCGATCGATATCCTAGGGTTTACACGATACCCCAGTCCCGCGCTCGACCCCCGCGTCGTCCGGATGGTTTTCAAATCATCTTCCATCCAATGGTCCACGCGTCCAAACGTCCGATCGTCCGATCGTCCAGTCGCTCGCGCGCGCGTCTCGTCCCGTCCCGTCTCGTCACGTCTCGTCACGTCTCGTCACGTCTCGTCTCGTCGGTCGGTCGAGCGCCGGAGCGCGACGGAGGCGGATGACGAGGGCGACGACGACGCGACCGCGAGGCGGTGGTGGTGGGGCGACGGAGGGACGCGCGCGAGACGAACGATCGAGACGCGTGGTGTGGATCAAGGTGCGAGGATGGACGGCGACGGGAGATGGAGTCACCGCGTTCGCGAGATGGATGAATGCGTGCGTGAATGCGCGATTGGATGATGGATGATGAGGAGGAGGAGGATTTGAAATTGAAGACGCGCGCTCGCGCCTCGCGCGCGACGGGATGATTGACGAACGAACGGTGTGTGCCTGTGCGTGACAGTGTGGGAAACAACCGATATGGCCGGCGGAGATCGTCGGTGACGTCTCGACGGCGATCGAACGGTTGGGGGAACCGGCGGTGCGATTCTTCGAGAGACACCCGGGCGGGGAGCGGCGGGCGTTTCAGTTTTTCAATTACGCCGGCGCGTACGCGTTCGAGCTCTCGAACACGACGGTGGTGACGTGGGAGGAGGGATTACGGCTGCGATACGACGAACAGAAGATTACGAAACGCGCGGATGCGGTGGCGAACGCGCGGGCGTACGTCGAGACTGGTGATTTATCGAGCGAAAACGCGCGCGGCGTGACGTGGTGGATTCAGCCCGCGCCTCGCGTCGTCGAGGACGACGAGGACGCGACGACGAAACGACGCGCGGGAGGAAAGGCGAAGCGGAAACGACGAGATGTGAGCGAGGACGATGGAGAAGAGGACGCGAACGCGTCGGCGGTGGATGAAATCGTGGACGAGACGGGTGGCTTTACGTTTCCCGTTTTAGCGCGCGCGTACGCGCAGGAGGGGGAGAAGCGCACCGAGTACGCGCCGCCGCTGAGCGTGCTCTCGATGGGTAAACCGCCACCGTACGAACGCATTCGTCGAAGTTTATTCGTTAGCGTGCCGCCGCCGACAAAGCTTCACAAATCAGAGAGCATGGTGTGCGAGTGCGCGCCGCCGCCGCGCGTCGGCGGGGAGGCGACGACGCGCACGGGTTGCGGACCGGAGTGTTTGAATAGGAAATTACGATTTAGTTGCGATAGTCGAACGTGTCCGTGCGGGGACGCGTGCAGTAACAGACCGCTCAGTCTGTTACACGAGCCGAAGACGAAGATTATTCGCACGGAGAACAGAGGGTGGGGATTATTCGTTCAGGAGCCCGTGCCCGCGGGCTCGTTCATCGTCGAGTACGCGGGGGAGATTCTCGACGAGCCCGAGTGCGCGGCGCGTCTGTGGCACGACAAGCAATCGGGTGAAGAAAACTTTTACATGATGGAGATTTCCTCAAACTACGTCATCGACGCCAAATTCAAGGGATCCATCGCTCGTTTCATCAATAGCAGCTGCCACCCGAATTGCGAGACGCAGCGGTGGGTCGACGCGTCCACCAACGAGACGCGCGTCGGAATCTTCGCCACGGAGGACATCCCGAGCGGTACCGAGTTGACGTACGATTACAACTTTGCGCACTTCGGCGACGAAGGCGCGACGTCGTTCGCGTGCATGTGCGGCCATCCCAAGTGCCGCGGAACGCTCGACGCCGCCAAGACGCACGTGAAACACTTGCACCGCAAGCTTCGCGTGCAGGTGCCCTTCAAGGCATCGAAACGGTCGAAGGCCAAGCCACAAAGAGTCTCGGGCACGGTCGTGGATTACGACGCCGCCAAGGGACAGTACAAAATTCAATTGGATCGCGGCGCCGACGCCAAGGACGAGGACGCGTTCGTCTGGGTGCACCTCGAGGGCGAGAAAGCGGTCCCGCACACGTGGACGAAAAAGTAAATAGCGCATCAATTCATCTCAGACGTATTAATCTCAGAAATCATGCGAACGCAACTTGACTCCCGCTCACTCGTTCGCTCGCTCATCCTTGGTCGTCTCACCCTCTCGCCTCAGAGTCGTCGTCGACTCTCGGCTCTCTCGCCCACGTCAGGCAACAGGTCTCGCCCACGCCTCACTCTTCGTCCGCTCGGACGCGCAAATGCGCGCGGGAGTGACGGCGACGACCGCGGTGTGTTCGACGTCGATGTTTTCACGCATCGCGCGTCGATCCGCGCGCGCGCTCGCCTCGCGCGGTCGATGGGCGCGTCGTAATCCGAACGCGCGCGCCTTCGCACACTTTTCAAACGAACCAGCGTCGAACGCGACGCAGGCGGCGTCGCCGCGCGTCGAGCGCGCGCTCGCGGCGCTGAAATTTGAACTCGATAACGGATGCGTCGACGTGCGAGGGAAATCGAGCCTGTTCTCGGAGTTTGCGCGCGAGGAGTTGACACGCATGGGGGAGGAATTGTCCACGGCGGATGACTCGCGAGGGACGTTTTGGAACGAACGATGTCGATCGGCGTTCGAGCGATACGATGAGTTGAGTGTGAGCGATCGAATGAAGATCGTCAACACAGCGCGCGACGTGTTGGACGGCACGCTCGTCGTGCGCGAACCGGCCGCGACGGTGGAGGCGAGCGAAGAGCCGAGACGTGAAAAGTCGGGCAAACAGAGTCTCATCGAAGGCGACGCGTGGAAGCGCGCGCTCGAGGAGGGACGCGCTCGGCGATTGGAGATCGAGACCGTTATGCGAAACAACGACGCGAGCGCGCAATCCGAGGAGCAACAAGGAAGCGGTGCTTGGTTTCAGCTGCGCGCGTCTCGGTTGACGGCGAGCGCGTTTGGCAACGCCATCGGCTTTTGGCGAGAAGGACGGAACGAGCTCTGGGAAGAGAAGCTCGGCCTACGCGAGGGTTTCTCGGGAAACGATGCCACGGAGTGGGGCTCGTCGAAAGAAGACGAAGCCGTCGCCGTGTACGAGGCGTTCGCGGGGCGAAAAGTTTCGCATTTGTTGTTTCATTTGCTCTCCTCGGACGACGCCGAGCTTTGGATCGGGGCGTCTCCCGATGGATTGATCGGCACGAACGCCGCCGACGGCGACGGCGAGATGGGCGGTGTTTTAGAGATTAAGTGTCCGTTCAACAAAGGTAGTCCGCTCACGGCGCAACCGTACGCGAAAGTTCCGTGGTATTACATTCCGCAAGTGCAAGGCTTGATGGCCATCTTTGACCGTCCGTGGTGCGATTTGGTGAGCTACACGGTGAACGGTGGCGTCGCCATCTACCGCGTCGAGCGCGATCACGAGTATTGGTCCATCATGTACTCGTGTTTGAGCGACTTTTGGTGGCAATCTCTCGTCCCCGCCAAGCACGCGCTCGCCGCCGGCAAGGATGTCGAGCGATATCGTCCCGCCGCCGAACATCCGCTGTGCGCGGAGCTCAAAAAGCGCAGCAAAGACATAGCCAACGCGAGCAAGACGACCTGGATCGCGCCCGACCAAGTCGCCGAGCTTCGAGACATCGCGCGCGCGCGCTGATGACCACCATTTCTTTTGTAAGATTAACTGCACGACGCCTCCGCTTCATTCCCGCGTCTTCCCGCAGTCCGCCGCGCGCCGTCCGACATGCACGCCCGTCGAGACGCGCGCGAACGATGAACCAGACCGGCGCCGCCTTTGTCGTCAACGGCACGAAGAAGGGCGCCTTCCCCGCGCGCGTCGAGACGAGAAAGTTTGGTAAAAAAGTGACTGTTCTCGACAACTGTGCGGGCGATTTGGACGCCCTCGTGTCTCACGTCAAGAAGAAGCTCGGATGCGGTGGGCACGTGTCGTCCAGGAGCACCGTCGAACTCGCCACGAGCGACATCGATCGCGTGCATCGAACGCTCTCGGCCGCGAAGGCGCTGCGCGGAGTCACCGGAGAGGGGACGTCGGCGGCGAAGCGCAAAGAAAAAGCCGACGCGTCGAAAGCGATAGACTCACTCGGAGCGCAGACGCGTCGGGAAACGCCGAGGACAAAACCGAGACACGATGCGACGCGACGAGCCGCGACGGCGTCGAGGGGCGATGTGACGGTGGTGGTGGCGGGCGAACCCAAGACGAGCGCGTCTTCGTTCGACGGTTACAAGTCGTTGATGCAAACGTGGCCGTATTGGGACGGCCACGCGTACGAATTAGTGGACATGTTCGCGAGACGAAAGCGCGAACACGAGGCTGAAATCGCGGGGGCGATGTTTGAAGGTTGTGGTGGCGACGAATCCGCGGAGAGACGCGACGCCGCGCGCGACGCCGATTCGCGTCCCGTCGTCTCGGCGGAGAGCGCGCTTCGAGCGCTCGGTATGATCGCCGAACCGAGCGCTTTCAGGCAGTCTCGTCTCGAGAGACAACGCGAGGCGGCGTTGGCGAAAAAGGCGGCCAAGGCACAGAGCTCGACGCAGACGAATGGGTCGTCGACGTCAACGACCGCGCCGCGTCTCGGCGCGGCGACGGATCCGTTCGCCGACTACTTGCGCGACGAGGCGGGATTCGCGCCGGCTATATCCGCGCACACGCGCGCCAACACCGCGAGCGTCGCATCCAGCTCTACCACGTCTCGTCCGTCGTCGTCGCGCGTCGCCACCTCGCGGGCGTCTCGAGGACCAGCGCGTCTCGCCAAGGCGTCGCGGCCAACCGGCGGTTCGTACGCGAGCGCGCGCAAGGCTTGGACGCGCTTCGACGCCGAGCGAGACGATTCCGAGGACGCGTCATCGGACGACGCGGACGACGCGCCCGCGTGGCGACGCGCGGGATTCGACGTCGGCTTCACCAAGGACTCGAGCGGGAATTTTTCATTCGGGGGCGTCGAGCGCGCTCCTTCGCCGCCGAATCGAAGCGTCGCCGTCGCGCCGTCACGAACGGCGGGCTCGAGACGCGCGCGCGTACGCGGAGACTCATCTCGCATCGATGATTCTCCCGCGCTCTGGCCGACGCCGAGCGCGACCGCGGACGCGGTCGAGGCGAGGGAGGCGGAGGAACTCGCCGAGGCGATTCGTCTGTCCAAACTCGATTACGAAGCGTCGCCGGCGTCGCGTCGGATGATGCACATCGAGTGCGGCGACCTCTACGCCGGAATGACCGAAGACGAAATATTAGCCCTCGTCGTCGCCGCGAGTCGCGCGGAGATGGACGCCGCTGACGCGTCGCGCGAGGCTGACGCCCCGTCGTCGACGCGCCGAGCCGACGACTCCGTGCCCACCAAATCGCGATGGGTTCACGAACGTCTCGGCGAGCTCTTCTTCCCCGACGTCGATGTCGCCAAAGCGGTCGCCGACGTCTTTTTCGCCGCCTCCGAGTACGACCGAGACTTTACCCTCGATCTCTTGGTCGGCGCCGGCGCGCCTCTCGACGAGGCGGACGCCTTTTGCGACTTGTACGCGTCGCTCACTCTCGAGGATTGACGCGTCGCGCCGCCGTCCTCGCTCGACGACCGTCATCCACCGTCGTCGTCACGAACGAACGATATATTAGCCCTAGCCGTAGCCGTGTCGCCCATCGCAGACGAAGAAACGACGCGTGGTTTCATTCCTTTCCTTTCCTCTCCTCTCCTCTCTTCTCTCTCTTCTCTCTCGCCGTCGACGCCTCACATCGCGACGCCACCCATGTCCCTGTTCACCCGCGTCCTCGGATGCGCGTGTTCCGCGCCCTCGACGAGCGCCAGAGCGCGCATCGCCGCCGTCGCCTTCCACACCGGTGGCGCCGCCGCCCTCTCGCGCGCGCGATTCCCTCGCGACGCGCGCGCCGCCGCCGACCTCGGTCGAGAACGCGCGGCGGAATTAGCGCGCGGTGGCGACGACGACGACGCGTACGACGACGATCCGCTCGTACACATGGGACGGACGAATAAATCTGAACTCAAACGTCGAGGTACGGTTCGTCTCTGCGTCGCATAACGCGCGCTCGAATCGAATGGAGACTGATTGGTGAATGACGCGTCCTTTGCAGCGAAAGAAAAAAAAGACGCGGCGAAGACGCTCTTGCGTCTCCCTCGGTCGCAGATTGAACGTCTGCGCGTGCCGGAGGACGTGCGCGCGCTGATTTTGGAGGGTTTATCCGTCAAGGGGAAACACGTGGCGATGAAACGACACGAAGGGGCGCTCGCGAAACGATTGAGAAGTTTACGCGACGACGAGCGAGAGACGCTCGAGACGCAAATGCGAGAGATTGAAACCGGCGTCGGCGGAACGATTGATCCACGCGTGGAGACGTTGGCGCTGAGTTGGCGCGATAGATTACTCAACGTCACGAACGGGATCGATTCTGACGCCGACGACGACGCCGCGAACGCGCGAGAGGAGGTGTTTCAAGCGTTGGCGCTCGACGACGTCGCGTGGAGTTTTACCCGTCAAGACGTCAAGCGCGCGCTCGCCTCCGCCGAGACTGAATCCCGCGAACGCGCCGAGAAAATCGCCGCCTTTAACGCTCTCGTGGACGAAGAGATGAAAATATTCGCATTCGGCGAGACGGATCCGCGCGTGTTGGCGGACACGCGCGCCTTTGTCTCGTCAAAGATTCGAGCCAAGTCGCGCGAGAAAAAGCTCTCCAATCCTCGCGCGCGCGCGCTCCTCGTCGCCCTTCGCGAGATCGCCACCGTCGTCGTCGACCGGGAGTCTCGAGTGTAAGGAACACGTGCGCGTCTTCAACGCGCGCACGGTTTATTAATTTGTTTTCCACGCGTCCACATCGTTCGTCGCCGCGGCATCCATCGTCTCGTCTCTCGCCGTCGTCGCTCGCTCTCGGAAAAAGTCAACTCGCCGTCATTCATGCAGATCGCACCCATCACACGACGACGCACGGAGAGAGCCCGTTCGACTTCTACCGCGACACATCTCGACGTCGTCATGCAGGCCCCGATGATGGTGGTGAATCAAAACGCCACGCGCGAGACCGGGTCGATCGCGCGCGCGAATAACATCGCGGCGGCCAAGGCGGTGAGCGACGTCGTGCGGACGACTTTAGGACCGAGATCGATGTTGAAGATGATTCTGGACGCATCCGGAGGTACGTAGTGAGACGACGCGATGACGACGCGGTTTGACGTTCTCGTCCGTAGACGCGTGTCGGTCGGCGACGGGGGTCTCGCAGCGCATCCATCCATCCATCCATTCATCTCCCGCGAGCGCGGGACGCGCGCGGTCAAAGGGCGAGCGACGGATGACGAGTGATTGACGAGTGATTGACCTTGGTATCGTCCCTCGTTGCCCCGCGTTCGTCGTAGGTATCGTGTTAACGAACGATGGAAACGCAATCTTGAGAGAGATTGACGTCACGCACCCGGCGGCGAAGAGCATGATTGAGTTGTCGAGGACGCAGGACGAAGAGACGGGGGACGGGACGACATCCGTCATCATTCTCGCTGGGGAGATTTTACACCTCTCGCAACCGTTTTTGGAGAAGGATATTCACCCGACGGTGATCGTGCGCGCGTACATGAAGGCGTTGGACGCGGCGCTCAAGGTGATCGACGCCATTAGTTTTCCCATCGACGTCGCCGATCGCTCTGAAATGTTGAAAATTGTCAAGAGTTCCATCGGAACCAAGTTTACCGCGCGCATGGGGGAATTGATTCCCAATTTGGCGCTCGACGCCGTGATGTGCGTGGCGAGGAAAAACGAAGACGGCACGAACGATATCGACATTAAAAAGTACGCCAAGGTGGAGAAGATTGCGGGCGGGTCCATCGACGATTGCGCCGTGTTGCGAGGGGTGATGATGAATAAGGATGTCGTCGCGCCGAGTCGCATGAAGCGACGCATCGAGAGACCGCGAATCTTACTGTTGGATTGCCCGCTCGAGTACAAGAAGGGTGAAAACCAAACCAACGTAGAGATCACGAAGGAGGAGGATTGGGCGACGCTGTTGAAGATTGAGGAGGATTGGATCAAGGAGACGTGCGAGAAGATTGCGGCGTTCAAGCCCGACGTCGTCGTCACGGAGAAGGGGTGCAGCGATCTCGCGTGTCATTACCTCGCCAAGGCTGGCATCACCGCGTTGCGCCGCGTGCGTAAGACGGACAACAATCGCATCGCGCGCGCCGCGGGGGCGACCATCGTGTCCAGAGTGGAGGAGATTCGCGAATCCGACATCGGCACCGGCGCCGGTTTGTTCAACGTGGAAAAGATTGGCGACGAGTACTTCACATTCATCGTCGATTGCGACGAACCCAAGGCGTGCACCATCGTCCTTCGAGGCGCGAGCAAGGATATTTTGAACGAAATCGAACGCAATCTGCTCGACGCCATGGGGGTGGCGAGAAACGTCGTGCAAGATCCGCGTTTACTCCCGGGAGGCGGCGCGGTGGAGATGGCGGTGTCAAGAGCCATCACGGAGGAATCGTCCAAGATTGAAGGCGTGGAACAGTGGCCGTTCCGCGCCATCGGATCGGCGCTTGAAGTCATTCCGCGCACGTTGGCGCAGAATTGCGGCGCCAACGTCATTCGTACCCTCACCAAGCTTCGCGCCAAGCACGCCGAGGGCGAAGACGCGCGCACGTTTGGCATCGACGGCGAGAAGGGTACCATCGTAGACATGAAGGCGCTCGGCGTTTGGGATCCGTACGCCGTCAAGGTGCAATCCATCAAGACGGCGGTGGAGAGCGCCACCATGCTCTTGCGCATCGACGATATCGTCTCTGGGTTGTCCAAGAAGAACGACGACGCCGCGGGTACGGGCACGGGCGTCAACGCCGGCGGCGACGACGACGAGTGAGAAGCGCGTCATTAATTAGTCTGTTCTCCTCCTTTGAATGACACGTACACGCCGTGACTAGGTAGTAATTGATGTAAAAAGACACGAATCTTCGTTCTCTTTGTCGCGGCGACTATTGTTTGAAACAAAGATTTGATGTTGATTAATCCACACCATTCGAATCGTCACTCGCGCGCGCGTTCGGACGACCATGGACGCGGCGCGGGTGGCTATGAAACACACGTCGGACGCCGGTCACGCGGCGCTGGACGCCGTGAGCGTCGCGCGAGACGCGCTGTGCCCTCGCGCGCGTCGACTCCTCGACGCATCGTTTCCTCCCGAGTCGCACGATCGCGCCGAACTCGCGTCGAGATTGCTCGCGCTGGCGGTGTTGCAGTACGCGCAACACATGGCGAGTTTTCGAGCGTGGCGATCGAGCGCGCGGGCGTGGTCATGCATCGCGAGAGGGGACGCAAAGGGAACGTTTTCGTCGATCTTTTGGGCCTTTGCCACATTTGCCGTCGTCGCCGAACCGTTGCGACTGTCGAGACGCACGTACAGGGCGTTACTGCGACGAGAGATGGCGACGAGGTTCGGAAATGATGCGGTGCAAAAGATGTTGTCGGACGACGCGCTGGTGAGCGATGGGACGATGGAGACGCGGGGCGCGGCGACGGACGCCGCGGGGACGGCGGCAGTGGGGGCGCCGGCGTTCGCGAGAACGGCTTTGGACGCGGCGGCGAATGGCATCGAGTCGTGCGTCGCGCTGTTGTATCACTCGCAGAGCTTGTTTTCGAGTAACTTTTGGAGCGCGCCGGTGTTGATCGGGTGCGCCATCGTGGGACAGGCGATGCAGACGGCGCGGTCGTTTGACGGTTACGAGGCGAAAAAAGAGGCGCATCGAGCAGAAACAGCCACCGAGAGGTTACGCGAGCTTCTCAAGCACGCGCGCGCGAATGGCGAAGCGATCGCGCTCGCAAACGGGAGCACGGTCGAGGCGGAAGAGGCGATGGCGACGTTGGAGGCGGGACAAGAATTTGTGTACAGACGAGAAGTTTTAAACGCGAGGACGAGTTTCCCGTCAGACGTGTACGAATCGGTGGCGAATCTCTTACCCGTCTTGTCCATCATTCCTCGTCTCGCTCGAGGGATGAGCGTAGACGCGTGGGACGTGCAGGTGGCCATGACGTCATTCAACGGCATTCGGGCCGCGTTGGCCGTACTCGTGCAAAACATGTCGACGTTGAGAACGGCGGAGACGCACGCCACAAACGTGTCCAACTTGTACGACGCGCTCAACGCGTCTTCCGCTCGAGCGTCGATGGGAGTCGACAAGAACGGTGCGTCGACCGGTTCGAGCGTACATGCGGAGACACCCGAAGACGACATGTCGCTCGTGGAGGTTGAGGCCCTCACCGTGCGAGGGCACGATGGTCGTGACGTCATTCGCGGGCTCCATTTTGTCCTCTGCCGCGGCGATTCCGTCGCCATTGTCGGTCCGTCGGGATGTGGGAAGACTCTGCTCGTGAAGACACTCGTCGGATTATGGACGCAAGGATCGGGCAGCGCTCGGATCATCAATCGCGCTCGGGTGTGCGTGCTGTCGAGAAAGCCATACTTGCCTAGAGGGACGTTGCTCGACGTGTGTTTGTATCCCACCTCTTCCGCCGAAATAGGCGCGGAAACGGTGGCTTTGCTCCGAGAAGTGATGTTAGCGCTCGGTTTGGAGAGATTCATGGAATACTTGGATGTCATCGCCGCGTGGGATGAAAATTTGAGTCAGAGCGAGCAACAGCGATTCGCCGTCTGTCGCGCCGTCATCAACCGCGCCGAGTTGTGCATTCTCGACGATGCGACGTGCTCCATGGATCCCAAAGACCGAGCCGCCGCGTATGGTGTTCTGAAAAAGTACGCGGATGGAATTTTGAGTTTAGGTGACGAAGTCTCCTTGCCCAAGCACCACTCACGCACGCTTCGCGTACACTCGGACGGGACGTGCAGCGACTTTGTCGACGTCATCTCTCCGACAAAACGTCACACGCAAAACGGTGAAAACGGAAGTTCTGCGACAGCTTCGACGATTTCACCGACGAAACGAGACGACGCGCCTACGAACATGCCGTTTAGCCCGTTACAGATGGACGCGAGCAGAAAGGGAAATCAATTTATTCGTCAGCAGACCAAGAATGTCGCTCGCGCGCTCGGCGTGAAGCCGGAAAAGCTGGGCGTCATTCCGACGCCGACGAAAGGGAAAGCTCTCTCATTCGACCCTCTAAAGTAATGTGTTGTAGAAATGTACATTTACAATGGACTCATTCGATAAATTCATCTAAACAAATCCGAAACCTTCGCAACCTTCCGTAATGGCGAGCAGTAGACGTTCGCGAAGAATTTCTTTTGAGCTATATTCGTGAAAATCTAGCTGATTGAAGCACGTGTGTGCGGATGGCAATTTCGTGTCGTCGGCGTGCTGTCTATGAATGGAGAATCTTTGAGGCCCTTGCATCCCTTGCAGGGCGCTGAATCCCTCCAGAGGAACTTTTGAAGTTCCGGTGCAAAACATCAATAATCGCGCCAAGTCATCCTTGGATAACTCGCGCACGACGTCCCAAAACCATTGAATCTGTTTCGAACCGACGGTAAAACCTGTGTATTCGGTGTTGGCACGCCAATCTTCTATGTCTATGTCTGGTGTGCCACTTATCATCAACTCGAGCTCCGCCGCGTTCAGAATGGAGATGGTTTCCTTGGGAATGACCTCCTCGAAACCCTGCACCATGGCCGCCAGCTGTTCCTTGACAGCGTTTGTCATTCTATAAGCGCTGACGAGGTTGACGTATTCCGCTTTGTTTTCATCCGTGACGGGTATGTTTCTCCCGTTTTCAATCAAATCGTGTACCTCCGTCTTACCAAAGTACTCCGTCGATTCGCTAAACGTATACTCCATGACGCCTTCGATGGAGTTTTCCAGTATCCACTTTAGACTCTTGAAGTAATCTGGATCTACGCCTTCCATGTCTTCATACGTGAGCACCTGCCCGAGCAAATGCTTGTAAATTGGACGCGTGAAATACGCGTTCAGAAGAATGTCGTCCAAGAGAGCCTTGCCGACGAGCCTTCCAACGAATCGGAAATAACGCACAAAATCTGGATGGACTTTGCTATCGGCGTTCGGTTTGTAACACCCATCGTGAGACAACTCGAAGAGTGCGATGTCCGGTTTGAAAATTTCTCTCGCCAAAATGCTGAACCACTCCTTGATCAATCCTCCGCCGTCGAGCCCTTCTTCCCCGACAAACACGATGCTCAACTTACCGCGTATCTCCTCCACGCTTCTGTTGCTGAGATGTCTGAACGAATCCTCGAGCACGTGGGCTCTCCTGATGTGAAGCTGACGATTTTCGGGACGTTCTCGTCCTTGACGATCGCGAAGTTTCTTTATTCGAGAGCGCACCTCGGCACGCTTGACGGAAAAGTCGAGCAACCTCGGATTGTGCAACAACAACTTCATTTCCTCAGAGAGCAATTGCGGAAAACGCTTCAACTGCTTGTTGAGCAATTCTTTGTGAGCTTCGACGAACGCCCATATGTCTGCCATCAGCGCGTAAATGTCGGAGCCGCGCGTCGTCGTCACGTTTTGCTCAGATAACGACTCGAGCGCGTGAGTCGATCCTCGCTGAAGCGCGTGCAAAGTTTCGAGCACGTGACTCGAAGTTCTTTGCAAAAGCCCGGTCGACGATGGCGACGGTCTGATGCCGATCGCCGGTGTCGATGCGCGCAGAGAGTGTGAAGCGAGGAACGCACCCGACTCGCGTCGCTGCCTCGCGAGCTCGCTCTCTACGAATGGCATAATCTTGCTACCAATCATCATGTAAGCCTTGATACCATCCGTCAGCACGAAGACCGCTTGCGCGTGCTCGTTATGCTCATGCCGGTCGCTTCCCTCCATTTGCTTGACGTATGTGTGCAACATTTTCCACAAAGGGCGAAGGTTATTCCCGTAACGCACGAGTTGATCCTGCACCTCCCTGGAATCTGTCGAGTCTTCGACAAAGGACAACACGAACGTGAAACATCGAGTCAAACGAAGCAGTAACGGCATGCACCTGCTGATTTCCTTTCGCGCGCCAATGATCTTGTTGTTGATCTCGACGTCGGTAAAGTCCACGAGCTTGCCCGCGTCGAACGAAGCGACGGAGATGTTGAGAAGAGCGGTTTCGGAACAGGCGATCGCCGTTCTGTGCAATCTCGCCAAGACTTCATCTCGAACGTTCGACGGACAGGATTGGCAAACCCTTTTGAGAACACTGTGGACTTTTTCGTACGTCTGCAAAGAGAGGTGCGGCTTTTCCAAAATGCTTATGATATCGGACACCAAGTGCGGATACTTGGGCAACACCTCGCCGAACACGGTGGACTCCTTCAAGGAGCCCTTCAACGTCGCGTGCTTAGACAAGTAATTGTCAAGACACGTCGCACACAGTTCGACACTTCGCACATCGTACTGCTTCGGCTCCCATATGAGTAATCGCAACAAAATTACGAGCAATGACATGTCAATCGTCGCCACTCCGTCGCTCGACAGATGCGTGGTCTCCGACGCGTCGTCAATCATGGAATCGATGGCGTCTGCGTTCATCGTCGTCGTTTCTTTCATGGAATCAGCGCTTTCGAGTAAATTGTAAAACCACTTTCTGGATATTTTTGGAACTGTCGACATCGCCTGCACGTGCTTGCTGCGACTCAGCAGCTGCGACAGAAGGGCAAGGTATCTTCGGATCACCGTGTTGGAGAAACCGTCTTGCGCGTTGTCTGCATTCGTACCTTCGACATCGAACACCTCTTCGAAAATTTTCCTCAACATCAAGTTTCGATTTGTGTCGACGACGCACAGGTTGACACAAATTTTGTTCACAGCATCCTTTGACTCTATGCGATTACTGCGGTACACGGCCAACAACGTGTTCACGTGCGCGACGTCCAACTCTATGTTCGCTTTGAAAGGCTTGAAATCCTCTGAAGTGCCTTCACGCATCGGCGTTGGACGCCTGAAGAACGTTTCAATGCGGTCTATGTCAACGCCTTGGACGGCCTGCGGAGGCATTCCGGGAATTTCCGGTACACGCGCCATGAATTCGCGCAGTGAGTTCGCAATCGTCTCGCGATTCATCGCGCCATCTCCAGGATCAGGGCGCGGGCGCTCGGGCGGATTCAGTATTCTATTCGCCTGCGCAGTCGTCGATCGAATCAACTCTTGCTGAATGTCGCGCGGCATCGCCGTCAAAAACTCTGCTTCAATCGTAGTGAGCGCGTTGGCTCTCGCGGTGTCGCCGGCTTGCTCTCGAGCGCGAGTGACGAGCCTATTCGCTTCAAGGAATCCATCTCGTAAGTCTTCTGATACCAATGCAAGCTGATCAAACGTGATGTTGAGTTGCGTCGCAATCTCGCGCTGGCGCACGGTACGTTCCTCCGGAGACTCGTCAGTCGCCTTGGCACGCTCATCCTCTTCGGCGGCGGGTTCCTTTCCCTTGTTCGCTGAACCGGGCAAAGCCTCCGCTGACGCGCCGTTGACATCTGTTTTGAGCAATAAAGTTTCATCCAACGCCACAGATTCACCGACGGACATGTGTACTGTGTTACACCAGAAACTCGATCGTGCGTGACGTCCGTCCAAACTCCAGCACGTTTGATCTCGGACTTTGAAATCTTGCGGCGGTTGCGCTTGGTATGTGCCGTCACCCAACCACAAAATTGCTTTGGCAGATGACAGTGGATCCAAAAATTCCAACCTCGTAGGTCTGACCGCCAATCGAGCCATCTCTCCGCTGATTGAAGTGAGAACATCGTGAAGAGAACGCGACCTGGAGCTAAAGTCCAACGGTGTCGAGAGCGTGATGTTCAAGTTTGATCCGACGCGCTGCACATTCACGCCGTCTTGACTAAACGTCGCGGATTCATCTTCTCCCAAACCCCACGTGTGCCATGAACTCGTTTGAGTCACGGAGTTTTCGCGCGCGCTGGTTCGGAAGAAGTGGTCGCGTTGATGGTTCGTCGAGGCGGGCGACGTATCAGCGAGCGCATCATCCACTTCCACTACGCGACCTCCTGCGATCTCGACGTGTTCGATCGATTGTGCAACGACTCTTGGATCAACCCCAGCCATAGCGCTCGCGTAATCGTTGGCGAGCCATTGCTCTAGCTCTCGAGTCGACACGCTCGTTTCTTGTTGGTTGTTCATCATCGCTCGCGGAAGGACGCGAAAGCGCGGATTGGAGTGCACAGACGGGGATGATGAACGTGGCTCTTCAAAGTCGCCTTCCTCTTCGTCGTTGTCTTCATCATCTTCTGAACCAACACCGTAGGTATCGAAGTCATCCGCGTCTTCATCGTACAAGCCGTCGTCGGACATGTCGTCCACTCCCCCGGGATGTCCGAGCACGACTTCTCGTTCACCATCCTGGCTCGCGTGTTCGATGTCGCTCGAGTAAAAGTCGACTTCTTCTTCCTCTTCTTCCTCTTCTTCCTCTTCTTCCTCGTCTTCGTCTTCAGAGTCATCTTCGTCTTCAGAGTCATCGGAATCGTCGTCAATCACTTCGCCATCGACTCGCGCGTCGTCGAAATCTTCGCTACCCGAGTGATCTCCTTCCATCTCGCTATCGGCTTCTATTTCTTCCAATTCATCATCTATCACTTCATGATATACCCCCTCGCCGTCTTCATCGTCGAAGTGGTCCGAATCGTCGTCGTCATCGCCCATTTCAACGTCATCCGCACCGTCCATGCGCTCAAAATCGTCTTCTTGCATGCCGTCGTCTACTTCAAAGGCGGCTCCGTCGCCTATAATGGCGGGAACTTCACCGGCGTAGTCGTCGATGCGAGCGACTTGGATTTGACCTCCAGCGGCGTGAGCCAGTAAGTTCTCTAGCATTTCTTCGGTGCTTGCGGCGTGTTGACCGGCACCGCGCTCCGCCGCGGCGGTCGCCTGGCGAACAGCGTGAGTGATGCGCGCGAGACGATTTTCTCGCTTTGTCTTTGCCGAGCGCGTCACGAGAGCTTCGAGAACGGCGAGGATGACTCGCATGAAACCTGGGTTGATTTGATCGTTTGATCGCTGCAAGACCGCAATCAGTTCGATGATGCGCTTCGGTACTTTCAGAGCGTACATGGTCTTCACGACGCCTTGCTGAAGATTGAAAATCACCCGATTCTGTATGCGCTCGCCGCTTTGATAGCCGCGCGCCAAGCCGTAATCCATCAGCGCGTGCAGAAAGTCGACCAAGGCGTGCTTGGGTGGAACCTCATTGGCGTTCTTTTCATCGTTAACCTCGAGCAAAGAGAGAATTTGCTCGATAATTCTTGATCGCGCCTTGGCGTTGTTCACACAAACCGTCGCCAAAAAGAAGGCGGCGTTTTCGTTCCCACACCAAACTCCAGTCAGATCTTCCGACTCGTTCGCCGCGGATTTTCTCCTTAGAGGTAAAAGATCTCGTAAGATGGTACGAAACATGCCGTTCGTGCCGTCAATCTTCATCATCAACTTGACGCTCGCTGGATGCACCTCGACGAGCTCGGTGAGCAATCGGAAAGCCGCGGCTTGAAGCTCGAGCATCCCCGGCGTCTTACCCCTGATCCCATCGATCGCCGTGTCCAGGAGAGTTTCTAAGACTACTTTCAAACCCTTTGAATTTTTAACCTCAGGCAACGCTTGCATTTCTTTGATTTTGCTCTTCGGTACGACGTATCGACGTTCGCCGTCATCGCCCAAAGGTTTGATCTCCGCTACATTCGCGAACGCCTTCTGAAAGGCTTCGAAATCTCGTTCAACGGTGCGTTTCATCGCCGTGCAGAAAGTCTTCAGCGTGACTTTGAGGTCCCGACCGAGCGGTGGCTTTGTGATGGTCTTCACGATCTCGAGCTCCATCGCCGACTGAAGCGATTTTTTGTCATCCACGAGGTGTCGGAGAATGACACAAACGCTGTCGTGGTCGTAATTCCAAAAGTACGTGAAAAGAGTATCCGTAAAATTCTTTGTGCCCACGTCTGGGTTCTTGGCCGCGATGATGCGATCGGCCACACCAGAATCACGCGAAAGATTCGCGAGCAAATCGAGCGTGGCCGCCTCAATCGAAGAGGCGGCGAAAGTAAACTCCACGTCTCGCCTCACCTTTGATCCCGCATCGGCGCCACCGTCGCTACCGTTGCTATCGTCGCTATCATTCTTCTCGTCTCGCATTAATTTCGACACGTCTTCAACAACAATCGTGTGACGATGCAGACGAACCGCTCTATGAGATAACAACGCGATGCATGTATCCGCGACAGTGAATATCTGATCCTTTGACAGATATCCAAACTTGGAATACGTACCGCCACCAACCTTTTGCACACACGCGGCGGTGTGGATACACGTCGTCATCGTCGTAAGAAGCATGGGAGTCTCTTTAGAAAAGTTTTTGCACACGCCCTCGATTGCTTGGCAAAATTCTTTGATGAGTGAGTCAATCATCGATGCGCGCTTCCACACGACTTCGCGCACGACCTCATCGCCTTGTCTCGAGAGCGCGTCGACGAACGCGTAGAGCTTGCACTCGTTTATGACGTCAGCTTCGACGTCCCTCTTGCGACTGCGGACCACTTCATTGATGAGCTCATCGATGTACTCACGACGAGACAGCGTACTCAACTCGTGATTCTCCACCAATTTCAGTAAAAATGTCGCTCCCTTCTCGGCGCTGATGCGGTAATAGGCGAACATGGCGTCCACCAACTCCCGCACGCCGGGTAATCGATCTTGAACAGCGTGCACGTGTTTCACCTCCGCCAGCGCCGCAGACGACGCGTCCGTTGCATCCGCGCTCGTCACTTTCATCGGTTCCGCCGCATTGTTCGCGTCGTCAGCGGACGTCGGCGGAGGCGGTGGCGCTTCGTGAGGAACGTCGTCCATTGGACGAGTCAGAATATACTCCATCGCCCGCTCGACGCTTTGGCCGTTGACGGCGGTGATTGCGTGGTGCGCGTGTCCTCGACTGAAACCCATCTCAACGATGGACGCAATCATATCTTCCGATGGAACGAATGGTCGCGACGGAGGACGCGGGACAGCGCGCGGAGCGGGCGGGCTTCTTCTCGGCTCAGACGCAGCCGCTTGCGACGTACCTCCCAAAATATTCAAGAAGCACTGCAAGAACACATCCGCCTCCTTCCGAGACGCGAGTGCCGCAAAATTCGCCACATCTTGCCTCCACAAACATTTCAACGCATCATTCAAAGAACAGTGTATCCAATCCATGCCAGATCTCGCATTGGTAAAGGCGTCGGGGACGTGTGAGTATGTCGGCATGTGAACGTCGTCCGCCTGCACAAACTCTGGAAGATCGATGGAGAGCGCGAGTTTGTACGTGTTCGTCGACGTGATCAACTTGACGTCCGATATGGCTGAAAATAATCGCGCGAAACTGCGAACCGTGTTGTAGCATTCTGATGTGACGGCGACATTTTCACTCTCCGTGCGCTTCACCCCGGATTGCAAAAGTTTTTGCGTCAGTTCAACCGTCGCCTCAAAGTGGGCGTACAGCAAACTGAACAAGCCGCACCTCGCCGCGTAGTTGATCATGATGCCGTTCGGTGCGTTTCTTCTATCGTCAAAGAAAATTTCATACGATAACGCGACGAACGCTCGCAAGTGACTCTGATGACAATCCGTCTCGGACTGATTCTGTGATTTCAGCATCACGGTCGATTCAGACAACGCGCGCTTCACTTCGCACGCCATTTTCCACACAACGTCGCCGCTGCACTTGATATACTTTTGAGAGCATGGTCCTAAATCTTTTCTCCGACGCATGGTCGTCGATACCTTTGCGACTGAGGCGAATAGCGTGCTAATCGACCTCATGAAATGATCCGCCCGCACGCACAACCACCACACTGGAGAATACGGCTGTTGCTTTGAATCGACTTTCGCGAGAACTTTGTGGAACATCGCTTCCAACTTCGACGCGCGTGAGAACGCTTCAAGCGCTGATCGAAACAAAATCTGCGTGTCTTCTCGCCAATTCATGAGTTTGCAACACATTGCCGGCATCTGCTGGACAACGGACGAAAACAAGTCGCAGAGACGCTCGTACCCAGCCATTAACGTGCACAACGATTTAACTTGTTCACAGAACGCCTTCTGGTTTGGCAAGTGTGGCCTCTTTGATTCTTCACCGATAGTGTCGCAGTAAATGTCATACGAGGCGTATTCATCCATGTTTCCATCCACCGGAATGGGCACCGCGAATTTAGCGAGCTGCTCGCACATTTCGGTCGACAATTCGTGAAACTTGTCGAGAAGCATGGCACACCCGTGAATCGAACGGTGTCCATTCGGATCTGCAATGTACGCGTTCGCCTCGATCGGATTGATGAGCGCCTTGCACGCCACGCTGATGGACTGGTAGCTCGAGCACGATGCAAACTCAATCGGCATGGGGCAAACGGCCATCTCCAACAGTATCTCCACCACCCCCGCGCTCATGAGCGGTATGCACATGTGAGACGTCGCTAAAACACCGTCTAGGAATCTCGACACGTTTTGAAGTTTCTTGGCAAATGGCATCTGATCGATGACGTCCTTGCTCACGAACGCGTGCTGATACGTGTCGGCGCCGCTCACCTTCTCTTGGATGGCCTCTAGCACATCCGACAGTATGTCGCGAATGACTTGAACGCCGTCATCTTGTAGCGCCGGAATGTGTCTCAAGACTTCATTAATTCCTGTTCCCACGACTTTGGCCGTATCCGAGTTCATGGGAAAGGATGCATCGGCAAACACTTTTCTTAAACACGTGAGCGCGGACGATTTGATGACTTTCGCCTGTCCCTGCTCGTTTAAGCAAATGGCGTTGATCGTCGTCGGCACAGCGCATAGCACCTTGGCCATGTTCTTGTTGTTACCGATCGGCCACATCGTTTGCGTGATAAACTTGAGAAACGCATCGATGATACCGGCTTCATCCAGCGTCGCGTAACAAGTCGGCTCGTTGTGGATGACGTCGCACAACAAATTCGACGCCAGGGACGATACCCCCGGACCGAATTTGAGTGGATATCTGAGAACGGTGGCCAACGTATCTGTCAATGTACCGTCGGCGAGTCCGGGCACGCGCGAGCGCAACCCTCCCGTCGAAAAACACGTATATGCCATGGTTCGCATGAGTGCCTTGATCAAAACTCGCCTGTGATACCTCACGTACTTCGGCGCGTCGTTCCTGGACGTCGTCGTCGTCGTCGCTTGCGTCTCGAAATCTTCTAAACTAGAGAGACTATCTATCTTGCGCTTCCGCTCGGTGATCTCATCCATGTGTCCCGCCGCGCGTAACTCTTCAAGCGCAGCGCGCGTCTCGAGCTGCATGCGCTTGGACAACATCTCGAGACCTTGTAATTCCCGAAAACCCGTGACGGCGCTGCTCTGGTAATCTAGGTACGATTCAATCGTGTGCACAACGTCGATGACGACCGGTAGCATCTCGACGCGCGTCTGTTCGACGAGCGACATAAGCATCGGAAGTAATTCAGCATCTCTGATGGCGCCGCATCCTGGCGCCGTCGTGCTCAAAATTCCCAAGAGGTGCATCAGACTCCTCGCGTCGCGAATGACGTCCGAATCAATCTGATCCTCGGCGGCCGTTTGCGACGTCACCGACGTCGACATGGCGGACAAACTCTCCGCCAACACCCCCGGACCCGTGCGTCGTCGAATGATTTGACACGCCTGAAACCCGCAGACGCGATCGTTGGTGTACGCGCTGAGACAATTCATCGCGTCTCGGCGCAAATCGGACGACCGCGTAATGCCTAAATCAACCTGCATCAATCCCAGGAGCGTCAGCGCGCTGCTCTGCGCGTCTTCGACTAAATTCTCGTACTCATTATTCTTCAAATTCGGATCACCGGCGTAAGGACTCAATTTACCCATGTTTACGACGACGTGTTGCGCCAGGCACGAAAGTCGAGCGCACGTCTCGCACCCCTCTCGCGTGCGAGAGAGCTCTTGAATCCACAACTCCACGACAAAGGCCCCGATCACGGCGCCGATGCTGCGCTCGTACTGCGCCTCTTCGATTTCCAACGGACACCAATACTTAGACATACCGAACGCTTGCGCGTCGCGAGCTTTGAACTTTGCGCGCGCGATTCGACGCGTCGTCTCGGCGAGCGAGAGACCGCCCGGAACGTCGGCATAAAACTCGCGCTCATTCACCACGATTGGCGATTTTCCATCCGCGATTGCGCGGCGTCGACGCACGCGCAGAACCAGCGTTATCGTGTCGTCGACGCTCTCGCTCGTCTCGCCGCGCGTGCGTCGCCCGCGTCTCGTCCTCGTCGTCTCCGTCTCCTCCCCGCTCCGCGTTCGCGCGAAGATTTCGTACTCGATCCGATGCGTCGCCGGTTCACCATCCAAACGCGACGGTTCGACGAACGCGCATCGAACGTCCCGAACGATCGCTCGCACGTGTTGCGCATCGTCACACGGTCCCGGAAACGACCGTTCGTTCGCATCAATCATCGCCCGCCCGCGGTCCCTCGCGCGTCGGTCGACGCCGGCGACGAGCCAGACGCACCGTTTCGCCGCGTCCGACGTGAAGAATTCGTGCCGCGTCGTGCGTCCGACGACAGATTTCCTCGTCGCCGCCGCTAATAATCGCAACGCGCGCTCACTCGTCTCTGTGTACTCTAAGAACGCCGTCACCACGTCTCCGTGCGTAAACGCAGCGCCCTCGCCGCAATTTTCTAAAACTTCTCGCATGAAATCCGCGATCCAATTCACCGCGCGTAACGCCTCGTCGTCCTCGTCGTCCTCGCGCTCGCGAACGCCCGGTATCACCGCACCCATGCGTCTCGCCCGCATCCTCTTCGCCGTCCCTCGCAAATACTTGGCGAATCGCGCGAAAACATCTCCCCAGTGTCGCTCGTCGCACTTCCCGAAACGCCACTGAAACGTCGCGCGCTGCGAGACGCCCTCGGGAAGCGCGACGGCGAGTAACTCGTCCACGACTCGTCTCGTCTCGGGACTCTGCGCGCGACGAGATAAAACCAAACGTACACACAGATTGCCCATCGTCAGTCACGCACGCATCGATACGATCCCTTCACCTCGCGCGCGTTCGCGTTCGCGTTCGCGTTCGCGTTCGCCGCCTCGTCGCCGCGTCCTCGCGCGCGCGCGCGACGAGACGCACCGCATCCATCGATCGCCCCGTCGTCTCCACCGCCCCTCTCGCGCGCGTCGGTCTCGACGCCATCACGTCACACGCGCGATGTTCCTCTCACTCGCGTCCGCGCGCGTCCTCCGTCGTCTCACTCGCGTTCGCGCGCGTCGTCGTTCGCGCGCGTCGGCTCGCCGCCGACGGCACGGCGTGCGATTGATGACGCGCCGACGACCGACGCGCGCGACTTCGTGACCTCACCGAGCCGGTGTCACGAAATCGCGTCTCTTCGCGTCTCTTCCCTCGACTTCGATCGGCGTCCTCCGTCTCCCGCGCGTCGTCGTCCGTCGTCGCCACGCGCGAAGTCGTCGTCCCCGCCGGTCGTTCGGTTGGACGCGACCCGCGTTTATTTTTGTGTACCTTACCAATAAGGGTACGTGTGATACCGTTCACGACCACTCGTCTATGATACACCCGGTGTTTTACTTCTACGTGACGTACACGTAGAGAGACACACAAAAGGACGAAAAGATGTACGTACGTCCATGTCGACATATCGGACATCTGGTGAACACACCCGCGTGTATAGGGTCGTGTAGGCCAACCGCCCGGGACGACGACGACGACGACGACGACTTGGCGCGAGTCGGTGACGCGCGGAGAGACGCGCGAGACTTGGAGACGTGGAGACGGTCGTGCGTTGTCGCGCGACGACGACGACGACTCGATGGCGACGCGCGCGATGCGACGCGCGGTGACGATGATGATGACGCGCGCGCGCGATGCGGCGATCGAACGCTCGAACGCGACGGCGGTGACGACGGCGGCGACGGCGACGCGACGATGGTCGACGGCGACGATGGAGTCGTCGAAGATCACGGCGGCGCCGATGGTGTACGTCAAGGGTGAAGAGATGACGGCGTACGTCATGGAACTCATTCGCGCCAAGTGGATCGACCCGCGCGTCGACGCGAGCGCGTGGGAGACGTACGACTTGAGCGCGAAGAATCGAGACGATACGGAGGATGAAGTGCTTCGAGACGTCATAGAGGCGGGGAAGAGAATCAAAGCCATCTTTAAGGAACCGACGGTGACGCCGACGGCGGATCAGGTGACGCGTTTGGGGTTGAAAAAGAGTTGGGGATCGCCGAACGGGGCGATGCGTCGAGGCTGGAACGGAGTTACGATTTCTCGCGATACGATTCACATCGAGGGCGTGGAGTTGGGGTACGCGCGACCGGTGTTTTTTGAACGACACGCGGTGGGTGGGGAATACGCGGCTGGGTATAAAAATGTCGGTCGAGGAAAATTGACGACGACGTTTACGCCGAGCGAAGGACCGGAGGCGGGGAAAACCGTCGAGGTGGATTCGCGAGACGTCGTCGACGCGCAAGCCGCCGTCGTGACGTACCACAATCCGTACGATAACGTCCACGATCTCGCGCGGTTTTTCTTCGGTCGATGCCTCGAGGCGAAGATTACGCCGTACGTCGTGACGAAGAAGACGGTGTTCAAGTGGCAGGAACCGTTTTGGCAAATTATGAAAAAGGTGTACGACGACGAGTTCAAGTCGAAATTCGTCGACGCCGGCGTCGCCAAACCGGGCGATGAGCTCGTGCACTTACTCTCCGACGCAGCGACGATGAAACTCGTCCAGTGGACGCAGGGTGGATTCGGCATGGCGGCGCACAACTACGACGGCGACGTGTTGACGGATGAACTCGCGCAAATTCACAAGTCGCCCGGTTTCATCACCAGTAACCTCGTCGGCGTCGACGCCGACGGTACCCTCATCAAAGAATTCGAAGCGTCGCACGGCACCGTCGCCGACATGAACGACGCCCGCCTGCGCGGCGAAGAGACCTCTCTCAATCCTCTCGGCATGGTGGAGGGTTTAATCGGCGCCATGAACCACGCCGCCGAGGTGCACGACGTCGATAAAGAGCGCACGCTCGCCTTCACCGCCAAGATGCGCGCCGTCATCCATCAACTCTTCCGCGAGGGCAAAGGCACGCGCGATCTCTGCGGACCGACCGGCTTGACGACGGAACAATTCATCGACGCCGTCGCCGAACGTCTCTGAGCGAGCGATAGAAAATAACACGTATCAATACACCCATCCTTCCTTCGTACCGCTCTGAGTCCCGCGTCCCCGTCGGGGACAAACCCTGGATCGACCCTCGACCTCGATTCCCACCGCGCGTCGACACACGCGCGCGCGACGCCGAACGGTGAACGCTCGGACGCTCGAGGACGAGGACGATGAACTTCGCGGCGCAGGCGGCGGCGGCGAATGAGAAGAAAGCGGCGAGCGAGCGCTCGCCGGTGACGGCGGTCGAGTTGGACGGCGGCGCGGCGCTCAAGATCATGAAACACTGCGTGGACGCGTCTCCGGGGAACGCGGCGGGTCAGTTGCTCGGATTGGACGTCGGAGGGAACTTGGACGTCACGGCGTGTTTTCCGTTTCCGCAGGTGGGCGGAGAGGATGAGTACGACGGCGCGTTCGCGGCGGAGGAGGGGGCGGAGTATCAACTCGACATGATGCGGTGTTTGCGAGAGATTAACGTGGACTGTAACGCGGTCGGGTGGTATCAAAGCACGTATCTCGGCACGCACTACAACGAAGAATTGATCCAGACATTTTTGTCGTACTCGGAGAGCATCAAGCGGTGCGTGTGCGTGGCGTACGATCCGACATACGCGGAGCAGGGCGTGTGCGCGCTCAAGGCGTTAAAGTTGAGCGAAAAGTTTTTGGAGGCGTACGATAAGGATAAGCGTGAGCTGACGCTGGAAAAGATTCACGAGAAAGGGTTAAAGTGGGATGAGATCGTGGTGGAGGTGCCGCTGACGATTAGAAATAGCGCTCTCGCGACGGCGGTGATGGGTGAATTGACGCGAAACAAGGAGGCGGAGCTCAACGAGACGGATTACGAACGCTTGGACCTGAGCACGGCGCCGTTCGTGGAAGAGAACATGAAGTTGCTCGGTGAGTGCATGGAGGACTTCGCCAACGAACAACAGCGCGTTGCGTACTTCCAACGCAACATGCAGCGATACCAGTCTCAACACGCGCACTGGTTGCACAAGCGTCGTCAAGAAAACGCGCGTCGTCGCGCCGCGGGTGAGGAGTTGCTTCCGGAGGAGGACCCCAACTACAAGGCACCAAAGGCGCCGAGCCGTTTGGAAAACCTCTTGATCACCAACCAAGTCGCCGAACACGTCGGTCACCTCGAAAACTTCACCACCAAGACGGCGGCCAAGCTCGAATTGGTCACGGCGTTGCGCGGGGGCAACTGATTCACGTAGGCGCATCACATTATCTTGTTGAAATCACCACACAACAATCATTAGCACGTCTCGAACCGTTTCTTTCGATCACGTCGCCGCGATGGAGCTCTGGAATTCGTCGTTTGGCTTTTCGTGCTCGAGCTCGAGCGCGTCGTCCGTCCCACCGCCACGAAACGCACCCATCGTCCGCACACGCGCACGCGCGACATGGCCCCCATCGTCGCCGCGCTCGCCCAGCGCATCGCGCCCGCGCTCGCGTTCGCGCACGCCGCCTTCGAGTCCCTCGAACCGCGCGTCGACACGCTCGCCCGGTGGACCTCTCGTCTCGTCACCGGCGCCGATGACCACGCGGTGGCGCACCCACTCTTTGCGTACTTTTACATCTCTCTCGCGTGTAACGCCGGCATCTTGCTCGCGTCGTTACTGTTGTCGAGACGCATCCTCGGCGCCGCGCGGTTCGACGGCATGAAACCGCACGACCGCGTCACGTGGCACACCAATCTGTGCACGTTTTGGCCGGCGTTCGCCGTGACGGCGTACGCGCTGCCCGCCGTCGTTGACTTTCGCGGTAATCCGAACTCGTTCGCGAGCGAGGTGTCGACGATGACGTCGAAAGGGTGTGGGATGTCCATCGGATACATGATGTGGGATCTCGGGGTGATTTTGGTGCGATGGGAGGATCAGTTGAAGGCGTACGGAGGCGCGGGGGCGTTGTATCTCTTCATCGCGCACCACGTGTTTTCGATATTGTTGTGGCCGTATGCGCTGACTCGAGGATTGTGCGCGTACCACATTAATTATTTTCTCGTGAGTGAGGTGACCAATTTTAACATGTCGCTGCGATGGATCTTATCGGCGCTGAAGATGTCGGACACGACGCTGTATCTCGTCAACGGTTTGGGATGGATTCCGTTGTTTTTGAGCGTTCGCGTGGCGGTGATTCCGAGACTGTTCGCCTCCTTCGTGGGATCGGATTGGAGCGTGTTCACGCCCGCGCAGCGTTGGGTGGCGTTGCTGACGCTTCCGATTCCGTCCATGTTGAATCTGTACTGGTCTAAGAAGATTGTCTTCGGCGCGCTCAAATTTTTGACGACGGGCGAAGAGCCGGACCTTAAAACGTCCCCGGCAAAAAAGAAAAAGAAGAGAAACTGAGCGCGCGCGTGCATAGCGCGCAGCGCAACGCGTGCTCGAGGTAGCCGCACTAGTCATATTATTTTTACAATCCTCGATTCATCGAGTCGAACGCGCCGCGCCGCGCTCTCGTTTCGTGCACTATCCAATCGGAAATTCCGGCACGATCCCGCGCGCCTGAAGCTCCGCGTACGCGTTCACCGCGAGCGCCACCATCGCGATTCGTCCGTGAATCATCTCTTTCCTCGCCGTGAACGGCCCACCGCTCGGATAACTCTTCGGATCGCCGCCGTACGTCTTTCCAAACGCGCTCGGCGCGAAACTCGCGACGGCGACGACACCGATCACAATCGCCATCAGCACGATGTGATCGTGCGCTTGCGTCAAAACACCATCGTGCGTTCCATTCGGCGCGTATTTATTCCACAAAGAAACCGCCGCACCGAGCTGCGCGCACCGTCCGTTCACAGTCTCCGGCGCCCACCCGGCGAAGGCGAAGACGTCCCCGGCGCGTCGTCCCTCGACTCTCCGGCCGATGACGCGCGACGACGTCGTCTTGGCGCGCTCGAGCGCCTCGCGCGTGGGCACGGTGATACCGTCCGGCGCGCTCACCGCGCGAGGTTTGGACGTCGTCTCGTCGCGCGCGCGTCGAGACGTCGTCGGGGTCGCCGTCGTCGACGTCATCGTCGTTGACGACGACGACGACGACGCGCCGCCGTCGCGCGATGATGCCGCGCGCGAGAACGGGCAGGGTGGGAGCGAACACGATCGCGCGTACATCGCGGCGCGGTTCGGTGCGTGCGGTCGGTCGGCGTCTCGCGTCGGTCGCGCGCGCGCGTGTGGCGCCTTCCTCGTCGAGAAGAAGTTTTTTTTGTTCGAGACGACGCGACGGCGGCGGCGGCGAGAGAGAGGAGACGAACGGACGCATCCGTCTTTCATCTTTCGCGGTGGATTATTATAAGTGTCGACGGACGCATCGCGGCGTTCGTCGAGCGAGCGTTGGAAGAAAGGTTACGCCGGTGCGCCGGCGCACGCGCGCGCGCAAAACGCGACCCACGCGGCGAATTTGGTCTTGACGAAGACGTAGAGCCAATGCAGCGAGCCGTTGGGTTGAATGCTGGACACAAAGGTGACGAACACGGAGAGACTGGTGAAGAGTAAACCGTACGTGGCGATGCGCTCGTTGATGCGCTGGAGACGAACCTCGACGGACGCTTGCACGAGGGACGTCGTGCGCTCGAGGGCGTCGCTGAGAATTTTAGCCTGTTCGGCGACGGAGTTGATGGTGCTCACGGCGGGATCGATGCGTTTCTTGACGAAGAGCGGTAAGAATCGAATCTCGTACCCGAGACGCGTGAAACCAGCCTCGCTGAGACGGAGATCGATAATCTCGAGGTAGGACGCCACGGTGAGGGCGACGAGCTTTGTTCTCGTCACGAGTTGCGTGATGGCTTCCTCGAGCTCGGTGATTTGCGTCACAAAGTTTTGTTGATCCTTGTGCCCGCGCGACGTCGCTTTTGAACGACGAAGTTCGCGAGATAACGCCTCGTAGCGCTCGTTCAGACCGGCCAAGAGTTGAAACTTTGACTTGGCGTTTGGGAGACGCTGTAAAATCAACAGGCGGTACTGTTCGAGCGCGAAGAAGCGTTGCAGTTGACGACCAGCGCGGATGAACGTGGCGTCTCCCGGTGGCACGACGACGATCGTAGACATCACACCGGACTCATCGAGCTCGTAATTGGCGAACATTCTGCTCCCGTCGCCGATGTCGCACCCCACGAGCGATCCGGCGTCCCACTCCATCGCCGTTTCGTCCTCTGTCCGCGCGGCGTCAAACTCGACGCGCTTCGCGTCCTCGCGCGTCCCGAGCGCGCGTCGAATGGCGTTCAGATCCTTTAACGACGGCACGTCCGTCCTCGGCGCCTGCGACAACTGTCGAAACACGGCGTGATTCACCAGGAACACCTTTCCCGGAATTTGCGCCAACCAATCCTGAGGTAACAACCACTGCCAAGGCGTAATCTTCGCGTCCAGCGGCGCCTTCATGTTCCCGGGTCCGTTCAGCGTCAGCGTCTCAAACTCCGTGTGTCTCTGCATTCGAAGATTAAACCCCCCGCCCAGATTCAGCGTCACGTCCGACCATCCGCGCTCGATGCCGTCCAACGTCTCCTCCACTTTTTCCATGGGCATGGTGTAGTGCGCGAGCAAGTCCTCGATGCACTTTCGGTGCGCCATCCCCTCCTCTCGCGTGAACTTCCCGGTCTCATCGTACTCTCGATACCACGCGATGTGTAACACCTCCCCTTTCAGCGGTACGAATGGTCTCGAACGCGTCTCCGCGCTCAGCGCGCGCCGCTGCCCGAGGCCCCTGTCCGTCGTCGGCGTCGATTTCTTCTCCACCGCCACCGTCTCGTCCGCCTCCTCCGCCGCCTCCGCCTCCCTCTCGTCCATCGACGCGCTCGACGACGATGCCTCACCACCGCGACTCGCCGCGTTCATCTCGCGATCGCTCGCCTCTTCCTCCGAGACCGACGCGCTCGCGCGCGCGCGCGCGGCGTCTCCCCGTGGGCGTCCCGCGTCCTCGTCATCCACCGCGCGCGTCGCGCGAACGTCCATCGACCGACACCCGACCGCGACGCGCGCGCGTTCGTCACGTCCCATCGTCCGCGTCGCCGTTCGCGCCGTCCTCCGCGTCGTCCTCCGCGTCGTCGTTCTCTCGTCCCGGGTGACGACGAATCGTCGATATCCACCACGCGCGCTCTCTACCCCTCTCCCACGCGCACCCCGCGCGCGCCGCACCGACGCGGACGTCACCGACGTCACCGACGCCACCGACATCGTCGTCTACGCGTCTCCTCCGCGCCCTCGCGCCGTCGCGCGTCGTCGAGTGCGTCGACGTCGAGAGACGAGGTCGACGGACGTGCACGACGCACGAGGGACTCTTTGACCGTTCACGACTCAATGTGTACATAGTAAACATACATAAATCACTAACAAATAGAGACACCACGCGGACGACCCTCGCGTGGATAGGCGCGCGCGCGTCAGTCGACGTCGCGCGCGAAGCCGACGTCGCGCGCGATGCCGCCGCGTCGTCCGCGGCTTCGGTCGCGTCGCGCGATGCCCGTCGTCGCTCTCGCGCGCGGTGACGGTGACGACAACGCGGTGACGTCGACGGCGATGTCGCGCGGTGACGACGACGAGTCGAGAGACGAGGAGACGACGCGAGCGCGTGAAGACGCCGACGCGCGCGATGGACGCGCGACGGGAGATGAACCGTCGTCGTCGTCGTCGTCAACGTCTCCTCCTCGTCGTCGGTACGTCAATCCACACGCCAAGAGGGAGATCATGCGGATGAATGACGGCTCGGAGCGAGAGATCTTTGTCGACGGACGCTTCGCGTGCGCCAAGTGCGCGCGAGGGAGTTCGTGTTACGTCGTGCACAGAGCGACGAGTGCGGTGGCGAGGATGCGAACGAAGAGACGATATAACGATGGACGCAAGGGGAGGCGTGGGAGAGGGAAGAATGGACAGGAGAGGAGTCGGGCGAGGGAGGACGCGGATCCGCTGGGCGCGGCGACGGCGTTGGCGAGGGATGGACATAGACCGACGAGAAAGACGTTTACGGCGGTGATTGCGACGTTAGGAGCGATGGGACGGGCAAAAGAGGCGTTAGAGGTGGTGCCCATGGTGGAGGAGTACGGAGAGGAGGTGGATGTGGCGGTGTGGAACGCGTGCGCGCACGCGTTTTGCGCGAGCGGCGATCCGGCGGGGGCGGAGAAAATCGCGGATAGAATGGCGAGCGAGGACGGCGTCGGGGTGAACGGGGCGACACATCCGGAAATTATTTATACGTACGCCAAGAGAGGGGAGTTAAATAGAGTTTATAGATTGATTCGTCGCATGAATAGCGTGCACGGGGTGATTCCGGATGAACGCGCGTACAACGCCTTTTTACGGGGATTGTGCGAGACGGACGCCCTCGAGGACGCCGAGGAGGTGTTGCGCCGATGGAACAACGAAAAGTTTGATTTAGAACGTCAGAGCGATCGAGGCGGTCAGGTGTCGAAACCTTCCGCGGCGTCGTACGGGTTACTCATGGATGGATGGACGCGACGAGGAAACATGCTCGCCGCGCGCAAGCTGTTGCAGCAAATGCAGTGGGAGCGCATCGTGCCCTCTCTGCCGCTGTTTAACATGCTCATAGACGGGTACCTGAAACAAGGGAACATGGGTGCCGCAGAGAACATGTTTCGCGAGCTCGTGTCGGGCGGCACGTGGGACATGGAGTCGCTCGGAATTAAGCCGGATACGGTGACGTACACGCTCTTCCTCGATTATTGGGCCAACGAGGGCGAAGTGGACGCGTGCGAGCGCATCTTTAAAAAGATGGAGCGCGAACACGTGAAACCTGACGTGACGTCGTTCGGAACGTTGGTCAAGGCGTACGCGCGCGCGCGCGATCCGGAGGGCGCGGAGGCGGTGCTAGACAGATTGGAGGCGGCGCGCGTCGAGCCGTCGGTGGCCATCTACAGCGCCGTCGTCGCCGCGCACTGCACGGTCGGCGACATGTCTCGCGCGCGAGACGTCCTCGAGCGTATGATAGATGCGGGTTTACGACCGAACGAGCGCACGTTCGCGCACTTTGCGTGGGGGTACGGCCAATTGGAGGATGTCAACGGCATCGTTGAGGTGGCGAGGCTGATGCTCGCCAACGGTCTCAAGCTCAAGGGTGCGAATCGTAACGCCATCGTTCGCGCGTGCGAGGAGTGTGGGATGAACATGAGCGCGATTCAAACACTCTTGGATCGAATCAGCCCCGAAATGTCCTCGCGAAAAGGTGTGTGGACGCGAGACGGCGCGAAATCGGACGCCGTCGCCGACGGCGCTCCGTCGACGTCTCACGCCGCCGCCGCCGCCGACGCTCGCGACGACGACACCGATACCACCACCACCAAGGAAATCCAACTCCGCCCGATCGTAGAGACCACCGCGTCCGGGGACGGTCCTCGCGAGGTGCGCGCGCGCGCCTCGAGATTCGTCGCCTCGGCGCGCCGCGCGCCGCCGCCGCGACCGCGACGACTCATCCTCGGCCGACGTCCCATCGCTTCTTCCCTCACCACCGTCCGCGCGTCGCGCGCGGTCGCCTTTTAGTAGCAGTTTGCATTGATTTACGCACGCGCATTGATTTACGCATTCATTCGACATCCCCGGCGAAAAAGCGCGTCTTCGTTTTCGCCGCCGAGAAGACGTGAAGTGACGACTGATTCGCGCCGCCGTCCGCAGTGTTCGCCGCGCGCCCGCTCGCGCTGCCGACGACACCGACGACGACAAAGACGAACGCGTGCGTCTCGACATGTCCGCCCTTCGCGTGCTCGCCGGCGATGAGATCGGATACGTACGCGCGCTCCAAACCGACCCAGCCGCCGCCGACGACGCGGCTGAAGATTTACGACTCGTGGGCAAGTTTGGCGCGCTCGACCGACGCCGAGCGACGGTGAAGATTCGCGCGGTGTGTGAACTGGACGAACCGGACGCGCAAAAGTGGACGCGCGCGGTGTGTGCGCGACGAGGGGGCGTGGTGGAGATTTTGGACGCGCGGAGCGGGACGGCGGCGGCGACGACGACGACGGCGCTCGGAGACATCGTCGACGCGCACGCGTGGACGAGGACGGAGGTGAGCGGTGATGGACGCGCGCGAGGTGCGTCGTACGATGTCGTCGTCGTTCGAGCGTCGGGTGATGTGGATGTGTGCGGACTCGGCGTCGGCGCGGAGGCGTGGGAGACGCGCGCGACGTTCAAGGCGATGGAGAACGCGACGAGCTCCGATCTCGACGCGCGTCTGGGACGTCTGGTGATCGGTGGGAAAGGTCAAGGGTGTGACGTAATGGTGTACGAGGTGGAGACCGGGAAGAGACTGTACAAGGCGAAACCGCCGCCGCCGAATTGGCTGGGATACAGAGCGCCGCCGTGGGTGAGCGCGGCGTGCTTCGCGTCGACGAGCGAATGCTCGCGCTTCTTCGTCGGCACGGGCGAGCATAGATTTAGACATTACGACACTCGCGAGGCGAAGCGCGCGGTGTTGGATTTGGACGTCGGTAAAACCGTCATCACGAGCGTCGCGAGCTCTTTGGATGGTTTAGAGGCGTACGTCGCCAACGCGCGCGGGGCGTTTGAAATCATCGATCTTCGCGCGGGAAAATCGCGAGGAAAGCTCAGAGGAAACTCTGGAAGCATTCGCCAGATTTCCGTGCACCCGAACGGCGAGCACGTCGCGTGCGCGGGATTGGACCAGTACGTGCGCGTGTACAACGTCAAGACGCGTAAATGCGTCGCGAGCGCGTACGCCAAACAACCCCTCACCTCCATCGTGTTCGACGCGCACACGCCCGATTTTGAGGCTCAAAACGTCAAAAAGTCAAAGAAATCAAAGAAACACGTCGATGACGACGACGACGAGGATTTGATCGTCGACTTTGACGCCTCCTCAGCTAAAAAGAAGAAGAAGAAGAAGCGCGCCGAACGTCTCGCCGTCGCCGTCGAGGAGGACGTATCCGCCAAAAAGAAGAAGAAGAAGACGAAAAAAACGGTGCGCCACGACAAATAGAAGACGCACGTATCCACGGCGTGTCTAGAATTCTAATTATACATTACAGTATACAGTTCCCGTTTGCGTCGTTTTTAATGCACGATGCGCACGCCGTTCCCGCCGAACGCCCCCCTCTTCGAAAACCTCTTCGCCACCGACTCCTCACCCACCGCGTGCGAATCACCGTCCGCCCACGCGTTCATCCTGGCCATCTGTCGTCCCTGCAGCGCCCACAGCACGCACGCGAGGATGGCCAACACCACCAACTTCCACAACTTGTTGCTCAACCGCTGCTTCATCATCGGCGCCCCTCGCACACGCACCTCGCGTCCGCGCAATAAATCGCGCACGCGCGGGTTCAACACCTCCTCCGGGTCCACCACGGGCGCCGACACCGTCGACGTCGACGCGACGGCGCCGTCCCGACGCGACATTTGGAGAAATTCGCGAAAGGGTGCGTCGTCAGACTGACGCCGCTCGGGACGATGTTCGCGCGCGGGTGTCGCCGACTCTCACGCGCCGTCGCGCGCGCGTCGCCGATCGACGCGACGGATCCGCGCGCCGCCGCGTCTGCCCTCGCCGCGCCGCGAGTGACGCTCGCGCCGCGCGCGAACGACGACGACGGCGCGCGCGGTCGTCGGTTACCGCCCGTGCCCGCGCGCGCGTACGGGTCGAGTTCGCGCTCGACGACGGCGAAAAAGCCGTCCAAAGGGGCGGCGCGCGCGGTGGAGATTACCATCGTCGATGACGGCGCGTCGCGGGACGTCGATCGCGGACTCACGCCGTCGGGGGCGGTGTCCCTGTTGGACAGACACATCGTGGGACAGCGAGAGGCGAAGAGGGCCTGCGCGGTGGCGCTGCGCAATCGATGGCGACGGCATAAGATTTCGAAACCGATGAGCGACGAGATCGTGCCGAAAAATATATTGATGATCGGACCGACGGGGTGCGGGAAGACGGAGATCGCGCGACGATTGGCGAAGATTACGGATTCGCCGTTCGTCAAGGTGGAGGCGACCAAGTTTACCGAGGTTGGATTTCACGGACGCGACGTGGATCAAATCATACGCGATTTAGTGGATAACGGCATCGCGTTGACGAAACAAAAGATGCGAGCGAAATTTGAAAAGTACGTGTCCGAAATCATCGAGAATAAAATTTTGGATTTCATCTGCGGCGAAGGCGCCAACGACGAGACGAGGGAGGCGTTTAGGTCGCTGTACAGAGACGGGACGCTGGACGATCGCACGATCGAGGTGGAGCTTCCGGACGCGGGCGGACAAAACATGAAAATCGATCCGAGCGGTGGTCCGATTCCGATTCACGAGCTGGTCATCAAGGTTGACAAGTTGTTTGGGAATCGAAAGAGCACGTCCAAGAAGAAGATGACGGTGGCCGAGTGTAGACCGTTAATCGAAGAGATGGAGTTTGATAATTTGTTATCCGCCGAGGCGATCGCGAAGGAAGCGATCACGTCGGTGGAAAACGACGGGATCGTTTTCATTGATGAGATCGACAAGATCGTGTCGTCGAGCGACTATCGCCACGGGGCGGACGCGAGCTCTGAGGGGGTCCAACGCGACTTGCTGCCGATCATCGAGGGTTCGGTGGTGAGCACCAAACACGGTAACGTGAACACGGATCACATCCTGTTCATCGCGTCCGGTGCGTTTCACAGCGCGAAACCGAGCGATATGCTCGCGGAGCTTCAGGGCAGACTTCCCATTCGCGTGGAGCTAAAAGGTTTGACGGAGCGCGACTTGTACAGAATTTTAACCGAGCCCGAGATGAACATGATCGAGCAACAGCGGGCGCTCATGAAGACGGAGGGTATTGATTTAGTTTTCACGACGAAAGCGGTGGAATACATCGCCAACATCGCCGCCAAAGTGAACAAGACGGTCGACAACATCGGCGCGAGACGTCTACACACCGTCCTCGAGCGCATCGTCGAGGAACTCTCCTTCTCGGCGCCCGAAAAGTACGCGAAATTCATCGCGGACGGCGGATCGGGCGAACTCGAGGTCAAAGTGGACGTCAAAGACATCGACGAGGCGATCGGGTCGATGCTCAAGCAGGAAGACTTGAGCCGGTTTGTACTTTAGAGTTTTTTTACCTTTGAATACGATTTCAACTTCAACGTTACGTCGCGACACGCGTTCATGTCTCCATCGGCGTCTCCGTCCCAGTCTCGATTTCAGTCCTCGCTTCCAAGGTTTCGTTCGTCGGCGCCTCCGTCTTCACGTCCTCCGTCGTCGTCGGCGCCTCCGTCTTCACGTCCGCTGTCGTCGTCGGCGGCGGGACGGGTTCCTTCTCCTTTTGCGTCGGCTTCACGTACGAGGCGCTGTACGCTCGACCTCGTCGCGCCAACATGCCGTACAGACGTTCGTAATACGTATCGAGATCCTCTCGTTCCGATTGCGCGTACTTTTCGATCGCCCTCACGCCGTGCGCACCCATCATAGCGTACATGCGCGCGCACCCCCAGCACAAAAACGTACTCGTACACCCGGCGTTTTTACCCTTGTTGATGAAGACATCGAACCGTTCGGGCGGTTGACACCGCTCGTGATACATGAATTGACAGTGAAAACACTTGTGCATGATACCGACGTCGCGCTTGTCCACGATGCACGAATACACCCCGCCGCCGCAGCTTCGACACGCGCCGCGCGTGACATCCTCGGGATGCGCGCGTTCGTACTCCCAAAAATACAACTCGTACGCCGTCAACAACCGATTCCCACAATCCGTCATCGTGTGATTCTCGTAATAATTATGCATATTTTGAAACACAAACGTCCCTCGCACGCGTTCCTTGGCGCTCTCGCGCGACACGAACCCGCCCACCGCGCACACCTGTCTGTAAAAGTGCAACGGATCAAACGGCGACCCCGTTCTCGAAAACACTCTGTCCAACGCCGCCCACGCCTTTTCCCAATCTCTCCCTCGCATCTCGTGAAACGTCATGAAATCATACATAAAATCTTCCAACGAACACGTGGCCAACGCCGGTCGCCGCCACGTCGTCGACGCGCTCGCTCGTCGCGTCCCGCGACTCGCCGCCGGTCGCCGCGCCTCCTCCGCGAGGTCCGGTCGACGCGTCTCCTCCGCGACGTCCGCGCGCTCGTCGGTCGGTCGAGCGACATCGTGACCCTCATCGTCCCCGTTCGCGCCGTTCGTCGCGTCGTCGGTCGCGTCGACGACCTCGCGCGCGTCGTCGTCGTCGTCATGAACTTTTTGAAAAATCTTCATCGTCGTCGTCGCGTCATCCGTCTCGACCGTCGTCTCCGCCTCCGTCGTCGGCGCGTCGACGCGCTCTCTCTCGCGCGCGTCGTCCATACCGACCGATCGACCGCGTCCGTCGTCGTCTCGCGCGACCGCGTCGTCGTGTGGCGCGCCAGTCGACGACGCGCGACGAGTCGATACAACCATCATGTTCAACACGCTCGGCAATCTCTTCGCGAGCGGGCCGAGGTTGAAATATGATCTCGAGCGCGCGTTCGGGGACGTCGCGTCGTTCGGCGTGTGGACGCACGCGCGCGGGAGGTGTCAGGTGCGTCGCGCGTCGGTCGATGAAAGATTGATGATTGTGATTTGATGAGAAATGTCGCGATTCGTCGAGAGACGCGCGGCGCGCCGTCGTGCGCGCGTCTCGCGATGTGCGCGCGCGAATCGTCGGTCGCGCTCGCGGCTGGGCCGTCGCGTTCGCGAGGGCGCGGTGAGAGAGAGGACTGACGAGACCGGGACGACGACGTACGCGCGATCGCAGGAAACCGGGGACGCGGTTTCGGTGTTTACGTTTCGAGGCGACGCGCAGCGAGACCGGGCGAGGATCGAGATCGCGAAGAATGGGGTGAAACGATTGAAGACGATACGACACCCGAACGTGCTGTTGATGAAGGAGACGGTGGAGATTGAGAGCGGGAACGAGATTACTATTCACGTGGTGACGGAGGCGACGACGCCGTTGGAGACGCATTTGCGCGAGGCGCCGCCGGGAACGGAGGCGAGGAGGGACGATTATTACGCGTTGGGATTGCGAGAGATCGCGACGGCGGTGGCGTTTTTGAATAACGATTGTAAACTCGTGCATGGCGGGGTGAGTCTGGCGGCGGTGGTGGTGACGGAGAGATTGGATTGGAAGTTGCACGGGTTTGATTTGTGCAGTGAGTTGGAGTCCATCGGACACGGCGTCAACGGGGACGCCAAGCTGATCAGAGGAGCGTTCTTGGTGCCGGATCAGTACAAACCGGAGGAGTACAGGCGCGGGGATTGGGTGAGCATTCCGGAGGGTCCGCCGTGGGCCATCGACGCGTGGGGGTTGGGATGTTTGATTCAAGAGGTGTACAGCGGTGGTCGACTTCGCGGAACTGACCAGCTTCGAGAGATTGATCACATACCCAAGTCTCTGTTGAAGGATTACCAGCGTCTTCTCGGTTCGCAACCGACGAGACGATACAATCCAAAAAAGCTCGTCGAAAACGCGGCGCTGTTTTCGAATAAACTCGTCGAGACGATCACGTTCATCAACAACTTGGCGCTCAAGGATTCCATCGAAAAGGAACGCTTCTTCGGACACTTGCCGCGCGTCTTGGAGCAACTCGACCAAGCGCCGGTGCAGAAGAAGATTTTACCCATGCTCTGCGACGTCTTGTCCTTCAACCAAGCGCCGCACCAAGCCGTGTTGCCCATGCTCATCGCGGCTGAGGGCATCTCGCGCGAAAAGTATCGACAGATCGTCATCCCCACCGTCTTGAAGCTTTACGAGAGCCAAGATAAGATGTTCCGCTTAGATTTATTGGAACACTTGAACAAGTACGCCGAGCACGTGCCGGACGAGTCGATGGACGAGCCGCTCTACGAGCGCATGAGCACCGGTTTCACGCACGCTGATTCGAACGTGCGCGAGATGACGCTCAAAGGCGTGCTGACGCTTGTGCCGAGACTCTCCGAACGCGTCATCACCGCCTCGCTTTTGAGACATCTCAGCACGCTGCAAATCGACGCGGATCCGGCGATTCGCGCCAACACCACCATCTGTCTCGGAAACATCGCGCAGCACTTGAATCAAGCCACGGCGAAGCGCGTGTTGCTGAACGCGTTCACGAGATCGTTGAAGGACGCGTTTCCTCCCGCGCGCATGGCCGGTCTCATGGCGCTTGAGCACACGACGCAGTATTACGAACCGGCTGAGGTGAGTCAACGTTTACTCCCGGCGGTGGCGCCATTGTTGACGGACATCGAAAAGGATGTACGCACGCGCGCGTTCGCCGTGTTGGACCTGTACGTTGATAGTTTGAAGAGACACTCGAGCGCGCTCGAGCGTGGACCCGAGGCGGCGGCGGCGCACGTCGAGGCGGAGCAAAAGAAGGGACACGCGAACGCCGCAAAGCGCGCCGCCAACATGCTCTCTTGGGCGGTGAACATGGCGGCGAACAAAATAGGTGGGCCCGAGGAAGAACACCAGCAGGTAGATCTTCAAAACGAAGCGTTGATGGCGAAATCGTTCAGCTCGGCGGCGCCGCCGCCCAAGTTGTACGGCGAGAGTCCTCGTACGTCGACGCAAAACACGCCGGCGACGTCGCTCGGTCCCTCGCCGGCGAAAGCGATGACGGGGGCGTACGACTCGAGCCGTCGCACGATCGAAGCCGCGGCGGCCAAGGTGAGTAGCTTATCCATGGAAGACGACGATGCGGACGACGGATGGGGCGACTTGGACGTCGTCGATCCGGCTGAAGAGGCGGCGCGCGCACGACTGAATTCGCGCACCGGTTCGATGACGTCGCAAAAGTCATCCATTCCGAAATCTACGAGTCACGCGAGCGATGGATGGGGCGGCGATGACGACGACGATTTATTCGAAGAAATTAGCGCGCCGGCACCGAAGCCCGCGGCGAGGCCTCCGGCGCAAATGTCGAGAACGATGAGCGGCTCGCGTCCTCCGAGCGCGGGCGGCCACGTTGGGATCGGCGGCGTGCGTCGCCCCCCGTCGTCGGGCTCGCTCGGCGGCGCCGCGCGAGCGCCCATGGGTGCAAAACCGGCGCCCATGAAGCTCGGCGGGGCGAAGAAACTGCCGTCCAAGAACGATATCGATTTGGAGGCGATGCTCAACGGCTAGACGTCGAGCGACTATTAGTGATTAAAGATTAGTGCGCGACGTTGCATGTACAGTATACCCTACAGCTAATTGATCACAGTTTCTCTCTTCATTATTTTATTCGCCAAATCTCAGTGTCCCATCTCGAGCAGAGCGCCGTACATGCTCAAGTCGGTGTCGACGGCGCGCCTGAAAATTTCGGCGATGACGCCCTTCTCGGCGCGATCGATGTCGCGCTTGATCCAATCACCACCCTCGCCCATCGAGTTCCCACCGGCGTTCACCTGAGAATACAGATAAATATCCTCCATTTTATTCGCCAACAGACGCGCGCGCGCGATTTCCCACGAGACGACGTACGGATTGGCTTGCGGTCGCGACGTGCGCACGGCGTCGAGCGCCACCTCCAAGTCAAACTGTTTCACAAAGGTGAGATACCCCACCACCGTGAGCGACGCGCGGTTGATACCCGCGGTGCAGTGCACGTACGTGCGCTTTCCCATCGCCTGAAACGCCGCCAGTTTACGCACCGCCTCGGGTAACATTTTGGCTTGATCCAACCTGTCGAAATCGCGCACGCTCACCTGTACAATCATCACGCCTCTCTCGATGGCTCTTCGTCGCACCGCCTGCCAATCGATCTCCATCGCCTCGTGACACAGCGAACACTGCAGGCACACGATCGCCTCCACCCCAGCCTCGTCCACCAATCGATCGACATCCGCCGGGCCTCGCGGACACGAACCGATGAGCACCCGCGCTTTCGCCGCGTCGGCGTCGCTCGGTTCCCGAATCAAATTATCGCCGTCGTCCAGCGTCACGTAATCCCAATTCAACGTCCACGACCACGATCCGGGCGCCGGGGGATCACCCCCGCGCGGCGGACGTCGCTCGAGCACGCCCGCCGCCGCCGATTCCTCGGCGCGTTTTTTGTATCCGCTCGCCTCATCCTTCATGGCGTCGGCGGTGTCACCGCTCGCGCGCGCGCGCATCGCGCGACGTCCTCGAGCGCGAGGGATGGATGATGCGCGCGAGACGCGCTCGCGCCGCGCGCGCACCGTTCGCGCGGGCGTCGCCGACGCGTGATTCATCACCAGCATCAGCGTGATATAATTTAACGATTCACGAACGATCGCTGTCTTCTCTCGACGTTCCCTCTCACGCGCGTCTCTCTCGCGATGCCGTTCCCTCTCTCGCGCGTCAAACGTCGACCGGTGCGTCCTCGTCCCGTCGCTCTCTCGCGCGCTGGTGTGCGCGCGGACGCCGTTGAGTGTCGACGAACGATGCATTCGCGTGTTACATCACATCGTCGCGCGTCGCTCGCGCGTCGAGTCGACGCCCGCCCGCGCGCGCGCACCGAACGGTCGACGCCGCGTCGGCCATGTCGTCGTCACCCGCGCGCGCGAGCGCGGAGGAGGCGTTGATACATCGCGCGAGACGAGAGAATCGAGACACGGCGCACGCCTTGGCGCAGCTCTGGCGGCAACGCACGGAGCGTCTCACCGCGGACCTCGAGCGGGCGCGAGAGACGTACGAGGAGATTAAGAGTGAATTGTTTCGCGCGCGCGAGGCGGCGCAGACGGAGTCGGCGCGTCGCGTGGCGTGTGAGGAGACGTTGGAGGCGTCGAGACGAGAGACGCGTTTGAAATCAAAGGCGGCGGCGACGGCGGAGACGAACGCGCGAGCGACGCGGGAGGCGCTGGAGACGCTCGAGCGTGAGGTGGAGGCACTGAGGGGTGATAATCGAGCGCTTCGCGAGCGGATGATCGAAAAGGAGGAGGCGATGGAGGTGGCGCGGGCGGAGGCGAGGGAGGCGGCGGAGGAGGAGCGGCGGCGGCGAGAGACAGCCGAGCGGCGGAGGGAAAAGAGTGAGAAACAGATGAAATCGATGCGAGAGGAGGCGGAGACAAAATATCGGGAGATGACGCGTGAGTTGGAGCGCGAGCGCGGGGTTCGGGCGCGTTTGGAGGAGGAAAGAGCGGAGTTTGAGGCGGATCGAAGACGGTTTCGAGATTTCGACGCGCAGCTCGCGGCGGAGCGCGTCAAGGTGGTAGAGGCGCACAGCGCGGGGAAATTGGCGGCAGACGCGCTCAAGGAACAGCTGATCAAGGCAGAAAACGAGGCGCTCGCCCTGAGAAGGATGATGGAGACGAGATCGACGGAGATGGCGAACGCTGTGCGTTCGCTCAACGAGGAGTTGGCGGTGCAACACGACATCGTCGAGCGAGGGATGAGCGCGCGCGTGGATGCGTTGCGAGACACGTACGACGACGAGGTGAATCGCATACGCGAGCGCGCGAACGTCAGCATCGAGGCGGCGAGAAAGTCCGCCGCAGAGGCGAACGAACGGGTATCGAAAATGGAGGAGACATGCGCTCGCGCCGAGACGATTTCGCGCGACGCGCTGGCGAAATTGAAAAACGCCACGCGGGCGACGGTCGAGGCGGAGGAACGATGCGAGCAATTGCGCGCGAACATGCACGCCATGGGTGACATCAACGCCAAACTCACCCGACGAATCATAGACGGTGAGCCGTTCGTGTTGGATGACGAGCTCGAGGAGAGCGCAAAGATGCGCCGCGAACCCGTCGACGATTTCGACGTCAAAACGCCCTCCCCGATGAGCGAAAAGCCGCGAAAGACGGCGCGCAAAACTGAACCGGTGCGATACGACGTGCGAGACGTTCAACACGTGCACAAAGAGCTCGAAGAGGAGCTCGCCATGCTTCGAGTGGAGCATGACGCCATCGTCCGCGAGATTGGAGACTCCTCGGCCTCGGAGGGTGACATGTTGACGCGAGCGCTCGAAGACGCGCAGACGAGGTTGGAATCCAAGGCTCGACAAGTAAAAATGCTCAACACCACGATTCGACACGCGATGTGACGACCGAACGACATGTGAAATATGTAGATTGTAGTAGCGACATTGTAAACATTGTAACCGAATGGACGATATCACAAAATTCTAGTAGGGCTATGTGTGAGAACCTAGGATGAAACAGAGCGCGCGAACCGCTTATTCGTCGAGCAAATAGTAGCTGTTGTTCGCCTTTTGTTCGCTGTCGAGCTGCGACTGGTACTTGTTGATGCGCGGGCGGTAGTTGGTCGGATCGCGACGGAACGTAATCTCGAGCGCCTTCAAGAAGGAGTTCATACCAGTCAACAGAGACTGCGGCGAGTGCGCCGTCGCCTCGACGGCGGGCGTACCGGAGTACACGACAACCTTGTCCGCGAGATACGTCGCCATGATGAAATCGTGCTCCACGATGAACGCCACCTTCTTGGCGTGCAAAATGAAGCGCTTGATAACCTTGGACGTGACCACGCGCTGCTCCGAATCCAAATACGCTGACGGTTCATCAATCAGGTAAATGTCGGCGGGGGTACCCATGCACATCGCCAGCGCCACGCGTTGCAATTCACCACCGGATAAGTTTTGAACGGCTTGATCCATCAACGGGTCGATGTTCATCGGCTTCATGACGTCGGAGACGAATTGCGGGTGCATGTACGCTTCGCGAATCTTCTTGTGAAGCAATTCACGCACGGTACCGGGGAACTTGGGCGCAATCTTTTGCGGCTTGTACGACACGTTGAACTCCGGAAGTTCAATCTCTTCGTCGTCGGGTTGAATCAAACCGGCGATGAGACGAATAAACGTCGTCTTACCCGTACCGTTCTCACCGAGCAGCACCACGATTTCGCTGTCGGTGAACTCACCGGCTTCGACGTTGAGCTTGAAAGCGCCCTGGGTCTTCACCAAGGCGGGATACTCGTATCGAGAGTACGCCTTATCGTCACCCTCGATGCCTTCTTGGGCGGCAACCTTGAACGTGAGCGCTTCGTCGCGGAAACGCAAGTTCTCCGTCGGCACGAAACCCGCGAGGAAAATGTTGATGCCTTCGCGGACGGAGAAAGGCATGGTGACCACACCGTACGCGCCGGGCTTACCGTAGAGGCAGCAAATGAAATCGGACAAGTAATCAAGTACGGAAAGATCGTGTTCGACGACGATGACGTACGTGTTATCCTTCAACATGGAGCGAATCACGCGCGACGCCTTCAGACGTTGCTTGACGTCCAAGTACGAAGACGGCTCGTCAAACATGTACATGTCAGCCTGTTGGCACGCGATGATCGCGGTGGCAAAACGCTGAAGTTCGCCACCGGAGAGTTGCGAGACTTGGCGCTGCATGACGTTGTCCAAATCGAGTTGTTCAATGAGGAAATCCAAGTTGTCCAACTCGTTTCGGTCATCCAAGCACTGTTGCACCTCACCCTTCACAGCCTTCGGAATGTTATCGACGTACTGCGGCTTGATCAACGCCTTGATATCATCTTCCAAAATCTTCGTCAAGTAGTTTTGCAGCTCTGATCCCCGGAAGTGCGCGAGAATATCCGTCCACTCTGGCGGCTTGGTAAAGTTTCCGAGATTCGGTTTCAACTTACCCGCCAAAATTTTCAGCGCCGTCGACTTCCCGATCCCATTCGTGCCCACCAAACCCAACACCTGTCCCGCCCGCGGCGTCGGCAATCTGTGCAGCTTGAACGTGTTCGGCCCGTAGCGATGCGTCGTCTCCTTTTCCAAATCCTTCGGCAGGTTGATGATCGTCAACGCCTCGAACGGACACTTCTTCACGCAGATCCCGCAACCGATGCACAGTTCCTCGGACAAAAACGCAATCTTATCCTTCGGCGATACTTCGATGCACAGCTTGCCCACCTTGACGACCGGGCACGATCGCTTACACTCTTGCTTACACTTTTTCGGTCGGCATCGTTCACCGTTGACGATGGCGATGCGATCGAGCTTATCCGTCGAGTCGTCCTCCTTGGACTTCTTCCCCATGTCGCTCGTTCGACGGACGCGCGCGCGCGACGGAGATCGACCGACGACCGCGGCTCGAGCGCGCGGGAGTGTCGATCGGGGACGAATGCCCTAAGTGGCTCTGGGAAGGGTTTTGGCGGCGACGCCTCGCGAGAACGAAAGAGAGAAGATGGTATTACTCACGCGCCCGAGAGCATGATGAGAAGCTCTTCGTCGCGAATGGCGCCTCTACAATTAACGGCGACGTCGAAGGCGGTCTGCCCGTGGACGTCTCTGGCGCAGAGATCGGCGCCGCGGCGAATGAGCGTTTTCGCGAAGGCGTCTCTGCCGGCGACGGCGGCGAGGTGGAGGGCGGTGCGGCGCGAGTTGGATGCGAGATCGAGGGCGTTGACGTCGACGCCGTGGTGAACCAAGGCCTCGAGGATGGCGATGTCGGCGTCGCCGCAGTCGCAGACGGCGGCGAGGACGGCGTAGTGGTCTTTGATTAGACATCCGCCGAGGAGGACGTCCATGACGCCGCGGAAATCGCCGCGGCGGATGGCGGTCAAGAGTTCAGATTCCGTCGTCGGCGGACCGCGGCGACAAAATGCTCGAGCGACGTATTTATCGAGAATGTACGCCTTTCTCGTCTCCAAGCTCGCGGTCGGGTCGGGTTTTTTCTGGGACGCGAGGTGGCGTTCGTGTTCCCAACGCGCGTTGGCTTGATCGTTACCCCAGAGCTTGAAGAATGCAAACACGCTCGGTTCCCACGCGCGAACGTCCAGCAAGGCGCTCCTCACTTTGCTCACTTGGACTCCCAACTGACGATGCACGCCGCTGCACTGAATACAGAGCATGACGCCGAGATTCAAGCTCGCCCAATCTGGTTCAGGGGTGCCGCAGTCCGCGCACACGCCGTTGCCCGGAATCGAGGGAAGAATCGTCATGGGCGCGGGCACGTCGTGCGTGGATATCGACGACACGGAAGATAACGTTCGTGTGTGTCGATTCCCGTACTTTTTCGTCCGTTCCTCGTGTTCAGCTACTATTTTGTCGTTGACGCTGCCCAACAGACTCGCGATGGCCGTCGTGATCGCCTCGATCCACTTCGTCTGATCGGCCGCGCTCTCCGCACGCAAAAAGTACGTCTTCTCCGGCGAGACGATTCGAAATGCAAATCGTATGTCGGACCCATCACCCAAATCCGGTTTGATCGTCGCCGTGAGCAAAGAGACGGTCTCTTTCGCCTCGGCTTCCGTCGCGTGCGCTCGTCCTCCGCCGAATAATCCGCTCAGCGCCCTTCGATGCTTGGTCGGTTGCGACTTGACGTACGTCAGGTTACCTCGAGAATCCAACACGAAGAACCGACGTTTCCAGTCCTGTAACTTGCTGCTCGATCGTTTCAATAGGTATCCTTGCATGAGCGTCTCGTCGTCGTTGGAGCTCGACGCCATCTGCGCCGTCATCTCTCGCGAACGACTGCTCGACATCGTGAGCGCATCCATCGTCGACTTTGGCGCGTCGTCGCGTCGCGATAATAATTTAGCCATCTCTTCCGTCAACGCCAGCTCCACTCCCGCGTTTTCAACCTCCAGGTGTGCGCACTCGTCCCTGAGCAACTCCAATCTTGGCTTCATCGTCGTCAAGATTTCCACGCCTCGTCGGAAAAAATCCAACGCGGCGTCGTAATACTCGATCGCCACCTTTTTCGTCCGCGTCTCTCGTCCGACGCGTTCGCGCTGTAACGCCATCATCAGATCACACCTCGCCGACTCGAACCTCTGCCGCCTTTCGTCCAATTCTTCGTCTGATTTCCTCGCTGTCGCCGCGTCGCCTCGCGTGTTCAACTGTCGCTGCCGCGCAGAATCGTACTCCTTCTTCGCCGCGTCCAATTCGCGCCTCGCGCCTCTGATGGCGAGTAAATCATTTTCTGCATCTTTTCGCACGCGCTCGTTCGCCATGGCGTCCCCGATCCATCCCGCAAACCGTTCGCGTTCGCGGGCCAACGCCTCGGCGACGTCGCCGCAATTCGCCGACGAACTCGTCTCGCTCACCGGCGCGTCCAAACTCGCGCTCAACGCCCGCTCCCGCGTCGCGCACGTCGCCATGGCGACACTCAGACTCTCCGCGCTCGTCGCCAGCGCGCTAAACGTTGACGACGCGCGCTCCGCGTCCCGTTCGAGCGACAACAATTTCATCTTCAACTGCGGCGAATGTTCGAGTTCGAGCGCCTTCTCCGGGAACAGCGCCATCTTGGACGCCGTCATGTCGACGCAATCTCGTCCCTTCGCGCGTTCGCGCCGCTCGCGCGCGCGAGAGAGATCCCAGTCCCCGCGCGCGCGTCGTCTCTCGTCGACGTCGCGTTCGAGTCTTTGAATGACGAGTCGCGCCGCCGGCGTTTCGGCACACGCCGTCGCGCGCGCGAGTCTCCACGCGCGCGCAAAAGATCGCGAGTCGGCGAGGAACGATGACGTCGACGTCGGCGTCCGGTCACGGCGCGCGCGAGCCCGCCGACGATTCGGTGAACGGCGTCTTGTCGTCGCTCTCGGCGGCGCTCTCGAGAGATGCCGAGACGCGGGCGAGCGGCGAGCGCGCGCTCGAGCGCGCGCTCCGCGGTAAAAACGCGCTGAAATCGTTGCTGGAGATTGGATCGTCCACCGCCGCGGACGAGAGCGTGCGCACGCTCGCGTACGTGACGGTGAAACGACGATGCGGGCCGAGAGCGTTTTCGGTGAACCTGTCGGCGAGCGAGCGGACGGCGGCGAAGGGCATGCTCCTGGACGAGGCGATGCGGGCGCCGAGCAAGGCGATGCGAAACGCGGTGTTGGACGTGATCGCGCGCGTGGCGAAGTGGACGGTGCCGACGAGCGGATGGCCGGAGCTGTTGGAATTTTTGGGACAGTGCGCGAGCTCGCCCGAGCCGTCGCATCGAGCGTTGGCGTTCAAGTTGTTTGAGAGTCTGACGGAGACCATCGTGAACGCGTTGAATCATCACTATAATACGTTGGGTGAATTGTTCAAGGGTGGACTCGTGGATGGGATCGCGGAGGTGCGCGTGAGCGCGCTTCGAGCGGTCGGCGCGCTCGTGGCGAACACGACGGGCGAACCCGAGCAAATGACGGTGATAAAGGCGTTGGTGCCGCACGTCCTCGAGGCGGCGAAGACGGCTGTTCGTGACGGGGACGACGATTCCGCGGGGATAGTGTTCGAGGTTTTAGACGAACTCACGGAGAGTCGCACGAACGCGCTGAGCGGTCAGGTGCCGGAGGTGGTGTCGTTTTGCATTCAGGTGGCGACGGCGGACCAGGAGTTGAGCATGGAGGTTCGCCGACGAGCTCTCGACGTATTATCCTTCATGGCGCGTCACAAACCGAAATCATTGATCAAGTCCAAACTCATCGAACCGATGTTGACGGTGCTCTGTCCGCTTTGCGGCGAGCCAAAGGAGGCTGAGCTCGCGGGCGAGGAGGAGCTCGCCGACGAGGAAGAGTTGCAGATTCAAACCGTCGCGAGTCAGCTCATCGATATTTTAGCGCTCAAGGTACCGTCCAAGTACATTTTGCCGACCGTTCTCTCGTTCGCGTCGACGAACATCAACAACGAGTCGAACGAGCGCATGCGTCACGCCGCCGTCGCCGTGCTCGGCGTCGTCACAGAGGGGTGCGCCGAGGGCATCCGAGCGCACGGAAACACGATCGTTCCGAGCGTCGTCGGTCGTCTCGGCGATCCGAACGCGCCCGTGAGAGGTGCCGCGGCGTTCACGCTCGGACAATTCGCCGAACACCTCGGTCTGACGCTCGAAGACCCGGACATTCACAAGCAAGTGTTGCCGAGTTTGTTTCAAGCGCTTCCCGGCGAGCAGGTGAAGAGCGTTCAAGAACGCATGATGTACGCCATGGACGCGTGGTTGGAAGATTTCCACGACGAGGAGGGCACGTACATCAAACCACTCCTCGACATCGTGTTCCTAGCGCTCGATAACGGCGCCAAACGTCACGTTCGAGAGATGTTGCTCTCCGCGCTCGCGTCGGCGACGGCGTCCAGTGGAAACAAGGTGCACCCGTACCTGAGCGAACTCTTACCTCGCCTCGATCGGTGCCTGGCGTTGACGGACGACGACGAGTTGAACGTGCGCGCACGCGCGCTCGAGGTGCTCGGCATGCTGATTTCCGCGGACGGCGGCAAGGAAGCGATGGGACCGCACATCGACAACGCCATGAAGGCGGGTCTGGCGGGATTCGAGCTCGATTTCGCCGAGTTGCGCGAATTCGCTCACGGATTGTTCGGCGAAGTCGCCGAAGCGCTCAAGGAGGACTTTGAGCCGTACTTATCGGTGTGCGTCGCGAAGGCGTTCGAATCCATAGAATTAGACGACGGTATTATGTTTGATAGCGAGGACGAGGCGGATCGCGCCGAGTTGGATTCGGACGACGAGGACGAAGACGAGGACGGCATGGCGAAAAAGCCGGCGGGATACTCCATACGATCGGGCGTCATGGACGAAAAAGCGTCGGCGTGTAAGGCGCTTAACTGCTACGCGTCGCACTGTCCGAAAGCGTTCGGTCAGTACATCGCTAAGGCGTCGGAACTTCTCGGCGGCATGACGGATTACATGCACGAAATGGTTCGAGTGCAGGCGCACCTGGCGCTGGCGCAGACCGCCATCGCCGCTGTGACGCTCAATCCCGCGGGAGCTACAGATCTCGTGAACGAGTCCCTTTCGGCGACGATTCGGTGCGCGCTGGACGATGACGATCGCGACTCGGTCGCCGCGTCGGTCGAGGCGGCGGCGCTCCTCATCAAAATCCTCAAAGAGCATCCCGTCATCGATGTGTCTCAACATCTCATCGATCTCACCGCGACGAGTTTAGAGATATTAGAGGGGAGAACCGTGTGTCAGGTCGACGACGACGACAGCGAGGCGGGCGACGAGGAGAATGACGAGGATGAAGATCCCGACGTCGAGGCGGGCTTGGTCGTCATCGAAGCCATCGCCGAACTCTTACCCGCGCTCGCCTTGTACATGGGCGCGGCGTTCGCGACGCACTTCGTGCCGCATTTCAACGCTCTCATGAAACGAACGGGCGAAGATCACACCGAAACGGAGCGTTCATTGTGTTACGCGACGCTCGTGGAGGTGGTTCGCGCCGTCGGCCCGTCGGCGGCGGGATGCGCGCCCGTCGCTCTTCCGAGATGTTTGCGAGACGTCAAGAGTTCCGACGTCGGTCTTCGCAGAAACAGCGTTTACTGCACGGGTATTCTGGTGTATTTCGGAGGCGCGCAGACGTCTGGATTCCACGGCGCCGTCGCCGAGTCAATCGCGCCGCTGACGCGCTCCGACGTTGAATCCGACGGAGGCGTGCGCGATAACGCCGTCGGTGCCCTCTCGCGCTTACTCCAAGTCGTCGATAGTTCCGCGCGTGAAAGCGCGAGTGCGTTATTAGACGTCGTGCTCAGCGCTTTGCCTCTTCGAAACGATCTCGAAGAAGGCCCGGACGTCTACCATTGGCTCGCGTCGACGATTGCGGAAAATCCGACGTCGCTCGCCGCCGGCGTCGTCTCGCGCGTCGTTCGCGCCTTCTCCGTCGTCATCACGGAAGAGCTCGCCCCGGTCAACACGTTGCGCATCATCGGCATCGCGTTGTCGCAAGGCGCGAGCAAAGACGAGCGCGTTCGCGCGGCGTTCGCGGAACTATCGCCCGACGCGCAGGCGCGAGTACGCGCGGCGGGCGCCTAAACGATACACTCAACGTACACACATTTTGTTACACGAGACACACACTAGCTAGAAACGACGAACGTTAACGTTCACCGCTTCGACTTGCGACCCGTCTTGCCCTTCTTTTTCGTCTTTTTACCCGACGCCTTCGGCGCGCGTCCGCCCCCGCCCGAACGCAACATCGCCTTTGTATCCACGAGCTTGTCTTGATTCACCATGTCTCGCTTATTCACTCGCATCACCCCGTCGCCGTACGTCGACCCCCACGACAACCCACGATCCCGATCCCCCGCGCTCGCCTTTTTCGCCTTCTTCTCGAGCTTGTACCCGGCGTGAAACGCCTCCATGCGCGCCGCCTCGACGCGTCTTTCGTTCGCCTTGGCCAACCCGATTCCAATCGTGGGCGGAATCCTCGGTCCCTTTTTCGGTTTCATCCCGAGGTCGACCAAACGTTTATTCTCCAACGCCGCCCGATCCCACTTATTCAACCCTTGCACGCCGAACGCTTGCACCTCCTCGCGAAGCGCGCGCAGTCGCTCCGCCGTCGCGTCGTCGCCGTCCGCGTCGTCGCCGTCCCCTCTCGCCGCCGGCGCGGCGTCCTCCACGAAGACGCGTCCCGCGTCCGCGCTCATGAACGCGCGTCTCGCCTTTTTCGTGTCAATCTTTCGCACCGCGCGCGTCGCGTCGTCGTCGCGCGCCCGAATCTTCGCCGCCGCCGCCGCCGCCGCCGCTGTCGTCACCCGTCTTCCGTCGAACACCATCGTCGTCGGACCCGCCGCCGCGTCCACCGCGCGCGCGCTTCCCGCGGATGATTTCTTTCGCCGCGTCTCGCGCGCGTCGCGAGTCGCGCGCGACGTCGCGTCGTCGCGCGCGCGCGCGGTCGACGTTCCGGCGCGATTTTTCCCGTCACCATCGCGCGTCGTCTCTCGCGTCGCCCGCGCGTCGCCCGCGTCGCCCGCGTCGTCAAACATGGCCATGAATTTTTCCCCGGTGCGTCGAAGCGCCTCGCGCCGCGCCGCGCGCGTCGCGTCGTCGCGAGGCGTCTCCATGCGCGCGCGCGAGTCTGTCGTGAATTTGAAAATTCCACACTCGACCGCGCGCGATGAATGAATACGAGCGCGCGCGCGCGCAAAAGATTGCGGAAAACAAAGCGCGCATGCGCACACTCGGCGTGCTCGACGCGCGGGACGCCATCGCGCGCGAGGCGCGCGAAGAGACGGCGTCTCGGAAAAGATTTCGAAAATCGTTCGCACACGCATCGTCGTCATCATCCGCGACGCGCGCGCCTACGGCACCTCTCCCGCGACGCGCGAGTCGTCGTCAACAGGGCGAAGCGCCCGAAACTTTCGATCCGTCCGATCCGTCGACGGCGAGAGACTTATTCGAACCGACGTACGCCGAGGAACTGTACGACGACGCGCACGTCGCCGCGTTGGGCGCGCGCGAACGCGAATGGACGCTCTTCGTCGATGGATACGACGAACGAGGTCGACGAATCTACGATCCAGTCAACGGACAGTGTTGTCATCAGTGTCGACAAAAGACGAAGGGGTTGCGGACGGCGTGCGCGGGGTGCGAGATGATGCGCGGGGTGTATTGCGGCGACTGTCTCTACATGCGACACGGGGAAAATATCGAAGAGGCGATCGACAAGGGGGACGCGTGGCGGTGTCCGAGCTGTCGAGACATTTGTAATTGTTCGTTTTGTCGCACGAAGAAGGGATACCCGCCGACGGGATCGATGTATAGGCGAGCGTTGGCGATGGGATACGATAGCGTCGCGCACTTTTTGGTGCTGACGAATCAGAGGGATGAGGACAAACGCGCGGCTTCGGAACGCGAGGCGGCGGTCAAGGCGAAGGCGTTCGCGGAGAAGATGGCGGCGGAGGAGGCGGAGGAGGCGGGAGATGACGCCAAGGAGAACGCCAAACCGCATTGGCTTCAGGGACCGAAAGTGTACGCGAACGAATGAGACGAATGATGCACGCGACGAATGGACGAAACGATTGATTCAACCTCACCCGACGGCGGCTGTACCAGTGTAAAATTTCACGATTATTACGGTATCATTATCGAGACGGACCAAACAAAAACGCTCGTCGACCGACGACGAGACTTTCGACAAAACTATACAAAATGTGCGCGAGCGACGCCATCACCAGAGCAAGTGCGCGCTGCACGCGAACGTCGTCTCGCGATTCCCGCGGTCGTCGGTGGACACGACGACGCCCGGCACGAGCGTCGCGCCCGGCTCTTCACCGTCGCCACCGAGTCGAAGGAACCCTTCCGCTTGTATCCCGCCTCGATTCGCGGGCTTCCCGGCGACGAATCCCCATCCCGCGTTCTTCAACATCCCGCCGCCCTTGGTCGGCGGTACGGTGGCGGCGACGCCCCACTCGGTGAAATCTTCTCGCGAATTCGGTTGAGACAACGCGACTTGCCCCCACGCGTTCGCGACGATCGCGCGCGTCGTCTTCGGCAGCGTTTTCGCCAGCGTCAACGCCCCACCGACGATGGTCTCACCGCTCTGACACCTCGACGCGTTGAGCGCCGCGTTCGCGTGTCTCGTCGACGACGCGCGCTTAAAACTCGCCTGCGCGAGCACCTTCCCCATGTTATCCTCCGGTTGTCGGTTCCCCGTGAACACCCCGGCGTGCACCGCGAACGAATCCTTAAATTCGATCGACACCGCCCCCAGACTGTCCGCGTCGCACCGCTCGATCACGTGCGACCCGAGCGCGCCGAACCCCGTCAGACGGTGCGTTCGTCGCGCGCCGCCGCCCACCCCCCCCGGCGCCGCGTCCACGCCCTCCGCGCCCACCGGCACTAAGTGCGCGCGCACGCGCGTCCCGTTCGAGTCATGAATCGTCCTCGAATACTTCACCTTATCCAGCGTCACCACGCGCGTCTCGCGGTCGTCGTCCGAGCGCAGATATTCCGAGCGCGCGCTCGCGCACCTCGCCGTGAGCGTCGCCCCGTCCCCGAACGTCGTCGTCGTCTCCATCATCGCCCGCGTCCCGCTCGTGCGCGCGTCCGAGGGTAACGCATCGCGCGTCGCGCGTTCATCCCCCGTGGCGACGCCGCACGTCACCTCGAACGTCGTCGTCGTCGTCGCGCCCGCGCCGCCGGTGATGTCCGACACGTGCGC
>Ga0181577_10000110_pt1 | contig 59727 bp, 21 predicted proteins | sample 101ome_21_FD_132468 | JGI IMG/M metagenome (GOLD analysis project Ga0181577, IMG submission 132468) | Coastal salt marsh microbial communities from the Groves Creek Marsh, Skidaway Island, Georgia - 101413BT metaG (megahit assembly) | ecosystem: Environmental > Aquatic > Marine > Intertidal...
GAGAAGGTGGTTTGGACCCCGTGTGCGAAAACAGACGGACGGACGGACAGACGCGCGCGGACCAGACGAATCGCCGAACCGATTCGCCGGGAAGGGGCGTCACTTAGTCGCGCGCGCGCGTCGATCGATCGCACGTACGTCCCGACCGACCGACGCGTGTGCGCGTCTCTCTCTCTCACTCTCTCTCTCTGTGTGTGTTCCCACCGACCGTTCGTCGCGATGACGACGAGGACGACGCCGGCGACGACGATGGTGCGAGAAAGTCGCCGCCGCCGACGCGCGATGGCGTCCAAACCGCTTCGATGGTGGTGTCTCGCCGTCGTCGTCCTCGCGTCCGTCGTGCGCGTCGCGCGAGGTGAAGAAGAAGAGTCCGCCGCCGCGCACGTCATCGAGACGTACGACGCGAACGCGGACGAGGTCTTGGACGCGGACGAGACGTCGGCGCTCGTCGAGGCGTTCGCGAGGCGAACGACGTCGTCGGGGAGCGACGGGGGACACGAAGGGCACGCGCACGAGGAGGATGAAACGCACGAGGTGATGACGTCGATTTCCTCCGACGACTTGGTCGCGGAATTCGGAGGCGCGGACGGGACGTTGAACGAGACGGAGTTTCTCGCCGCGGCGGCGGCGGTGGCGCGGTGTCTCGCCGAACCGGAGTGCGCGTTCATCGCGTCGCGCGCGACGCCGGTGGCGGCGAAAAAGACGACCAAGTACACCGCTTTGAAGATGGGTCTCATGGCGGCCATCTTCGCGATGGGATTTTTGGGAGGCATGCTTCCGTTGGCGGTGACGACGCGTCTGTCGACGTTCGAGGGGTCGACGCGCTACCTGAACGCGTTTAGCGGCGGATTGTTTTTATCCGCGGGATTCATTCATCTCTTACCGCACGCCATCGAGAGCGCGAGCGAGGCGAAGATTGGGACGAGCAGAGATTACCCGTTCGCGATGGTGATGACGGTGTTGGGCTTTTGCGTGGCGTTTTGCGTCGAACGCGTGCTCTTTCACACGCACTCGCACGGGACCGAGGATCACGGCGAGACGCATCATCATCACGACGACCATCACGACCATCATCCTCACGCGCATCACGACCACGACCACAAACACCACGAACACCACGACCACAAACACCACGAACACCACGACCACAAACACCACGAACACCACGCCAAGGTTGTCGTCGCCACCGTCGTCGTGGACCCGAACGACGATTGCGAAAAGTGTGATATCGAGCAGAGCGCGTCGATGTTTACGCAGACTCGATCGGCGCTCGTGTTCATGGCGGGCGTCGCGCTTCACGCCTCGCTCGCCGGCGTATCGCTCGGCACGCAGACGGAGAGAAAAGCCATCTTTTCCATCTTTGTCGCCATCGCGTCGCACAAATCCGCCGCGGCGTTCAGCGTCGGCACGCAATTCTTGAGGTGTGGCGTCAATGACGTGAAGACGATGGCGCTGTTCATGCTCGCGTTCGCAGCCATCACGCCGGTGGGAATCGTCATCGGATACTTCGCCGAGTCGACGTCGCCCGCGGCGGCCGCCGTCCTCGAGGGCATCTCCGCGGGCACGTTCATCTACGTCGGCACCATCGAGGTCGTGGGCGATGAGTTTGAAAACACGATAGAAAAGTGCGACGACGATCACGGACACAATCACAAGGTGGCGACGCACGAACACAACGTTCACGGCGCGCCGCCGAGACCGGTGCGTTTGGCCAAGTTTGGCGCGTACATGCTCGGGGTGACCTTTATCGCCCTCGTGCAGCTCGCCATCGACCACGCGCACTGATTTGATTAGAACGCGTTCGGTCGCTCCTCTATACACCGCGCGCGCGCGCTAGTAATTGTTACAACAACAAATCTATAAAAAAACGCCGCGACCGCGCGCCTCACCCGTGGTGCGAGTGGTGCCCCGGACACGGACACCCATCGTCGTGCACGAGAAACGTCTTCAAAAACTCAGCTAAATCATCCTCATCATCGACGCCACCTCCCATCTCTTCCCTCCCGCATCCTCGTCTCCCCCGTTTCCCCGTCGTCGTCGTCGTCCCGCCGCCCTCGCCGCCGTCCTCGCGCAACCGAAACGGCCCACCTCGCCCCACCCCTTCCTCTCCCAGCGGACACCCGATCCCGTGCGCGATCGTGGACGTCATCGTCCAGTGCGCGCTCGTCGCTCGATCGCCGTCGTCGAGCCCGTACCGTCGACGCACCTCGGCGAGCACCCACCGCGCGTGCGCGAGCTCGCCCTGCAACCTCGCGTTCGTCTCGCGCAGTGCCTCGCACTCGCGCGCCAACGCCCCCGTTCGCGCGCGCTGACGATGCCGGTATCGACGCACCGCGGCTCGGTTCGAAGCGCGCTTCGTCGGCTCGGCGCGCGTCGTCGTCGACACCGGAACGCCCGGAAGTTGGAGCCCATCGTCGTCATCGGTCGGGGACGTCTCTCGTCGCTCGCGCGCCATGACGGAGCGCGCGCGCGATGACGACGCCTCAACGCGCGTCTCGCGCGTGTCGCGCGTCGCGCGGCGCGAACCGGCGACCGGTGACGGTGGACCGTGGACGAGTGGTGTCGAAGGCCCCCTGTGCGTCGATGTGGGGACACACGTCGACGCGCATCCACCGTCGTCGACACCGGCTCGCGCGAGCGTTCATCGACGAAAGAGCGTTCGTGTGCGCATCTCGCGCGTCGTCGAGCGTCGTCGCGAACGTCGTCGTCGCGCATTGATTCATTCATTCATTCATTCGTTCGGCATGGCTTTCACGATGCAGATAACGTCGACGCCGTTCGCGACGACGACGACGTCCTCCGCGCGCGTCGCTCGCCGCGCGTCCGCGCGCGTCGCGCACCGTCGCGCGTCCGCGGTCGCGACGCGCGCGTCGACGACGTCCGATCCGAAATTCGCGCTGTTGTTCGATTGCGACGGCGTCATCGTCGAGACGGAGGAATTGCACCGACTGGCGTATAACGGCGCGTTCGACGCGTTCGAACTCACCATCGACGGTGCGCGCGTCGAGTGGACGGTGGACTATTACGACGTCTTGCAAAACACGGTGGGCGGTGGGAAGCCGAAGATGCGATGGCACTTTAAAGAATTCGCGTGGCCGGCGTCGACGATGTTCCCGACGGCGCCGGAATCCGAGACGGATCGAGACGCGCTCATCGATGCGTTACAGGATAAAAAGACGGAAATTTATAAGAAAATCGTCGAAGAGGTGGCGGTGGCGAGACCGGGGGTGTTGGAACTCATGGACGAGGCGATCGCGGATCCATCCGTGGCGGTGGGCATTTGTTCGGCGGCGACCAAGGCGGGGTTCGAAAAAGTCGTCAACTCTGTCGTCGGTCGAGAGCGTCTCTCCAAGCTCGACGTGCTCATGGCGGGCGACGACGTGACTCGTAAAAAGCCCGACCCGTTGATTTATAATCTCGCCCGCGAAAAGATTGGATTACCGTCGGATAAGTGTCTCGTCATCGAGGACTCGGTTGTCGGTTTACGCGCGGCGCGCGGCGCCGACATGAAGTGTCTCATCACGCCGTGCGGATCCAACATGAACGCCGATTTCACGGGCGAGGGCGCGGACAAGGTGGTCAAGGATCTCTCCGGCGTCACTCTGCGCACGCTGTTTCCCGAAAACGCCGACGAGATCGCCGTATAGCGGGCGCGTCCCGGTTTCGAAAGATATTTTAATTTATCCATTCAACAATGACACGCCATCGCGCGCCTCGGAGCGTCGCGCGCCCGATCGATGCGCGCGATGTCGACGCCGACGCACGCGCGAGAGGTATCCTCGTTCGCCCGCCCGACGTTTTCTCGCGCGCGACGCGTGGGCGCGCGCACGGCGCGCGTGAACGATGCGCATCACAATAATCGAGATACGGTCGAGCGCGCGACGCATCGACGCCCCGCGTCGCGCACGCATCGATCGATGCGTCTCGGCATCGCGCGATCGACCGATGACGACGCGATCGACGCGTCCGTCGCGTCGGAGGACGCGTCGGAGGACGCACCGACGACGCGGTCGGTGCCTCGGGACACGATCGCGCCCGTGGCGGAGGCGCTCTATCCCAGATGGTTGGACGCCGTGCCCACGTTTTTCGGACGATTAAACCCGCTCACGGCGCTGTTGCTCTTTTACACGGGCGCCATGTTGCGAGAATCGCGCGAGGTGCCCATCATCGCCGCGCAGTGGATGGTGTTCGTCGTGTTGCCCGCGTTCGGCGCGTGGTTCGCCGCGCGGCGGTGGTGGTACGGGAGACGCGCGGAGAAGACTGGCGAGGAGATTATGCCGTTTCCGCGCAGTTGTCGAAGCGCGTGGTTAGATTTTCACATCGGGTACATGCTCTTGGTGCCCGCGGGGGCGTACGGGGGCGATGGGAGCAGTTGGTGGGTGATGACGGCGCCGGCGTTGATGGCGGCGCGATGGGTGGGCGCGAGACGTAACCGCGCGTGTCGATTCCTTCGACGCGCGTGCGTCGTCGTGTTCGGCATAGCGGGGTTGGCGACGCTGTTGATGTCGGCGTCGACGACGCTCGTCAAGGCGTTGGGGGCGTTGAGAGGGGGTGGTGCGATCGGATTGGTGTTGGGACCGTTCGCCGCGGCGATGGCGTACGTCTTTTATCTCGCGCCGGCGTGTCTGTTGCCTCGCGCCGTCGCGCGCGCGTGGACGAACACGCTCGACGACGATGCGTTACCGAACAGTGCGGCCGAGAAGGAGGACGTCGCGGTGAAAACGCCCCAGGAATTGGCCAAGGAGAAGCGTAAGAAGCGCGTCAATCTCTTGTGCGGATTGGTGGCGTTCGGCGCCACGGTGGTGACGGGATCCGACGTCCCGCTCTTCGTCTTGTTCGCGTTTCAGCTCTTCAAGGTGGATCCCGAGGAGCTCATGAACGCCGTCATCAATAAGGGGTCGCCTGAACGCATCGAGATGGAGCAAAAGATTGCGGATAACTTTGCAAAGATTTTGCCGGGGAGTCGAGGCGCGTCGGAGACGAAGAAGACGAAGACGAACGGCGCGTCGACCGAGTCCAAGAGCGGCGACGATACCGGCGCCGCGCAGGCGAGCGTGTGAGAGGAGGAAGACGAAGAAATGAAACACACTATATGACTACTACACGATGTAATTGTACCACCACGCGACGTTGCACGCACGCGCGCGACTCTCAATCGAGTTCGACGCCTTCGCCTTCGCCGCCTTCGCCGCCTTCGCCCGCGTCCTCCTCCTCACCCACCTCCCTCGCCTCCCCCGCGCCCGTCGCCCCCGACGTGGACTTTGCGCGTTTCTTCGCCATCTTCTTTTCCTTTTGTCGCTGTCTCTTGCTCCTATTCTTCGCCGTCTTCGCCTCTTCCCGCGCGGCGTTTTCGCTTCGCGCGCGCTCAAACGCCGCCCTCGCCTCGGCCTCGGCCTCGGCTCGATCCATCGCCTCGAACCGCTCGCGCTCGCGTCGACGCTGGTCGCGATACTTGTGAAACTCCCCCGAGCCGGCGCCCGCCTGAGACCCCTGTATATCGCGCCCGAGCGTCGACGCGCGCACGTTGTCGCGAACGGCGGCGAGTTTGAGCTCGAGAATCTTTGCATCCTTTGCGCGCGTCGCCGCGTCGTCGGTCGCGTCCACGGGGTCGGCGATCGCGAGCGCCAACGCGTCGCTCTGTTCGCGCGTGAGCGCGAGCGCGTGCGTGCTCGCGCGCATGTCGAACGACGCGGCGCGAGATGCGGGACGAGCGCGGGCGCGTGTCGAGCATCGTGGGAAAAAAGTTGGGGACGCGCGTCAGACGCGCGCGGGCGCGCGCGAGAGGGCGTCCGAGCGTCATGGCGCGGACGCGAAAGAATGGTTTCATCGATCCCGACGGTCGTCTCGACGTGAACGCGTTTCAAGTCGCCGGTGGGGTGACGTGGATGTGCGAAGTGGTTGGATTTTATCTCTTGTTCATTCCCTCTGTGCGCTCAGACGTCGCGCGCGCGTGCGCGATGGGCGTCTACGGCGCGCTGTCGCTCATCGCGTTCGTGTCGTTTTTCATCGCGTGCGGCACCGATCCCGCGGCGACGAAGATTACGCGCGAGGACGACGACGAGCTCGAACGCGGCGCCGCGCTGTTTTGTCGGTTTTGCGACGCCACCGTCGGCGCCGACGCCAAGCACTGTCGAAGCTGCGATAAGTGCGTGCGCGGGTTCGATCATCACTGTAAATGGTTGAACAACTGCGTCGGGGAGAAGAATTACAAGAGTTTCTTCGCCTTGGTGTGCGCGGTGTTTTTACAAGTGTCGGGACAAGTCGTCTGCGGCGCGGCGCTCTTGGGATGGTGCGCGGCGAACGCTCGAGAGGCGCGCGCGTACGTCGCGAACGAGGCGAGATACGCCGGGAACGGCGTCACGTACGAGTCTCTCATCGCTGGTCTGTGCGTGTACGTCGTCTTGGGGGTCGGTTTGTTGTACGTCGTCGGGGAATTGTTTACGTTTCACGTCATTTTGTGCGTCAAGCGATTGTCGACGTACGACTACATATTAGCCGAACGCGCCATCGCGACCGAGGCCAAGGCGGCGGCGACGGCGCGCGGGGAGGATGCGTCAGAGATTGAGGTGATGACGAACGTGTGTCGGTTGTGTCGGTTACCGGAGGAGTACGTGCCGGAACGCGCGTCGCCGGGGAAAAAACAAACCGCCGAGGCCAAGGCCAAGGCGGCGGCGGCGGCGAAACCGTCGTCGAACCCGGACCCGAGGCCGGAACCGACGGCGTCGCCCGGTCGAGGCATCGTCTTCTCGCCGTCGCAATCGCGCACACGCTCGCGCGTGTACGAGGAAGAGCCCGAATCGCCGCCGCCGGTGCGTCGCGAGGAGGCGTTCGACAAGTTTGACGCCGAGTTGCAAAAACTGAGCGACGCGCGAGGGGCGTCGAGACGACGGTGACCAACGACGGTGTAATTAGAAATCAATTCACATAGCAATTCAAGAAGAGTTTTTTACTCTAATTTTCCCATCTCCGTCTCGAGTTCGAGCGCCGAGTCGTCGTCGTCGTCGCCCAACGAGAAATCATGCATCGCCCGCGTCTTTTTCGCGCTTGTCATCACCTTGGACGACGGTTGGGACGTCTTTCCGGGCGTTCGGTGCGCGTTTGCCTCCTCATCCGTCGCGAGCGCGCGTCCCCACCACGAATCTTCCGAGACATCGCTCGAGAGTTCCGAGTAGGCGTATCGCGCCGAGCCGTCGTCCGGTCGCCACAAGTAACAGATGGCGGCGAGTAAACCGAACGAGACGACGTGCCAAAACGCGTGTAACATCCACACCGATTCCCACTTTTTATCAATCATCTCCGTGCTCTTGAACCACGTCTCGAACGCCAGCCATCCGATGGACGCCACCACGGCGGCGGCGAGAACGTTGGTAAACGCGCGATAGAGTCGCAACTTGTGCGTCTGTTTTCGCAACACGAGCTGCGTCAGCGTCCTCGACAGCGAGTTGAAGATCCAGACCACGAACACCGATTCGAAAATTGACACCGGAAGCACCAAGAAGACTCTCGCGCCCGGCTGTAAATCATCGACGGTGCCGACGTGTTCGACGACGTCCTTGACGGCGGCGGAGAAGAGATAACAAATCCCGAGCGACACCACCTTGACGCTGATGCCGCCGAGCGTCGGACGAACGACGCCGTATCCCATGGATACCATGAGCACGAGCGTGCGACTGAGCGTGGCGCGAACAGAACCCAGCAACACGGCCACCAGGGTGACGAATTCCGAGCGGTAGCCCGTGGCGTTAAAGCTCGAGTAATCGAAATACCACGCCGCCATCTCCGTCATCGCCATCCCCACGACCGCCGTGATGCAATTGTGCAGCTCGAGCACGTGTCTCCAATTCATCACACACGCGATGGCCCATAAAAATCCCAAACCCAAGTGCGCCGACGTCGCGAATCCGAAAAACGGTAAGAGCGCCGTCTTGGCTCCCGGCAGATAGCCGCTCGGATTTTTCCAAAGCGTTCGTCCACGCACGCGCACGCCCGCGTGTTGCGCGTCGCACACGACGATCCACACGACATACATCCCACTCTCATCGACGCTCACCGCCTGCACGTCGCTTCGCGCGATCAAATCGTCTCCGTCGAACCACACCTCGGCGCGAAACGCCGACGTCGCGCTCGGCGTCCCGCCCACGTCGCCGTCCCCGCGTTCCCCACTCTTCGCGATCGCCCGGTTCACTCTCGAACACAACCCCCGCGAGAGTAAATCTTCGTCGCAACAAAATTTTTGCGTCCCATCGCGCGCGTCCCACGTCCCGACGACGTCATTCGCCGTCGCCGCGCGCTCGAACATTAAAATCTCCACCAACCCATCCGCGCCCCCCGTTTTCCCCCCGCTCGCCCGCGCCGTCGCCTCGCTTCGCGCGAACTCGATCCCGTCCAAACGAACGTACGCGCGTCCATCGTTCACGCGCGGGTTCGGGCCGAGCCACGACGCGACGACGCGAGACGTCGTGCGATTGAGCGCGATCGATGACGCGAAGATTCCTTCACGACCCGCGAGTAAAATCGCCGCGTTCGCCGTCGGATACAGGCTCGCGTCCGCGTATTCGTGCGCCGAGGCGTCGACGAGCGCGACTCGCGTCAACACCGCGAGCACGGCGAGCGCGAGGCGCATGACGACCCGACGCGCGCGAGTGACGTGTGACGAATCTCTCGAGCTCAACGTCAAAGCGTCGCGCGCGCCCGTCCGTCGACGCCGCGCGAGACGCCGCGAGACGCGCGAACGAAAGAAAACGTATTCGTGCGTTCGTCATGGCCGCGCGCGGCGGCGGCGCGGCGATCGCACAGTCGCGCGCGGAATCGCGCGCGCGGAATCGAGACGAGGATGATTCGACCGACACAGCGGATGAAAGGTACGTCACGTTCGACGCCGTGTTCGATTCAGACGACGACGACGACGACGAGGACGCGACCGACGTCGACACCGTCGATGGTTCGGACGACGATGCGAGACGCGCGCGCGGGATGGGGGCGCCGGCGGCGGAGTTTCGTTTGACGTGTCCCGACAAGACTGGGTTGGGCGCGGATATCTGTCGAGTGGCGTTCGAGTTCGGTCTCGTCGTGACGCGAGGAGATTTTACGACGGATGGGGTGTGGGCGTTGGTGTTGTTGACGGTGCGCGCGGGGAAAGTGCGCGCGGGGGACGTGCGTGGGGTGGAGAGGGGTCGACGCGGCGCGGCGGGCGACGAAGACGAAGACGAAGACGAAGACGACGACGACGACGACGCGAGCGCGCGAGCGTTTCGAAGGGCGCGTCGAACGGTGCGTCGAGTGATGCGCGCGGCGATGTGGGCGTACGGCGTCGCGCGGGCGAGGGTGGTGGCGGCGGCGAACGCGGCGAGACGACGGGCGGGGACGAACGCGAGCGCGTCAGGTCGAGGACGCGCGGGGGCGATTTTGAGCGGGGAGACGGCGCCGCGCGCGTCGAAGATTAAGCGGTACACGAGCGAGGGGAGTTGTCACGGGGAGAACGCGGCGCTGATGAGGATGACGCAGATGCGGCGATCGTGCGTCGTGGATTGGGAATTGTTGAGACAGCGATTGGAGTTGTTGTGTCCGCACAAGAGCACCATCAGCACCATTCCGTCGGTGGATTCGCTCACCAAGCTCGACCAGACGCACTCGCAGAACATGTACATCTTACAGGTTGAGTGCCAGGATCGCGTCGGTCTGTTACACGACGTCACGCTCGCGCTTTGGGAGCTACAATTGACGGTGCACAGGGCGCACGTGACGACGTCGCCGAGCAGCAAGGCGGTGGATTTGTTTTACGTCACCGATGATTTACACGAGCTCCCGAATCCCGCGCGCGTCGGGGACATCTCTAGATACGTTAGACGAATCATCGCCTCCACGGACGACGATCGAAAGCGCGTGAACATTCTCGTGCATCCGGCGCCGCCCTTTGTCACTCGACAGAGTCGCACCAAGGCGCTGCGAGAGTCGGACGGCATGATCGTCACCGAGGCGAATCCGTCAATCTTCCACGCGGACACGACGGTGGAGATCGATAATCTCATGAGTCCGGCGCACACGGTGTTTCAGATACGCACGCGCGATCGTCAGGGTTTACTCTACGATTGCCTCCGCGTGTCTAAGGATTTGAAGGTTTCGGTGAGTTACGCAAAGATTGAAATCGTCGACCGCTCGAGGTGCGAGATCGCCCTGTTCACGCGAAACATCAAGGATAAGACGCAGATGGATTATCTGTGCGCCAAGTACAAGGAACACGTGGATCATCCACTCAAGGTGGAGATGCTCTGTAATCACGTCGAGAGTCTGACGAGCGAACTTCGCGTCGTCGCGCCGTTGGACATCGCCGGTCACACGCGACCGCGCGTCTTGCTCGACGTCACCGAGGCGTTGCAAGACTTGGATGTCATGATTTTCAAGGCGGACATTCTCATCGATCCACGCACGGTGGATAACGCCATCCAAGACGAGGTGCACAGATTTTTACTCACCGACCGTCGAGGCGAACCCATTTCCACCCCCGAGGCGCGTCAAGAGGTGTGCGACCGCGTGTTTTTCTCTCTCATGCGTTCGTGAAGAAGAAGGAAGGCGACAAACGAACGCGACGAGCGACGTGTAGTATACTACTCCAATGTGATTCATTTTATCAGTCTAAAATTAATTACACGCTCGCCGCCCTCGCTCGCCCTCGTCTAATAGAAACACACCGTGTACAACGGCCGCATCCCCTCCGCCGCCTCAAACGCCTCCATGATATCGTCCACATCACACTGCCAATCCTCACTCGCCTCCAACGCCTCACACAACCGCAACGCCTTCGGCGCCGCCGCCACGCTCTCGCCGTGACTATCGCGCACGTCCAAATTCACCACCAACGCCGCGCGCGCGCTCTTCCCCTTCTCCCTCAAATCCCCCACCACGAGATCGAACACGCGCTCCTCGAAGCACACGACGACATCAAACGTTTCTACATCGCTGTGCGTCTGCCATCGATTCGGACGAGGCTTAATCTTCGCGTTTCTTCGTAACATGTCAAACATTCCGCGCTCTTCGTAATTCGCCACCGTCTCGCTCGGTTGTCTCTCCAGATCGCTCGCGATGTCCTCGTACGAGATGTCGTCGAACGAGTACACGTTGGGATCGTCCCGCGACGCCCCAGGGAGTTTCACGCGCGGCGCGGCGCCGAAAGAGGCGACGTCGAGACCCGCGTCGGCGAATACCTTGTGCGCCTCCATGGAGCGATTAAAGTTGGCCGCGCACACGACGGCGTAGCGTTTACGCGCGCGCGCGTCGACGGACATGATGGACGAGACGAATCACGATCTGTCTCGAGCCGTGGCGCGTCTCTCCGTCCGTCCGCGCGTCGTCGTGTGACGGATCGTGATTCGTGTTTGCGCGCGGCTTCGGTTGACCAGAGACGCATCACATCTCGACGCGCTCTCCGTCGTCGCCGCGTCGCCGGAGGCCCACCGAGAACGCGACGCGCGCCGAGAACGCGACGACGACCGACGTTCGATCGATCGAAGCGACGACGCGACGCGCGCGAGTGATCACGCGTCGACACCGGTCGATTCCGATTCTAAAGCACCACTCGTAATCTCGCACACGTTCCGCGCGTCGTCGTCATGGACGTCGTCTTCGGGTTCGTCGGGTACGACTTCGCCGTTCTCGTCGCCGACCGCGCGTCGGTGCAACAGATCATCGTGCAGAAATCGGACGAGGACAAGATTCTCGAGATCGACTCGAGAAAGATCATGGCGATGAGCGGACCCAAGGGCGATTGCGTCGCGTTCGGGGAATACATCGCGGCCAACGTGCGATTGTATCGATTAAAACATCAACACGAACTGGATGTGCGCGCGACGGCGGTGTACGCGAGAAATGAATTGGCGAGAGCGTTGAGAAGTGGACCGTATCAAGTGAATTGTTTATTGGCGGGCGTCGACGAAAAGACGGGCGCGCCCGAGTTGCACTTTATGGATTATCTGGCGACGGGGCACAGGGTGAACAGCGCGGGACACGGGTACGGGGGGATGTTTTGTCTGTCGTTGTTCGATAAACACTGGGTGCCGAACATGTCTCGCGCGCAGGCGATGGATTTGGTGGATAAGTGCGTGGCGGAGGTGGTGGAGCGATTGGTGACGGCGCCGACGGAGTACTTGGTGAAGATTGTCGATAAGAATGGGGTGGAGACGATCGAGTACGACGCGACGACGCGTTTGAAAAAGACCGCCGTCGCGACGTGAGTGCACGCGTGAATACACGAGAAGACGATGTAGTAGAGATGAATGAAATGAGAGAGATTACGTTTTTTTAAACGAGGTCGCGTCACTTTTCGCCTCGCATGTGCGCCGCGAATTTCGCCTTTCTCACCGCCGTGTACCACGATGAATTATCCGCCTGTCGAACGCTCGTGGATGAAAAAGCGCTCATAGATCCCGCGACGGCGAGTTTCGACGGCGTCAACGCGCTCGTCGTCGCCCTCGCGTCTCCGTTGGCGAGACGAAACGACGCCACGGCGCTCTGGCTCTTGAAGAAAAACTGCGACCCGTTCGCGGTCGATGGATGCGGCGTCTCCGCCGTCACCGTCGCGTGCGCGGACGAAACGACGTCGATGGAATTGCTGGACTCGTTCGCCGACGCCGCGGGCGAGGACGCGACGAAGAGAGTGCACTTTGTAGACGCGTGCTGTCTTTTCGGAAGAGAAGACGTTTTACGACGGTTCGCTTCGAGACGGGACGCGTCGACGTCGACGTCGCCGGTTCGACGTCGACTCGCCGAGGCGACGTTTCGATACGCGATGGACGTGGACGCATGGCACGATGCGTGGGTGACGAGCGTGACGACGGAGGACGAGGCGAGAACGGGGGCGCACGTCGCCGCGTTTGTGGGACGCCGAGATTTTTTCGAGTCCGACGCGTTCGACGCGAGGGCGACGATGGACGCGAGAGACCGCGTCGGGAGAACACCGTTAGCGTACGCGATCGATGGACGTCAAAGCGTGGAATTCATCGAATTCTTGATTTACGAGATGGGTGCGGACGTCGACGCGCGCGCCGACGAACCGTACGGGTCGGCGCTGCGACACGCGTGTCGCGTTCGCCGCGCCGACGTCGTCGAGACGCTCTTGCGCGCGTCGAACGAGCGCGGGGACGCGGGCGCGAATGTCGACGCCGGCGCGAACGCCGACGCGTTCGTCGCGCACACCGCGTTTGGATTTTTCACGGGAGACGCGCGCGTCGTCGATTCGTTGACGAACGCCGGTTACGACTTCGTCGCGCCGTGCGCGAAACTCGGATGGCCGCCGCTCTTTTACCTCATCGATTCCACGGCGCGAGACGTGACGAGACAACCGGGTCGACGCGAGGAGATTCTGCGCGCGCGAACGCCGTTGGTCGCGCGAGCGCTTCGCGAACACGCGCGCGCGGGCGACGCGGACGCGCGGTGCGAGAGCGGTCGAACAGCGCTCATGCTCGCCGCCGCGCACGATTTGAGCGAAGTGTGCGAGACAATCTTAGACGTCACCCCCCAGGGCGCGATGGCGCGCGTCGACGGACGCGGTCGCGCGGCGTTTCATTGGGCGTGTCATCGAGCGAGCGAAAAGACGCTGAAAATGTTCAAAACGCGAGGTTTGCTCGATCGAGCGACGCGCGAGCGACGAGACGCCGACGGTGCGACCGGGGGCGATCTCCTCGCCGCGTCGTACGATTCACCGAGGAAACACCACCCGTGGCCCGATCCAATCTCTCGCGACGACGTCTTCGACCAAAAAGAAGCCGAATCCGCCGTCGACGTCGCCGCCGCCGTCGCGCTCGCCCAACGTCGGTGCGTCGAGCTCTTCGACGTCGACGTCTTCCGCAAGCGTCCGAAGACGTGCGCGACGTGTTTTCGTCTCACCACCGATCCTAAACGGTGCGGACGGTGTCGCGCAAAAGTGTACTGCTCGCTCGCGTGTCAAAAGCTCGATTGGCCCGAGCACAGACGCGATTGCGAAAACGCCTCCCCGAGTCTTCGAGAGACGCTCGCGAAGACGCCCGAGACGTCCGCGTGAGGTCATCGCGAGCGCGTCGCACGGGAGGCGCGCGCGAAAACGCCTCCCCGAGTCTTCGAGAGACGCGCGCGAAGACGCCCGAGACGTCCGCGCGCGTCTGCGAAACCTACCATCTCTAGTCGTGTCATGACAAACGAAAACACTATCATCTACTTGGCCTTGGCCTCGAGCGCGCGCACGCGCGCGACGAGATCGCGACACTCGTCGGCTAACGTTTGATGATTTTTGCGAATGTCCTCGCGGATGACGTAAAAGCTCCCAGCCGAGGCGACGGCGAAGCCGACGGCGAAGCTGGACACGCGCGTGGCGAACATTCGTCTCCGGTACGTCGTGCGCGCGAGCGACGACCTCGCGCGACGTGCTGTGACGCGCGACGTCGTGTGAGCTCATCGTCATCATCACCTTTTGGCCTCGAGGCGAAAAAGATTGAGATTCGACGAAACCGAGCCGAGAAGACGACGTGCGTGACTACTGAAGTGGTGATTACATTGTTGGTGCGTCGTGCACGATCGTCGGTACGTCTACTACGTGTGTGATGATGCGCTCACGCGCATCGAATCTCGTACGACCCTTTGCCGTCGCCCGATTGACACAGATATCGAACCCAACGCACGACGTCGTAGTTACCCGCCTCCTTCACCTCGAGAAACCGCACGCGAAGGCCCGAGGCGGTGAACATCGGGACGTTGAATTGAACGTTGATCGGCGGTTGGACCCAGGGTTTGTGATCGTCCAAGGTGTTGGCGAGGATGATCTCGGCGTCGAGGTGAAGCTCCTCGTGACCGGCGAGACGTTTAATCTTCCATCGAAGGCAACGCTCTTCGGGGACGTACTTCGCCTTGCCCGCGGAGACGTTGACGTTGGCGCGAGCGGTGAGTTTGGGAACGGGTATGCGCACGCGTACCTCGTTCGCCACCGTCGTCGGTCCGTACAGCGAGCGGAAATTGACGTTTACGGCGAGACGCGTTCGACCGTGTTCCTTGACCACCGGCATGAGCTTAAACGGAAGGGTAATGTTATCCGATACTCTGTACCTGACGAGCTCGAATTCCCCATCCGGGGGCGTGAACTCGATCACCTTTTCCGAGTTAAATTTGTGCAAACGCACGCACTGATGAAACTGTAAATCATCCAGTTCGATGAGCTTACGATCTCTCGACGCGCTCTCCTCCGTCGCCACGCCTCGATGCTCCACGCGCACCTGTTCACCCAATCTATCGTTCAATCCCACGCTCAGATTGGGCATACCGCTCAGATACGTCTTCATATAAATCGCCCCCTGCACGTTCGATCGCAACACCGTCCCCTCCGCGCTCATCATCAGGTTGACGCTCTCCACGATGTCCAGATACACCTCATTCTTCTTATACGACAACCCCTCTCTTCGCCACTGTACCGCGCTCGTCATCTGTTTCGCCGCCTCAATCGCCATCCGCTGCTCATCTACCGCCGCGCGCTCTTGCTCTTGCTTGCTCAACAAGTCCATCTTTGACGATTTTTGCGTGATGAACGTCTTGAGCGTCTCCCCGGCGGTGACTTGCGGATACCCGTCGTCGCAAATTTCATCCAACAATTCATACAGCAGCACAAAGTTCCCTCGAATGCTGTTCTCATCGCACGCGCCGAAATATTGCGTGCACAATCGAACGACGTGCGAGAGAAACGTGAACCCAGCCATGGCGTTGCGCTCCGCCGTCGCGCCTCGCGCGATCCCCACCACGTACACGTCTCTGTGTCGCTTCATCATGTACGTCACGCTCCCGATTTTACGCATCGGCGCCTCGGTGGCGAAACCATCATCCTTGCGTCGACCTCGTCGTCCACCGCGCGCCTGCGCGGCGCTCACGCGCGCCTGCGCGGCGCGAGGATTGAGAATCTGACTTCGAAAGGCATCCAAGACGTGTCGCTCGATGTCTTCGCGATAGGCGCGCTTGAGGAGGACATCGCCGCGGAGATTGACGATGAATATCCCGCTCAAGGCGTGACCGGCGCGTTCGACGGTCGACATGGCGTCGAGTCGTCGACGCGCGCGTCGGTCAATGAGGCGACGCGTTGGCGCGACGGCGACGAAAAGACTACAGAGGGCGAACGGCGTCCATCCACGAACGGTCGCGTCGCGCTACTATCGTGAGCTAGTGGTCATTACACGCACATTCGTGTGCCTTGTCATCCGCGCGTCGCGTGGAGAGGAGGTAATCGGATCGCGCGACGCGTCGAGACCGTTCCGGGTCGTCGACTGCGTTTACGCCGCGCGTCGTCACTCGCGAGACGATGGAATCGAACGAAAATCGGTCGGTCGAACGGTCGGTCGGTGACGCGATACATCACCGAACGCATGAATCGATCGTCGTCGATGGTTCGTTCGACGCCATCGTCTCGCGCTATCTTCTCTCTCTCTTTGCGTCGCGCCGCGCGAATGACGAATGCGCGATTTATTTATTCGATTGATCATTCGCCGATCGTTCGCTCGCACGATCAGAAAACGACGACATCGCGAGTGCCGGACTCGTACGACGAGTCCATCGACACCCTCTACGCGCCTCAGCATTTCTTCAATTCACTCATATTCGTCTCATCTATCGGCGCGCCGTGCACCTCCAACCGCGCGAGCTCGGTGCGCGGCGTCCCGCCCACGTTCCCGCTCACGAAAAACGTCATCACGCGCACGTTCTCGAACGACGAACTCGCCGCGTCCACGTCCACGAACCCATCTTCGTCTAAATCTCGTTCACAATCGATCGTCTGCGCCGGCGTTCGCTTCCTCGCGTTTTCAAACCCGATCGGCGTCGCCGCGTTCGCGAAGACGCGAATCTCCTTGGGCGCGCTCGCGTCCGCCCGCCCAACCCCCGCGTTCGCCCCACACACACGAACGCGACGGACGCGAACGTTTTTCACGAACATCACGCGCACGATGAGTTCCTCGTCGTCGTCCGTGCACAGCGTCAGCGCGTCTTGGTCGCGCGCACCGCGCGCGAGCGCCTTGGTCCAATCCGTGTCTCGAAGCGCGTTCAGGCACTCCACGCCTTTGACGTCGATGAGATCGACGAGATCCATCGTCGCGGACGTCGACGTCGACGTCGTCGCCCGCTCCATCGCGCGCGACGACGACTTCGACGATGAATCGCGGCGTCGTGTGCGGGCGCGATGGGCGCGCGAGGGGCACCTGGCGCGTTGTGTACTAATGACGAGTCATGACTCACCGATGTGTCCCATACAGAGGGTGGAGGACGACCACCCATGGGTGACCCCCTCACGTCACTGTCTACCCATACGAAACCTTCCATCGACGGGTCGTGACTCATCGCGAGTCCCTCATACCCCCTCTCGCGCCCACCTCCAGGCGTCACAACCGCGCGCGCGCGTCCACCACGTCGTCCACCTCCATCGCCGTCGACGTCCATCGTCCATCGTCGTCGTCGTCACCCGTCGCCGATCGTCGTCCATGCCGACGTCGAGCGACGACGACGCGCGCGAGCGCGCGAACCGACGCGACCGAAACTTGGACGATGACGTCTCGTGTCGCGCGTGTGGACACGACCACGCGCCGGGGACGACGTGCGCGACGTGTGGACACCACCGCGAACGGCGCGAACGCGCGTGTGACGCGTCCTCGGCGTCGGCGAATCGACGAAATGGACGACGAGGCGACCCCATCATCGAAGTGATCGACAAGTTTTTGTGTCTGGGGGCGTTCGAGCACACGTGTCGAGAGGAGGTGTTATTGGCGTGCGGTATACGCACGGTGGTGAACGTAAGTGGGGGTGAAACGCGCGCGTGAGATGCGATGCGATGCGCGCGCGCGCGATGTCGGCGGTGTGAGGGCGTGAGGAGAGGGATGGGTCGAGAGGCGGGCGACGCGCGGCGGCGGCGCGCGGCCCCCTCGCGCTCGTAGGAGCGAGAGGGGGGATGGTGACGTCTCGGCGCGCGTATGCGCGAATGCGAGGACCTAAAATCCATTGTATCGTGTTTTACGCGAGATGTCATCGCGCGTGAGAGAGACGCGCGTGAGAGGGACGCGAGAGAGAGAGAGAGACTGACGGAGACGCGCGTTTTCGCTCCTCCTTCGTAGGCGGTGCCGAGCTGTACGCCGTGCTGTAGCAGTAGAAACATAGACGTCTTCACCGTCCCCACGTGCGGAGACGATGGATTAAAAGTTGATTTACTAGCGACGGTGAAGATACTGGCTGACCTCCACGCGCGCTCGAGACGCGCCGACGAAGCCGGCGCGCCGAGACGCGTCTTGGTGTATTGCATGAGCGGCTCGTCGCGCGCGCCGAGCGTCGCCGTCGCCTATCTCATGTATAGCGAACGACGCGACGTGGAGGACGCCGTCGCGTCGCTGAATCGACGGTACCCGCGTGGACACGCGGGGGTTCGTCTGAAACCGATGGATGTCGAGTGGTTGCGGGAATTCGAGACGCGCCTGCGCGCGGTCGAGGGGCGCGGCGGCGATTGATTTGATTATTCGCGCCGAACGACGCCATCGCGCGGACGCGCGCATGCCGCCGCCGCCGCGCCGCACGGAAACAAAGACACGATCGATTCGCTTTAGTAGTTCTTCGTATCGCGCACGCTCATTGTACGAACGCATCGCATCTTATTCTCTCTTCGTTCTCTTCGTTCTCTTCGTCTTCGTCTTCGCGAGCTCGAGAGGGAGAAAAAAACCTTTGCAAAGACATCTTCTCGCGTGCGCACGACCGTCGTCACTCGATCGCGCGTGCGCGGACGGAGGGCATGCTTCGACGACTCGCGCGCGCGTGCGCGACGCGATCGTCTCTCCTCGCGTCGCGCCCGTCGTCGGCGTCGTCGTCGGCGTCGGTGTGCGCCGACGCCCCGTGTGCGCCTCGATTCGTGTCCACGACCGCCGCGCGCGCGCACGGCGCCGCCAAGGCGCGCGAGGACGAGGACACGATCGAGGTGACGTTCGTCGATCGCGAGGGCGAGCGTCGAGTCGTTCGCGGACGCGTCGGGGATAATTTACTCGAGACGGCGCACGCCAACGACGTCGAGCTCGAGGGCGCGTGCGAGGGCTCGTTAGCGTGTTCGACGTGTCACGTCGTCTTCGACAGCGAAGACGTCTTCGCGTCCCTTCCCGAGGCGTGTGATGATGAGAACGATATGTTGGATCTCGCGTACGGGTTGACGGATAGGAGTCGATTGGGGTGTCAGGTGACGTTGGCGCCGGGGAAGTTGGACGGGTGCGTGGTGACGCTCCCGAGGGCGACGAGGAATTTCGCGGTCGATGGGTTTAAACCCAAGCCGCACTGAGAGACGCGATGGGTGAGGACGCGGTGTGATGCGATGGATGCTTTGGGGAGAGGCGGAAGAGGCGGAAGACGCGGACGAGGACGAGGACGAGGACGCCGACGCCGACGAAGCGCGCCTCGACGAACGAGTAGCGTTCGATGTGATTTGATTTGACTTGCTTTGCTTTGATTCGTGAATGACCTCCCGCCGTACTAGTATTCTATCGCTACGTCTCTGCTAAAAGATGAACGCACCCGTGCACTACTCATCAATCGAAATAATCCTCGAGATCGACGTCCGGATCGAGCAAGTGCGGGCCGAAGCGCGATAAATCGACGCCGTCGAGAATGAGATTTTCAAACGTCTCCTCGAGATCCGTCTCGCCCACGAGCACGGCGCCCATCATGCGTCCTCGAAGGAGGAGCACGCGCACGTATTGACACGCCTCTGGGTTTTGGCTCAGGGATTCGCGTTGGTACGTGACGACGTCGTTCGCCGGTTCAGATTCGAGTTTTTGCGCGTTGTACAACCCCAAAAGGATAACCTTGAGTCCGAAAAACGTCGTGCAGTGCGTGAAGAGCTCGAAATTGAATCCGAGCGCGTCGCCGTCGCACGCACCCGCGGCGACTTTGGCCGCGAACGCGCCCGTCTGCGCCGCTTGACTCCACAGCCGCATCTGAAACCAAGGCGCGTCGACGGCGGACGCGCGTCTCTCCATCGAACACGCGTCGCCGATGGCGAATATCGAGTCGTTCCGTCGCCCGAGAACGCGCATGCACTCGTCCACGAGCACGCCGCCGTCGATGGTGGAGCGCGGGGCGTCTCTCTCGTCGAGCCATTCGCACCTCGGCTCGACGCCCGCGGCGGCGACGACGGCGTCCACCTCGATCGTCTCGCCGTCGGTGAGTGTCAACGCGTTCGCGCCCTCGGGCGTCTTCACCGCGTCACGAATTTCCACGTTTTTCACCACGCGCAGACGCATGCGTCGCCGACCGGTCCCGCGCGCGTCCTCGACCTCGGCGCGAAACCGCGTCGCCCACTCGGGTCCCGCCGCCGCGCCGACTCTTCGCCTCTTCGTCCCATCCTTTGCCGACGAAGACGAGCGCGCGAGCGCCTCCCAATCCACACCACCGCGCTCGCGTGTTTTATCATCGTCGTCGTCTCCTCCTCCTCCTCGTCGTCGAAGCTCGAGCGCGCGCGCTAAGAAATCCGCGACGTCGACGTCGAAAAACGCGTCGCCCACCGCCGCGTGCTTCACCAACCACACCAATTCACACGATTCCAATCCCTCCACCGCCAATCCTCGTCCACACAGCGCGTCCACGAGCTCGAGCGCGATCCCCCCGTTCCCCACGAGCGCGATTCGTCGCGAACACGTCGACGCGCTCGCCCTCGCGCTCGCGCGCACGCGTCTCGCCAACGCCTCGGCGCTCTCCACGTCCCTCGCCGCGTACACATCCACCCCTCGTCCATCGCACGTCTCCGGCAGCGGACACCTCGGCGATGCCCCCGTGGCGACGCACAGCGCGCCGTATCGCACGACGCGCCCGTCATCGAGCGTCACCGTTTTCTTTTCCGCGTCGCACGCCGCGACTTCGCGCGACGCCGTCGCCACCCCGAGCGCTCGAAATCGTCCCAACGCCTCCACGCGCGCGCCGTACACGGACGCTCGACGCGTCACGCGCTCGACGCGCTCGACCGTCTTCGCGCACCCGGCGCGATCGAGGAGTAAGACGCGACGCGCCGGCGTCGACGACGCGTCGACGCGTTCGTTTTCGTCACAAAGTTTTGACGTCGTCTCCGCGAACGTTCTCGCGAACGACGCGCCCGCCGCGCCCGCGCCGCACACGACGACGTCGTAATACGAATCGTGCGTCACCGATCCGTCGTCGTCGTCGTCGTCGTCGTCGGGAGAGGCGTCGCACGGCGCGCAGATGAATTTCTTTGACGCCGGTGTCGAAATCATCGAAATCGACGTCGTCGTCGTCGTCGTCGGTCGACGCCGCGCGCGACACGCGCGACACATCCTCGCGCCGACGACGCCGCGCGCGCTCGGCTCGTCGCGCGCGGCTCGGTTCGTCGCGACGAAGTGTGTCGAACGTCTCGTCAGTCGACGACTCGCGACATCATCATCATCATCATCATGTCGTCCGTCTCGACGCCGACGCGTCGCGCGACACCGACGCGCGCGACGCCGACGCGCGCGCGACGCGCCTCGCGATCGTCTCGTCGCGTCGCGCGACGCGCGGCGTCCTCGCGCGGGGCGGTGGAACGGCGACGATGCGCGAACGCTATCTTGACGACGCCGACGCGCGGGGACGCGACGACGACGCGCGCGACGACGACGAGCGGTCCGACGGTCCCGGGCGGGCGATCGCGCGTGCGCGGTGCGACGACGCGCGACGTAGGCGCGGACGCCGAGACGACGGAGACGACGACGTACGCGTTGGCGGACGGGACGACGCTTCGCGCGGAGACGACGACGTACGCGGGACGCGCGATTCGCGCCGCGCTGACGCTGGACGCGAGCGATGGAGACGCGTCTGGGTATACGTTTCATTTCGCCGCGCGCGTCGTGGACGGTGATGGATCGTGGACGATGGCGCCGAGAGGGTCGGTGCGCGCGTCGACGGCTGTCGAGGATTTCGGCGACGGCGTGGCGGAACGAAGCGCGTTCGATGACGACGGACGATTGACGCTCGAGTTTGACGATGCGGTCGAGGGATGGGATTCCGTCGCGTCCATCGTCGGGATCGTCGTTCGCGGTGATGTATGGGCGCACGCGGCGGAAGGGGACGTGGTGATCGCGACGCGCGAGGCGTCGACGGCGGCGAACGGCGGCGGGGACGCCGCGGCGGATGCGCTCGCGAGACGCGTCGCCGATCTCGAGAGTGGATCGGTGAATCTCTTCTCGAGATTTTGTATGGTGGACGACGTCTTGGACGCCGCGCTCGCTATCGGTCCCGAGGGCGCCGCGCTCGTCTTCGCCTGGTTGCGTCTCAGCGCGCTCAAACAGTTGCACTGGTACGCCGGAAACAATTACCAAGGGAAAGACATGGCGAGTAAGCAAGAGCGCTTGGCGGGGCGCATCGCGCACGCCGCGACGACGACGGACGATCCCGTCAGTCGCGGCCTCATGCGCGCGTCGCTCGCGTTTTTACCTCGAGGCGGCGGGAACGGCGACGACATTCGCATGGGCATTCTCAACATCATGCGTCAACACGGCATCAAAGAGGGTCATCGGCCGGGCATCGAGGATCCGTTCATCGCGCAGTGGCACCAAAAGTTACACTCGAACACGACGCCGGATGACGTGAAGATTTGCGAGGCGTACCTGCATTTTTTACGCACGGGCAACTGGGACGATTTTTGGGCGCACCTGTGGGAACGCGGAGGATTGACGCGCGACGATTTGGCCAACATGAAGGCTGGATGGCGATCGGATGGGATTCACGGACCGGCGTTACACATGCCGCACATGATCGATTCGTTCGAGCATTACCTGTGGATCTTGAAGACGACGCACGGCGGTGGAGACGTGGACACGGCGATGAGTTTTGCGCGACACGGATTACCCGGAGATTTAACGTGGGAGGTGGATGATCTGCTGCAAAACCGCGACGCGTGGTGGGTGCCGGGAAAGATTGTGGAGATTCGGAAACGATTGTTACCCGTGTGGGGACACGACGCGCCGAATCGCGACGTCGTCATGCTCGACGCGACGTTGGAAAAGTTTTTCAGAACCAAGGTGGAAGCCGTCGATCACGCCGCGGCGTCGGCGGATGACTTGCTCTCCTTGCTCGAACTCTCTCTCACGAACATCGCGTTGACGAACGAATCACCGAGAATCGAACGCGCGCTGACGTTTCTTCAGACGGCGATGGGCGACGCGCACGGCGAGCGATGGAGCGAATCGTGGTCCAAGACGATGGACGCCGCGCTCGATTTTTGCGCCTTGGCCATGGAAGCCGACGCCGATTTCTTGTGTCGATCGACGCAACGCGCCGCGGACATCATCGCGAGCGCATCCACGAAGGCGGATCCGAAATATCTCATGAATTTCGGTGAGGAAAACGTGCGCTCGCACGGACTCTTCATCGTGTCGCAATTACTCGCGTCGCTTCGACCGACGATTCGCGCCGCAGCCGGTCGATCGCCGTGGCAAATCGCGAGCGTCGGCGACGCCTCGCTCGAGACGTACGCCGGCGTGGCGTCCGTGTTGACGCTGAGCGAGATTCAGGGCGAGGATTACACCGCCACGCCCACGGTGTGTCTCACGGAAACCCTCGGCGGGCTCGAAGACATTCCCGCGGGGGTGCGCGCCGTCGTCACCAAGGCGCCGGTGGATTTACTCAGTCACATCGCCATTCGCGCGAGAAACACGGGCGTACTCTTGGCGAGCGTCGCGGACGACGCGATTTGGAACGACGTGCTGCGCTTCGCCGATTCCAACGTGCGCGTATCCATTCAAGGCGAACGTGTGGTCGTCGCCGAAGCCGCCGTCGACGCGGCGAGCGCGGCGGCGAACGCGCCGACGCGCGCGGCGGCGTCCGTCACCATCGCCCCGTACTCGCCCTCCGAGTCGTGGATTCTCGCCCCCGACGCGTACGCGCGCGACGTCGTCGGTGGGAAGAGTCACAGTTTGGCGGACATGGCCAAGGAACTCGCGGGATTGCATCTGGAAAACGTCGACGTCCCGGCGTCCTTCGCGCTCCCGTTCGGTACGTTTGAACGCGCGCTCGAGCGCGACGACGAGACGCGCGCCGCGCTCGACGTCGCCGTCGCCGCCATCGACGCCGCGACGTCGGCCGAATCTCGACGCGAGGCGTTATCCGACGCGCGCGACATCATCGCGACGCGGCTCGTGTGTCCCGAAGAATTGGAGGACGCGCTCGCCGCCGCCTCGGCGACGCTCTCGGCGACGACGGACATCGCCAGTCTCTGGAACGCCGTGTGCGGCGTCTGGGCGTCCAAATGGACCGAACGCGCGTGGTTATCTCGTAAATCGTGCGGCATCGACGACGATGATCTCAACGTCGCCGTGTTGCTCATGGAACTCGTCGACGCCGAGCTCGCCTTTGTCGCGCACACGGCGAATCCCGTCACGGGCGACGAGGATGAAATCTTTGGTGAGATTTGCGTCGGACTCGGGGAGACGCTCGTCGGGAACGACGCCGGGAGTGCGTTGGGATTTACGGTTCGTAAGTCAACGGGTGAGATCACCGTGCGGTCGCTTCCGAGTAAACTCTGCGGGAGATTCGCGCCGGCGGGGGGCACCGTTATCGCGCGAAGCGATTCCAACGGCGAAGATTTAGAAGATTTCGCCGGCGCCGGGCTGTACGACAGCATCACCGCCGCGCCGACGGAATCGCGCGTCGTGGATTACACACAAACGTCCGTCGTGTGGAACGCGGACGCGCGAGACGCGTTGATTCGCCGCGTCGCCGACGTCGCGTCCGCCGTCGCCGCGGCGCGAGGGAAACCGCAAGACATCGAGGGCGCCGTCGCGGGCGATCGGATCGTCTTGCTTCAAACGAGAACACAAATTTGCTGATTGTCTGTACAGTAGTATACGCAGTGCTGACTCTAATTACTCTGTAATGCTATGCTAGATGCTATCGCTCTCCGTCACGTCCGCGAAGAGGTCGACGTCGCACTCGGCGAGGACGAACCGCGCGACGTCTCGCGCGTTTCTCGATACGATGGACGCGCTCGTCGTATCCTTGACGGCGATGGCGCGAATCGCGCTCGCCGCGGCGAACACGAGTCGTTTATCCTCACCCGCGAGTGGCGTCGCGGCGGTTTTCGCGCGCGCGCGCACGACGTCGGCGAGCGCGTCGAGCGCGCCCGACTCTCTCGCCTCGGCGGCGCTCGCCGCGCTCGCCGCGAGGTTTCGAATGGCGCCTATGGCGTCGACGCAGTGTCTCTCTCGCACGCGCGCGCACAGTTTCGGAATAATACCGAGCGCGCGAGACGTCTCGCGGTTCGCCGCGTTGGCGCAGACGAGGTCTCGCAACGCCGACACGGCGCGCCGCGCGTCCTCTTCGTCGTCCTCGACGCGCGTCCCGTCGAGCGCGCGCGATAACGCCTCCATCACCTCGGCGGATGCCTCGCGCTTCCGCGTCGGTCGGTGCGTCCACTGCACCTCACTCTTCGCGCTCAGTTCGCCGTGAGTTTTGTGCGACGCTTCGCGTTCGAGCGCCGATAATTTCGCCCCCGCGTCCCGTAACGCGCGCAACGCGTCCCCGGACCCCTCGCGCAGCGCCCAAGCCGCCGCCGTGCGTTTCCATCGATCCCACGCCTCGAGCCCGCCGCGTCGCGTTTGGAGATGTTTCACCGCGTCGGCGGCGACGCGAACCGTCTCGACGTCGCCCGACCGCGCGGCAAGGTGAAGAATGGTTTGTTTGTCCGCGTCCTTGGCGCCCGGCGGCGCGCCGGCGGCGAGGAGCGCGCGAAGCGTCATCGCGCGTCCGCGCGCGGCGGCGAGATGCGTCGCGAGCGTGCCCGCCGGGGACGGTTCGGAGACGTCGACGCCTCGCGCGATGAGTTCGCGAACGACAGCGTCGGCGTCGTCGGAGAGACTGGCGGCGGCGGCGCGAAGGTGTCGGCCGCGAGGACGCACGCCGCCGTCGAATAACGACCGCGCGACGGCAAGGACGCCTCGACCGCACGCCTCCATCGCGTAACGGTCGTCCAGGTCGTAATAGTCGTTCTCGTCGTCGTCGGTCTCGCGCGCGCCCGTGAACGTCACGCCGGATGCGGCGAGAAATGCGGCGTACTCGCGCACCGTCGGTTTGGCGAGAATCTCGCACGGCGCGAGCGGACCGTCGGTGAACGCGCCCGGAAACGACGCGCACGCCGCGGGTTCGTCGTTCGCGGGTAACAACGCCGCCGCTTCACCGAGTCCGCGTGCCTCGTCATCGTCGGCTCGATTCGCGTCCGCCGCCGGACGCGAGAGTCGCGCGTCCTCCGCCAACGCGCGAGACGCGGCGACGACGTTGAGCGACGACCCACCGAGCGCCTCGAACGAATCCTCCGCGCACACGTCGTCGAATCGCGCGCCGAGCGCGTGCGCCCACGCGTCCGCGACGACGCGTTCGAGTCCCGGTCGAGGTTCGACGCGTTCGGGCCGAAACGTCTCGACGGCGCCGGATGCCAACAGTCTCGATAATTCTCGACGATTCGTCTTCCCGCTCGTCGTCATCGGCCACGCGTCGCGCGCGACGAAGACGTGACGCCTCGGAATCATCACTCGAGGTAACGTGCGCGCGAGCGCGCGTTCGAGCGCGTAGACGACCAACGCGTCGTCTCGACGCGGCGAAAACGTCGGCGCCGCGCGGTGGTACGCGACGAGCGTCTCGTCAGCCTCCAGCGTCACCGCGACGTCGTCCACGAGTCCGCGTTCGGCGCGCGCGGCGAGTTCGATCTCGTCCAATTCGATACGGTGCCCGCGAATCTTCACCTGACGATCGACGCGGCCGAGGATGAAGAGATCGCCGGCGTCGTCGAGGTAGCCGCGATCGCCCGTGCGATAGGCGGAACCGCGCGACGTCCGCACGAAGGGCGACGGTGCGGCGGTCGACGCGCCGCCGAGGTATCCCTCGGACGCGCACGCGCCGCCGATGATGATTTCACCGACGACGCGTCGCGCGGTCGCGAATCGAATCGCCGTCGTCGGCGCGTCTTTGTCTTCGTCTTCGGCGACGTCGACCCACGCGAATCCCAAATCTTCCCCGTACGGTTTCCCCGCGCGTCTCGGATCGTCGTCGCGTCGCATTCTCGCGTACGTCTGCACCACCGTCGTCTCCGTGGCGCCGTACGCGTTGTACAACTCGACGTCATCGGCCCATAGACGAAGCGTCTCCGGCGACGTCTTTTCGCCAATCAACGTCACGCATCGCACCGTCGGCGCGTCCTTCGCGCCTCGAGGACACCGCGCCAACGAAAACACCGTGGGCGTGCAACACACGTGCGTCACTCGACCGAGACGCAAGACGGCGGCGAAATCACGCTGAATCATCGCGCGCGACGCGACGACGCACGCCGCGCCGACGAGCGCCGCCGCGCAGGCGTCGCCCGCGTGCGGATCGAACGTCGCGTTCGACGCCAAACACACCCTCGAGTCGCGCGTGATCCGCTCGACGCGACACTTTGCGCGCGCGTACATTAACGCGCGTCCGTGCGTCGTCGGCGCGCACTTCGGCGCCCCCGTGGATCCAGACGTGTGCGCCGCGTACAATTCCGTCGACGACGACGACGAACGTGGAAATTCGTCCTCGTCCTCGTCCGCGATCTCGTTCTCGTCCGCGTCGACATCGTCCGAGACGAGAATGACGCGTATATTCTCCTCCCCGAACACCGCCCGCACACGCGCGGCGTCGCGTTCGGTCGCGCACACCGCCGCCGTCGCGCCGACGTTTTTCGCCGCCGCCGTCCACCGCGCCGTCGGCCACGCGTCGACGTCCACGGGCACGCACGACCGTCCCACGAGCGCGCACGCGTGCAGCGCGACGACGGCGGCGATGCCGTCTCGACACGCGCTCAGCGCGCGACCGTTCGGGCAGTCGAGCACGGCGCGCGCGAGGATGCGCGCGCGCCGAGAGAGCGACCGCCAGGTGAGAATGTCGACGCGTTCGTCATCCGTGACGCGCGCGACGGCGACGGCATCGGGCGTGGACGCGGCCCATCGACGGAGACACGCGTCGAGCGCGTCCGGGTCCATCGTCGGTGCGTCGACGGGGGTCAGGCGCGACGCATGGCGGCGTCGAGGTGTGGTGACTAAAAAGTGTCTACCGGTGGTGTTAAAGTCGTCTAGTCGTGAGCTATTACGGTATCGCGCCGCGCGTCCGTCCTCTGCGCCGTCGCGCGCGTCACACATATATATATATATATTTGTTTTCTTTTACGTCGTCGTCTCCTTGTCGAGCGCGGAGCCTCGACGACGAAACTTTGCAAACAACCCGCTCGATTTCACCGGCGGCGATTTCGGCGCCGCGGCGAGCGTCGACGGTTCGCTCGCAATCTCGTTCGCCGTTTTCACTAAATCCGGCGCCGTGGGCACGTTCACGTGTCCGTGAACCAATCGCTCGGCGGCGCTTGCGCTGAAATCGCGATTGCGTATGCGCACGGCGGCTTGTTCCGCCAAGCGTCTCGCCAACGCCGTGTCCTCCTCCACCGAATGAAGCGGCAGGGCGTTGAGCGCGTCCTCCACTTTGTCGTCGCTCGACATGGAGGCTTGGAAGGCGTTAAACTGCCTATTGATGTTGGCTTTCGTACTGGTGTACGATTTGGACGTCTTGCTCACTTTGCGCTTAAACTCGCGCGTGCTCGTCTTCATATCCGCGGGGACTTCGTAGAGTTGCGAATTCAGAATCTCGCTGACGGCGTAGCGTTGACGAAGCATTTCATCCGCCACACCCTTTGGACCGAGCTCGAGTGCCACCTCTCGAATGTTCTTGAGCGTGTTCATAAAGTTGCGCTTTTGGTTCGGTTCGGCGACGTGCGCGAGCCACTCGTAGACGACGGATTGGTACTGTTTTTGCACCGTTTGTCGCACGGGATCCGTCTGCGCGTCGACGACGTTGATCAAATTTCGATCAAACTTTTCATCGTACAATTCGTCAATCAATCCTCTGGCGACGCGCAAGATGTCCGGTTGGAGCACGCGCAGGTGGTACTCGATCGTCTCCGCGGTGGCTGGTTCGAAGATGACCCTGGCGCGCGCGATGGATTCGGCGAGTTCGGGCGAATCCTCCGCCTTGGCTTCGAGCAACAAGAGATTAAACGTCTCCGCTCGCAACGTGTTGAAGCGGAGAAACTTGTTGATGATGCGGAAATATCGAAACCTGGCAAATCGAATGAATTTCACCAATCTCGTGCTTCGCATGCCAATGACGTTGGTGGTGATGTCGACGATGAAGAGTAACAACTGGACGACGATGACGAAGAAGTCGACGCAGTTGAACGAGTCGCGCAGATAGGCGCCGTCGCCGAGGATAAAGCCCAAGGCGCAAATCTTGATGAAGGCTTCGCCAAAAAAGACGCAATTGATGGCGGTGTTGAACCAGGTGATGCGCGTGTACGCGTCAGAGACGAAACTGTCGTCACCGGCGAGCACGTTTTCGGTGACGAGACACCCCAGGGAAAACCAGATGAAGCACGAGACGACGCGGTCAAAGAGCGGATGACGCACGGCGCGCCAACACTGGTATCGAAACGGCGAATCAGAGGGCCAGATGTAACACGATTTCCCTTGCGGACCGCTCTCGTGGGTGCCAATCTTGTCCGGTTTCAACACGTCATTCTGCGTGTGATACTTGAGCAAAAACATCAACCGCTTCATCCACGGCAAGAATTCGACGAGGACGATGCCGAAGAGAATCACCGTCGTGCCAACCAAGCCGGAGATCATGACGTACGTGGCGATGTCTCGCGACACGTCCTCCATGATGCCCAATTGGAAATAAAATCCGGTGATGAGGGTGATGGCGTTCATAAAGGTGGCGAGCATCTCCGCCATGTTGAGGTTGGCGCTCACGTACGGGTGGCGCGTGGAGGCGACGCCAAAGGTGACGAAGAGCACCATGGCGACGAAGGATTGCATCAGGGTGTCGTTGGGGAAGAACACCTTGACGCCGACGATGGTGAGCTTTTTACCCAGATCCATGCAAATCCACAGGTAAAAGTTTGGACGGAGAGAATTGTACATCATGCCGTATCGCTCTTCGAACCGTTCAATGAGGATGGCTTTATCTTGTTCAATCTTCGAAGCCTTGGTCGCCAAGACGTGCACGCGCGGACGCGTTTTCGACGTCGCTCTGTGCGCGTACAACCACGCCGCCGCGACGACGAAGAGACCGATCGGGTAGAGCGCGAATCCCGCAAACGCCACCAGTTTCCATTCGAGATGTTTCCCGACGTTGCACTGAATCTGCGGATCCGCCACCAAGACGACCGCCTCTTGATTGTTTTTGCACTCGAAAAACTCAATCACCGTGCGCGATAAGAGCGTGTACCCCCACCACATGACGATGATGAGCGACGGAATCGCTCGATTGATGTTGGAACGAATGATTTTGTTGTTCACTCGTCGTCTCGCTCGAATCTCCTCGAGCTCCTCGCGCGTCTCAATCATCTTGCGCGCAATCTTCTTGCGCTGAGTGGATGACTTGGATTTCAAATCGAGCTCTTTTTGATTGGTGACAATCTCCTTGAACGCGCGTCGACGCAACTGTTCGTTATTCGACGTGCCGTACAGGTGACGTTCCATGGCGTCGTAGTCGTCGCCCTTGCCCTTCAAATCCACGCGATCAAAGGGTAATCCGTCGCGCTCAAAGGCGAGATCGGACCACTTTTGACCGTCCATGTCGTACTGTATCAACTTTCGTCGTCGCTCGATCAATTGTCGTCGCTGGACGCTCAGATAGGCTTGATGCGCAATCTCTCGCCAACATCGAAACACGACGGCGACGCCGGTGAGCAACACCCAGACGAAGGGGGCGAACATCGTCGCCGCGAATCTCGTAAAGTAATCCCACCGCGCGACGCAATCCAAACCCATGATTTGTAAATCGGCGAAACTGAGCGACGCCACCTGCATCCATCGCGCCAACGCCTTGGGCCACGGAATTTCATAGTACTGCATCTGCGCCGTGATTTGCGTAAACGAGAGCAAAATCGTCAACGCCGGAATGGCGGGATGCGTCGCGAGTTCAAAGATGACGTACAACGCCACCGAGTATCCCAAGATGATGAAGAAGATGCGCACCGCGGGCGTGCGGTCGCACTCTTCACAAAACGACGCGTACCGGTAGTGATCCTTCGCGCATCGAGAGCATCCGCGCCCCTCGTACGCGGGCGTGTGCGTGGCGTTGTTGAAAAACCTCGGCGGCGAGCACGTCTCCGCGCGCACCTCGTCGGCGTTAAACTTTTCCACGCACGCCGTCCCGGGGATGCACGTCAGGTTTATCGCGCCGTTTCGAGGATCTTGCCAAAACCCGGCGTACGGAAGCGGCGTGTACTGTCCGAATTCGGTACACTTGACGCGATCGAGCGCGCATCGATGACACGTCGTGCTGTTCAAGACGACAAAGCCGATATCGCAGAGACAATCCGACTCGTCGTCGCTTCCCGAGGGCGAGCGCTTATCGAGCGGACACGGCGCGCACTGCGACGCGCCGGCGACGTCCGAATATGTATCCGCGGGACACGGCACGCACAGCGTCTGTCCCACGGCGTTCGTGTAACTCCCCGCGGGACACGGCGCGCACGACTGTTGATCGGGAATGCCCGCCGAGTTGACGGATCCGGCGGGACATAAATCGCACGTCTCGCCGTGGACGTCGTTGACGCTTTCGCCACCTCGACATTTCGACGCGATGGTCATGGAGACGTCGTCGCCTCGAAGCGGCGGAGAGACGCTCGTGTCGACGGCGTGCCACGTAAACGTCACCGCGCCGTGCACGTAGTCGCGAGGTTTAAACAAGAGCAACGCCGGTCCGTTCGCCGAGTCGCCGATGACGTCCCCCGCGCGGAGCGGCGTCATGCCCGACACGCTTTCGCTCGTGTACGAATACGTCGTGACGTTGGTGGTGTTGTAAAACGTCCCGTTCGGTGCGACGTACGCGTACAACGACCCAGCGTATCCCGCCGCGCCGCGCGCGGGATCCGACGACGCAATCGTCGGTTCTTGGCTCAACACGTACCGAATCGTATTCTTCAACGGTTGATCCACGTCGTACGCCAAGAGCGCGACGGCGGTGACGGCGTCGTGATACTGCGACGGCGACGTGAGCGTCGTCGTCGATCCGCACGACATGAAGACGGCGTTTTTATTCACCACCGAATCGAATTTCGTCAAATCATCGATGAAGGGTTCGTAGTGATAAAACTCGGCGTCTCGCAGTTGCGAATTGTTCGTGTACCGAATCACCCGAGCCCGGATGATTGAATATCCCTCGAGATACGTGAGCTCCGCCGTGCGTCCTCTGAGATCCACCACCGGGTCGAGCGATGTTTTCAACGTCGAACTCGCCCCGCACGCCCCTTGCGGCGGTTGGTCGATTTGTTGAATCGTCACCGTCACCGTCGTGAGATCGGACGTCGACCCGTGCGGATCGGTGACGAGATACTGAAACGTATCCGTTCCGTAATAGTACGGATACGGGTCGTACCGAAACGCCTTACTGTACGGATTGGCGGCGATGCCCACCTGCGACGCGACGCCGAGCGTCGGTTGCGCGCCGCTCGCGGGAATCGAATGCCTCAGCTGTGACGGCGACTCGACATCCGTCGTGTCGAAATCGCTCGCGACGCTGACGCTCTCCGGCGTGGTAAAGGCTAACGGACGCGCCGTCGGACGCGTGTTGGTCTCCGTCGTGAGACGCACCCACACCGTCGCCGTGGCGACGTTGGACACGCGTCCGGATAAATCCACGGCGACGTATTGAAACGACGTCACGTTGAATCCCGGATGTTGTTCTCTGGCGAGCGTGTTGAAGTCGAAATTCGTCGCGTACGCGTTCATGTTTTGTTGCACGCGCACGACGACGTCGCTTCCTGTGTACGCGGCGTATTGAAACGTCGCGTTTTCCGTGTATCGCTTCCCACCGTTCATCACCGGCGCGTCCAACACGATGCCCGCGACGTTCAATTCCGGTTCTTGCACGATTTGGTACCGCACGATGTCGTTCGTCTTCGCGACGTCGGTGGAATCCGCGTCGGTGGCGCTAAACACGACGTATTCCGGTGAGTTTTCCCACACTTCGATGTAAATATCGCGCGCGACGGGCGGTGTCTCGCCGTTCCCCAATCGAATCTCCACCGTGGCGAATTTCGATTGTAACGGTCTCGACGCCGGACCGACGAAACCGTCCCACGTAAAGTACACGAATCGATCGTTCCCGATGATGTTGGCGTTGGGCGCGTAATCGAACCGCCCCGTCGCCGAATCAAACGTCAACGTCCCTTTATTCGGTTGACACGACACGTTGTACGTGATGACGTCGCCGTCGGGGTCCGATCCCGGGACGACTTCGTTCGTCAATCCGCCCAGACGCGGATCGGCGAGGTAAAAGACGACGTCGTCCGCCGTCGGCGGATCGTTGACGGGGAAAAACCGCACGCGTTGCACCCCGCACCCTCGGAAATTGAGCGGTTCGGGATCATCGCAACAAAACGTGATCCATCGATCGTCGTCCGTCATCGCCGGTCCGGGATTGAGCAAGACGAGATTTTTCATCGCGCGCAGGTACGCCGCCGGCGGCGCCAATCCCGAAAACGTCACCGTGCGTTGCGCGTCGGCAAACGCGGCGTTTATATCCACGAGTCCCGCCGGTAACGACGTGTTCAGACTGACGTACCGTTCGATGATCGCCGTCTTGTTGTAACTCAACGAATCACCGGGCATGAAGTTGTTGTTAATGTCGGTGATGTTGACGACGCACTGCGTCCAGTTGGCGTTGTCGACGTCAAACGCCTGATACGGCGCGTTGATGGTGAGGCTCTCCTTTTCCGTGTAATCGATGGGTAAATCGATGTCGATGATGGGTGGGTCGTTCACCCCCTCGGTATCGATGGATAAGAGCGGACCCTCGACGATGGCGCCGTATTGATCGACGACGCGCGTGTTCATCATGCGCGTCGCTCCGGTGGGATCGAGGGAAATATCTCGAAACGTCACGTTATTCACCGCCCAGATGAATTCTTGCGTCGTCGCCGGCGGCGTTGTTGCTAATAGTCGACGTCGTCGATGATCGCCGCCGTCGTCGGCTAATAATCGTCGGCGTCCACCCGGCGGAAGCGTCGCCTCCGGAAGGTAGGCTAAATTCGTAAACGTCATCGTCTGCGTGGCGTTGTTGAAGTATCCATTCATACTCGGAGCGATGAGGCACCCGCCCGGCGCGGTGAAATTCCCGCCGTCCAAGCACTCGACGTCGTACCCATCCGAGTCCGGGGACGATCCCGCGAGGACGTTGATCTCTAAAATGTACACGTCGGAATCAAACGTATTCGACGCGTCTTTGATGATGTCAAACGACTCCGCGAACGCGTTCAACGCGGGTTCTTTCTCTTTAAACAGCCCGCCGTTGGCGGTGTTATTGAGAATAAACCCAGACGAGGCGTACCCGAGACAATAGACGCCGACGGCGTCCGTGTACCCGGAGACGCCTTGCGGCGTCGACGTCAACGGAAACGACAGACGATCGATGACGGCCCACTGCGTGGTGTAATGCAAGCGTTGAATCTTCGTAATGTCGGAGTACACGGCGGATTCCGGAAGCGTCGTAAACTCCGTCAACACCGGTTGATGACCCGCGGCGGTGAGACTGGCGACGGCGATGCCGCCGCACGTCGCCGTGACGTTCCAACACGACGACAATTGCGTAAACGAACTCGGAAACGTAATCTCCGTATTGTTCAATTGATCCGTCGCGAACGTACAATTGGCGTGATTGTCAAACGTTAACAATCCGCACGAACCCGAACAATCGCAAATGTGAATCGGATAACACGCGCGATTCAACGCCGCGTACACGGGATCCGTCGAGGAGAGATCCGCGCACGCGTACGCCGTTCGCGCCTCGGTGAGATTGGCGTACGGAATCGCGCTCACCATGACGGGTTGCGGAATGTTCCAATCGTTGGGCGTAAACGTGAGCGTCGTCGATCCGAGGATGAGATGGGCCGACGCGCCGAGCGTCGCGAGCATGCTCGCGTTGTACGTCATCTCCGCCAGAGACACGACGACGGTGGACGACGGCGCGCTGGAGAGGGTGAAACCCAACGACGACACTTGCGTCTGCGCCGTCGACGCGCACGGTTCGTCAATCATCACCGTGTTCGTCGCGCCGTTCCCGAGTAATAACCCGGGAACGTCGTATTCGACGATTTCCACGGGAAGCGCGCTTCCGCCGAGATTGGGACTGAGCGCCTTGTACGCGACGTCGTCGTCGACGCCGACGACGTCGTGCCAAATTTGAATAACCTCGTTTTGGGGCGGGACGTGATAATTTCGAGGAAAGACGACGCGGAATTGCGTGGGACCGACGAATCCCGCGGGTATGGTCGCCTCTCGCGGCGTGATGGTCATGAATCTGTCGTACTCGGTGTCCGGAATGAAGGGTCGAATCGTCACCGGCGCGCACGGCGGCGACGCCGGCGTGATGGTGTAGACGCCCGTTTCGAATTGTTCGTTGACGCGCCACGGCGGAAGCGGCGCCGTGCCGTTGGGCGCGTCCGGCGGGACGACGATGTCGACGCCGGCGACGTCTCTGAGATACCACCCGGCGGCGACGTTCGTCTCCAAAATCGTCACGTTGGGCGGCGCGCTCGCGATGTTGTGATACGACGCGTCGCTCGAGGTGACGAGCGCCGTCGTTCGAAGGGTCACGTCGCCGCACGACGACGCGTCGCCGATGAGGGTGACGACGCACGTCACGGGGACGGAACAGTCCTCTTTCGAAAACGTCCACGTCGAGCCTTGACCGCCGCAATCGAACGAGGCGGATCCGGACGCCGTCGAACCGACGACGGGCGGAAGCGTCGCGTCGAGAAACACTTGCACGTCCTCCGTCGGTTGCGACGTCAGGTACATGTCGAATTGATAATCTCCGGGTAATCCCGTGATTTGAGACTTGGAGAAGACCAAACCGACGGTTTGAAGATCGCGAATGTACACTGGAATTTGCGGTACGACGAGGGCGCCGCACGACGACGACGACGAGACGAGGACGTCGATGGGGACAAACCTCGGCGACGTATCGGCGACGCACGAATACACGGGCACGATGGGCACGCGTTGCGCCAAATTGTAATTCGTCTCGTTAAAGACGAGTTGATTCCCAGCCGGCAGCGACAATTGCGTCAAATCAGAGCTCGAGAGCGTGACGCGGACGTCGTCGCCGCGCACCGCCGCCTTCATGTACACGTCGACGTACGTCGGATCATTCGTCGGCGACGAATCTTCGGCGATGGAGTAATTCAACAAGGCGATGACTTGATTCGACCCGCACGTGAGCGTGCGCTCGAGCGGACGATTGGCGGGATCGTAGGCGACGACGCCGCACTCGTCGTTATCTTCGATGGTCACCGCGCGCGTCGGGTCGACGAGGGAATCGTACCGGACATCCGCGCTCGTAATCGTAAACTGCAACGTTTCGCCGTGTACGTCTTCGACGTAGACGTCGTCGACGGCTTTGACGGTGACCTCTTGCGCGACGTTCCACGTCGTCGGCGTAAACGTGAGCGTCACCGTCGGCGAAAACGCGTTCGGATTCACGCCTTGGTCGGCGAGGACGACGTTTCCGACGCCGCTCTGTTCCGCGACGCGCACGTCGACGTCCGCGGTGGGAATTTGCGTCAATTTCACCTGCACGACATCCGTGTACCCGCCCTCCGCCACGGCGAGCGGGTCGGTGAGCATGTCCAAACCGACGGTTCGGATCCATCGACTCTGCGCCTCGGCTTGGTGGTTTCCGAAGACGTCAAACGGGACGAACCACACGTCGTAATTCGTTCCGGGGAACAAACCGCCGATGGTGATGAAATCCAACCCTTTCCCGCCGGCGTTTGAGCCCGGGGACGGCGTCGACGACCCGAGGTATTCCTTGACGCCTCGCGCCTGCGCGCCGACGCCGGCGTTTCCGGTGCCCGCGCGCACGTCGAACGGCGTCGGTTCCACCGAGCCTCTCGGTAACGCGACGAAACTGACGTTTGAATACTCGTCGACGGCAAAGGTGAAATTCACCGTCGTCGCGTCGACGTACTCCGTCTGTAACCACACGATGGTCGGACTCGCTTGATCGATGTCGACGCGTTGCGTCGGACATTTCGTCGTTCCCGCGGCGGCGACTTGCGTCGAATACGTCTCCGACCGGTGGTCGACTAAATCCGTCAGACGCACGCTGAAGAGGAAACAATCGTTGATATCCTTCAAGACGTTGGGATCGTCGGTGACGTTTTTCACGACGTACGGACCCGCGCGCCACGTCATGGACGATCCGATTTGCGTCACGTTGCCCCCGACGAGCTCGACGTCGCCAAAGTACACCGTCGGCGCGACGACGGGTTCGCTCGCGTTGATGTCTAAAAACAACGCGTCGCCGATGCCCGCCGACGGATCGCGCGCGCCGGACGTTCGCGCGTACACGTACGTCGCCGTCGGCGGTTCCAAATCCAAACGCACGCTTCGCGGGAAATTAAACCGTCGCGTCGTCGTGACGTTCCACGTCACCTCCTTCGCGCCGTCGTTATACGTAAAGTTCCACGGGACGACGGGCCAATCCTTCGTGCCCCATAAATCCTCCGTGACGCAGTGTCGGACGAGAAAGTAATCGTACGTTTGCCCGCGTTGCACGTTTCCACCGCCCGTCGTCGTGACGTTCCACGCGCTCAATTCGTCTCGCGTCACGTTCCCCATGACGACGTTCGTCAACTCGACGGGGAGTAAAAACGTAATCTCCAACATCAAACAATCCACCTCGCTCGCCACCTCGAGTCGTCCCGGACGATCGCTGTAAAACAAAACCTCGAGCGGACCGAGTCGCTCGTCGACGTATTGCAATTCGTCCCGCGTGCCGACGACGGCGGACGCCGACGACGGGTTACACGCGAGATCTCGACAGGTGACGAAAAACGGCACGTACCCCACGGCGAGTCCGAGCGTCTCGTTCAACGCCGCCTCGGCGACGCGATCTTTGCCCGTTCCCGTGACGACGGCGGGAACGCCTCCGATTTCGACGTCGCAACTCGACAGGTCCTCGTTCGCCTCGATGGAGACGCGCGCGACGCATCGTCGTTGACACGTCGTGTTGAGCGCGTCGCCCACCGAGTAAATTTCAATGGACGCGTACGTCGGCGGCGTTCGGTCGACGACGACGCGCGTCCCGCCGAGGACGACGACGTTCGTGACGGCGTCGATGGATTTCAGTTCCGAATACGTGGCGTTTACGGCGGCGAGATACGCCGGTACCGCGCTCGTCATGTTCGTCAACGCGAACGTCGCCGGTCCCTCGACGGTGGTCGCCGTCACGTCCAAAAGACACGCGAATGCGTTCCCGGCGGCGCGAACCAACGCGCACGGTTCACCCGCGAGCGTCGGCGCGACGGGATCGGAGACGTCGGCGTCCATGGCGACGTCGAGCGCGATTCTATCGCCGACGGTGGCGTGCGTCGGCGAACACGTGTTATTGGACGATTGCGAGATTGTCGTCGCGTCCGGACGCGCGTAATCGAAACAGACGTCGGGCGTCGGATCGACGGCGTCGTCCACGGTCAAAGCGTTCCCGCCGCAATCGACGACGGCGCACGCGAAGGGAATCGTCACGCCGCGCGAACAATTCGGAAACAACGTCGGCGGGAACACGGACGGGAGGAGCGCGTGTCGACGCTTTTGTTCCTCGGCGTCGACGACGCGCCGCGCGATAGCCGCGTCGGTCGCCGACACGGGAATCGCGGCGGCGGACCACAGCGCGGTGACGCCGCTCGTCGCCGCGCGCGTCTGCGTCATCGTCACCGGTTCGCCGCCGACGGTGCAATTCGTCACCTCGCGAGGGTTCCCGTCGAATTCGAGCGTCAGCGTCACGAGGTCGCGCTCCTTGACGACGTTCGCGCCGTCGTCCGCCGTCAACGCGGCGCGAAGCAAACACGTCGCGTCTCTCGTCAGCGTGGCGTCCAAACACGGCGCGCCCGCCGTGAACGCGCCCGATTGCGTCGCGTCGAGGACATCCATCCCGGCGTCGTCCTCCATGCAACACGCCTCGCCGACGATTTTCCCATCCACCAGCGGCACCGACGCGTCGAGCGTAAAGACGACGCGCCACTCGACGGCGAGCGGGCGAGACACGGCGGCTTTGGCGTTGTACGACGACCAAAACCCGGACGTCGGTCGACCGGTGATTGGACTCAACGCGTGGTCGCGACATTGTTGCGTCTGACAAAACGCGGCGTCGGCGTACGTTTGGCGACACGTGTCTACGCAACAATCGCCGCCGTCCCAACATCCGTCGCGGTTTTGTAGACGCGCGTCGGCGTCGCACACGCCGTCGCGCACGTTGGGTTCGGTGAGACACGGCACGTCGGGGAGCGCGGGCCACGCGAGCGGATTCACGGGAATCACGTTCGCCGCGGGCACCGTGTACGACGTCCCGTTGGCGTCGGTGAACTTAATCGTGGGTTTGGACACGGGAATCCGCGCCGTGGTGCTCACGAGAAATCGCGCCTCGGCGCCGTCGCCGAGCGTTGGATCGCACATGCACACGCCGACGCCGCCGGGACAGACGTCTCCCGGGACGGCGACGCCGCCGGCGGTGACGTTCGCCGCCGTGAGCGTCGTGGGCGTCGCGCGCACGACGACGGCGGCGTCGTTACATCGACCGCACGTGCCGCGACACATCAACCCGTTGGCGGCGCCGCACGCGCCGCCGCGTCTCCACCATAAATCTTGCGCCGTGGCGAGATAATGTTGAAAGACGCCGCCGGCGACGACGTCGTGTCGCGTCAAATCGTACTGGAGCGTCGCCAGATTGAGCGCCGACAGCGTCGTCGACGTCGAATTGACGTAACAGTTGAACAGCGTGGACGCGTTCCCCGTTCGCGGCGACGTCGTTTGAAACGTCGTAAACGTTTGCACCACCTCACCCGTGAAATCAATCTGCGGCTCGACGACGCGTTCCGCCGCGGTTTGCGCGCCGTACACGACGGCGCACGACGGCGCGTTCCAATCGCCGCACGCCGCTTTCACGCCGACGTTTCCGGCGCGATCGATAAATCCAGTCGCGTCCCACGTCATCGCGCCCGACGGCGTCGTCGACCTCACTTCGTATTCCACCTCCCACGCGATGGCGTATTGCGTCGACGTCGAAGGATCCGTGTACAGAGACGACGGAAACCGACGTCGAGGCGGACCCGAGACGTCGACGGCTTTCGCCACGGGCGCGTTCCCGTCCATCGCGATCGTCGGTCGCGTCACCATTTCGCTCGCTTCGAAATACAGACGCACGACGTCGCCGCGCTTGGCGAGCTTGGCGTCGTACGGATTGTCGCTCGCGAAATCGATGAGTTGGAGCGTCGGCGGCGTGCCGTCGATGAGACACGCCACGGCGTCGGCGCCGAAAAACCGCGTCACGGTGGACGTCCCGACGACGGTGGGCGTCGACGACGCGCTCGTGAGCGCGCAAATGCGCAGAGGCACTTCGCCGTCGCACGCCGTCGCGGGAATCACCGCCGAGGCGCGCCAATTCGTCGGCCCTCCGGTGACGACGGCGTCGACGCCGGCGATGGTCACGCACCCAGACGCGGGGACGACGACGCCGACGTTGGTGGTGAAATCCACCGACACGCTTTCGCCCGGTTTGAGCACGCGCGACGTCGGAAGCGCGCACGTCGCCTCGACGACGCGCGGCAATTCGTACTCCACCGTACAATTCACGACGGGCGATCCGGGGGCGTCGAGTTGGTGGTCGGCGTTCCCGTTCGCGGGCCACATGTTTCCGTACAGCGTCGAGTCGACGTTCCCGACGTCGTCTTCGCCGTCGGTGATGACGAACGGCATGACGGCGCCGCCTCGCCACGTCGACGGGACGACGATCGGGGCGATCCACGTCGCGTGAAATCCGCTCGTCGCGCCGTTTTGCGCGACGACGCCGCCGACTCGGGCGCCGAACGCCGTAATCGTCGGTCGCCACGACGCTTCGTCGAATTCGGCGACGAGCGTCGTTTGACTCCCGAGCGTCAGATGACACGCCGCGGGCACGGACGCGTTCGGTGTCGGCGGCGTCTTGTCGACGACGACGGGGACGACGTCCGCACCTTTGTACCCATCCGTCGTCGCGCGGTTCGTCCCGGGCGACGACACGGGTGGATTTTGCGTGTCCCGCACGTCGCTCACCTCGAGTTGGAGCGTCCCTTCGGGTAAATGCGCCACCGCGGCGCCCGAACACGTCATCGTCCAGACGCTCGAGCTCGGCGACGCCGCGTTCGTCGGCGCGACGACGCACGCGGGCGTCGGAAACGCCTCGTACGCGTTCGCGCTCGCGTTCCAGTATTTAATCGTCGGTTGTAAAATCGGCCCATCCGCCTCGACGACGAACGAGGCGACGCATCCGGGACCGTACCGTTTCGTCGTCGCGCTCTTGCGACACGTCGTCGTCCCGCGCACGGTGATTAAACCCGCGCTCGGCACCGGCGCCGGGAGCTGGAAACAAAACACGCTGTTGAAGCTATCTCCCACGGCGACGTTTCCGGCGCGGTCGATCACTTTGATGTACTCGCGCACGCCGCACGCGTAATCGGCGAATTCCGTCATTTCTTTGGCGTCGAATGGGCGACAACTCGTCCATCTGTCGACGTACTCGGCGTCGTCTCGAACATTGGGCGGTTCAATCTTCGGGTCGGCGACGCACAATCCGTGGCGATGACACGTTCCGTGACAATTCATCGCCGCGCCCTCGACGTTCCATTCGTCGACGATCACCTTGTCGGTAAACGTCACGACGGTGCGCAGTTGATGTCCCGCGAGAATGTGCGTCAAGCCCGTCGATTCCGCGGGGACGACGGCGCCGGCGAACGTCGCGCGTTCGTCGCACGTTTCGGTACCGGGTAACAGTTTGACGTCGATGCTCACGACGCGCGGCGGATTGAGCCAATACGGTCCGACCCCCGTCAACGTCAATTCGGGATTATCGGTGAAAAAGTACGCGCCCGACCGTTCGTGATACACCACCTCGAACGCGAGCGGTCCGTTGGGTTGCGGGACGAGCGACGCCGCCGAGACGCGAATCGTCGCCTCGCGCGCGTCCGGTATGCTCGGAAACGCGATGGAGAACTCATCCCCGTCCCACGCGTACGTCGGCGGCGGTAAGGTTGTCGCGAGCGTCGTCGCGACGTCGGCGCTCTTGGACGTAAACGCGGCGTCGTCCGAACGCGCGTACGCGTCGAGCGCCTCGTCGATTGTTTTTCGAGCGACGACTTGGGACGCGTACTCGACGGCGATGTTGGCGTCCGGGACGAGGACGCCGCCGATGAGCACGCGACGCACGTCGATGGGTTTCGTCGCCGTGAGTTTAATGTACACGACGGCGAACCGGTTGACGTAGTCGGTGCGGACGCCGAATTTGTCGACGCCCCACGACGTCGCCGTCGTCGTCAACGGCGTCGCCGCGGGACGTAAACATCCGCCGGCGATGTTCACCGCGCCCGTGCTCGGCGCGCCGGGGAGACAACAGTGACCGGCGTCGGCGCAACACGTGCCTCGACGTTTACACGTCGGGTCGCATTCGCACCCGCTCGCGGCGCCGCCGCATCGACCCGCGCACGAGGACGACGCGCTCGGCGCGGCGTACGAGAGCGTTCGGGACAACGCGCTCGACGAATCGACGGTGGATCCGGAATGGACCCCCGGATTGGCCGACCACGTCACGACGAGCGGTTTCGTCGTCACGTCGCGCGTGAGCGCGAAATCCGTCGTGGAGAGCGTGACGACGTGTTTCAAAGAAAATCCTCGACGCGCGTCGCAGTACCCGCACGAAAAATCACACATGCCCGCGTACGCGCACGTCGGACATAAATACGCGCGACACGTCGCCGTCGTCGCGTACCGCACGCACGCGTCGTCCTCGACGGCGTCGGCGCACGAGATGGACCACGCGTTATCCGCGGCGTACGGCGTCGACGCGAATCCTCGACCGGCGGAGACGGCGAATCCGTCGAGGGTGAAATCCGTCAACGCCACCGGGGTCGCCGACTCGATTTCGACGCGGAGGTAATTACCGCGTTGGAGCGTCGACGACGACGCGAGCGCGTTGGCGCACGCGCGCGTGTCCACGGAACTGTCCATGCAGTGTAATCCGAGCGGCGCGACGAGCGCCGTCATGGTCACCGACGTCGGGACGTTGTGTAGGGTAAACCATCCCGGGTCGGCGGCGGCGACGGCGGGTCCGAAATTTCGACACGTCGTCGGATTCGTGAGCGCGTGTCCCGCGAGATCCGTCCCGGTAAAGGTGACGCAGATTATTTCGAGGACGCAGTGCGCGGTGTTGGCGACGTATGGCACGTTGACGACGAAGGTGTCCGACCCAGAGGTTCCCGCGGGAACGAGGGCAACGGCGCGCGCGCCGCCGGCGACGTCGACGGCGCACGTCGCGCCTCGCGTATCCAACGCGTACGATAACGAATGCATTTTTTCTGAAATCGTCACGTCCATGCGCACGCTTCCGCCGTTGCCTTTCACCACTCGATGCGTCGGCGCGTTCGGTTCGACGAGCATCGAGGACAAAATCGTCGGCGGCGCGTAATCGACGACGACGCTCGAGGCGATGTTCGGCCCGCACGAGACGAACTTGACGCGCGTCGCGCACGTCGACGCCGCGGCGTGCGCGCACCGCGTCATGCCGACGAGCACGAGCGACCAAGAGACGACGTTGCCGTCGACGAAATCCGACGACGCGGCGTCGACGCGGCGAGTCATGGTGACGGAACACGTCGCGCCGGCGCACGCAATCGTCGGCGTCGCCGGCGCGCCGGCGATTTTCGACTCGTGCGCCACCACCGCGCCGTTCGCGCCGTTCGGCGTCGCCGGAAGCGTAAGGGACACCGTCACGACGTCGTCATCCTTGGCTGTCTGCGCGTTCACGGCGTTGTTACTCGTCGCCGAACACGCTTCGTTCGCGGCAAACGTGAAAGCCGACAATTCGCTCGCGCCTTGGAGTCGAACGCGCTCGCCGCTAAACGTCGACGTTAAAAATTCCGCCGTCGCCGTGTTCGCCTCTTGAATATCCTTGAGATTGAACACCTTGAAACTCAAAAACGTGTTGAGATCGGCGAGCGTTCGCGTCACCGTAAACGTAAACGTCGCGGCGTACTTGTCCACCTTGGTCGCGCGGGCGGTGACGACATCGTTCACCGTCAGGTAGACGCCCGCGGCGATGTGTTCGTCGAAACTGACGACGAGGGTGACGATGTCACCCGCGGTGGCGACGCGCGTGACGACGTTTCCGGTCGGGTCGGTCACGGACGGGTACGCGACGCCCGTGGCGTTCGCCACGCTCGCGACGGTGGTGGACGCGCACGACGCGCCGCTCGCGCATCCGGGGGCGACGGTGTCCTTGACGGCCCAAATGGCCGAACCCGGTTGATCGAACGCGACGTCCGCGTTTCGTCCGCAACTCACCGCGGGATTAAACGCAGGACCGACGGCGTCCGTCGCCGACGGTTTGAGATGGGCGACGTCCGCCGACGCGACGGCGTCGGTGAAAAACGTACGCGAGCTCGTCCACGTCGCGCTCGACGGGAGCACGCGGTCATCCATCGTCGTCAATTGCCACTGAATCTGTAACGGACCGTCCGGAAGACCCGTTTGATGCGACGCCAGATATCTAAAGTTGACGACCCAATAATTGTACGCGCCCGTCGCCTTGTACAGACGATCGTTGACGTCGGTGCACGTCACCGGCGCGGCGGCGGCGTGGACGCTTCTTCGTAAATAATATCTATTCGGACACAATCGTCGGACGCTGAATGACTTGCCGTTCGGTCGCGCGCCGCGTTGCACCCAAAATCCGCTGCACGTCACGGCGGCGTTGGGATAATTCGGCACCCCCGGCACGGGTTGTCGGTAGTCGTACGACGTCTGCATCAACCAATCAAACCAATCCTCGTCGTCGGCAAACGTCGACCCGTCGTTGTACAATTCCTCATTCAACGCTAATAATCCGTACGAACCGAGCAAGGTGGCCATGTCCGGCTGCGATCCGCACGGCAACTCGACGTTGTACGCGCTCGGACCCTCGGCGTGCGTCGCCGCGGGTAACGCTTGATTGTTCCCCATGATGACGCGCGCCGCCTTGACGGGTTGATCCGTGTACATTTGAATCTGCAACGTATCGCCCACTTTCACGACGCGCCTGTACTCGTTCCATCGAACGTTTTGCGGTTCAATGTACACCTCGATCACCTTTGGATCCGCGGTCCAATCGCCTCGAGGCACCGAGTTGACCCAACTCGGCGGCGTCTTTCCGGCGAGCGGAATGGGCGCGCGCACGATGACGTCGCCCGCGGCGGCGTTGGCGTTGATGATCACCGTCGCGTCGGCGTTATTCGGTGATTGACTCGTCCGACGTAAATCTCCGGCGACGTTTCCGGCGGGATCGACGCCGCCGAGAAACGCGTAGCCGAGCGTGCCCCATCCTCGACGACACCACGCCGACCACGCGGGAATCCACAGCGCGTTTCCGCCCACCGTCTCCGCCTGACAATCCGCGCGAGCCGACCACGCCAACGCGCCCTTACCGACGACGTCGCACGGATCCACCGTCGTGGCGGAGACTTGCCACGATTTGAAAAATCTCGACAGGGCGTAATTCGAACCGCCGAAACCTTGCGCGACGGAGATGGATTCCTGCGCGCGAGGACGGAATTCGCTCGCGAAACACTCCATCTTGCCCGTCAACGCGCTTCCTATCGGCCGCATGGAGATGCCGGATTGCGGCACGTGTACGCCGCTCGACGCGCTGCTTCGTAGATACGCGCCGTAGGGTCGGGTGACGTGTTCGGACCACACGCCCGTGACGACGACGGTGTCGCCGAGACGGTACTCCTTGGCCGCGGCGTCGACGTTGGCGAAACCGTGGTAATACGACGGTTTCGATCCTTGATTGGCGGTGATTTCCGCGCTGGACGAGTACGCCACCGTCCACGACGTCGGCGTCGGCGCGGATTTATCGTAAATCAATCGTCCCGCGCTCAATCGATCGTTCAACGGTGAATACATCGTCGTGCCGGTGAGTTGATTAATCGCCGACGTGATGGGCGCGCCGACGTTGCCGACGACATCCGCGAATGAAATGTCAAACGCGAGCACGCCATCCGTCAACGTGAGATCATCGATCAACGCGTACGCGCACTCGACGTGTGCCGCCGCATTGGCGACGACGTATCTATCGACGGCGAGCGTGACGGCGGACGGCGCCGTCGCTCGAATCCATCGCGTCGCCGTCGCGCCGCCGATGGTGCCCGTCACCGAACCCGCGGGTTCGCTCGGTGTGAAAATCACGGCGACGTACTCGCCCACTTTCGCGTATTTCGCCGCGGTGACGTTGACGTTGCGAGCGGCGAGACTCGTGTCCACGTCGGTGCACGTCGTCGGCGCGGCGCCGGCGCCCACGCCCAACGCGTACGCGGGATTGACAATCCACGCATGCGACACCGTGATGGGCGTCGCGTCCACAACGACCAACGCGATGTCCGCGCCCAGCGGGTGCGTCGCCTCATCGAATCCACGCGCCGGCAAGCTCAGCGTGCTCGCTTGCGCCACGTTGACGGTGACGGGGGCGCCGGACGCCGCCATGGCGGCGGAGACGACCACCGTCGCCGAGTACTCGGTGCCGCCGGCGGCGCCGAGAATCGAACCGCTCGGAACGACGTAATTCCCTAAACGAATGATTGGTTTGTCCACGGCGTGCGACGTTCGAACGACGACGCGCAGGGCGTCACCAAAGGTGGCTAATTTATACGGTGTCGGCGTCCCGTCGGCGAAACCGACCAATCCCGTGATGGCGCGCACCGAACTCGGCGCCGCGTTATCGCTCGACGTCGAGATGGACGTCACGTCGGCGCGCACTTTTCTAATCTGCATGCTAAAGGCTCCGGACACGGCGCGCGCGCCCGAGACGACGATGTAATACGTCGTCTTCGCGACAGCTGTGAACGGCATCGAGCCACACGCCGTCGCTTGAAATTTCGCGCACGTCGTCTGTTTAAAACCACCGAACGGCGGAAATTTCAACGCCGCCTGCGCGTAATTCTTGGCGTTCACCGTCACGGATGTCACCGTCATCGCTCGGGAATCCGCCGCCACGGTCGGCGTCATCGTAAACGTCACCGCCGACGACGACTCGACGCTCGGGACGTTAAACTCAAACCCGACAAATCCGACTCGACTCGCAGACGTCGGCGGATAAAATTCAAACGTACCTATGATTGGACTTCCCGTCGCGGTCGTGCGCGCGACGCTAAACGTGACGTTATTGGCGCTAGACGCGAGTTCGTATTCAAACCGCGCCTCGTACGTCGCCAATCCGCGCACCCACGGCGTAAACGTAAAACTCAATGTCCCATCGCCACCGACGCCGGAATTGTGACTCGTCGCCGTCGCTTTCGCGTAATCTTTTTCGTACACTCCCACGACGGTGCCCGTCGCCGAACCGCACATGGTGATCTCGACGAGTTCATCCTTGGCGGATTCGTAGTGCATGGCGTAGACGCGGTACCCTGACGTCGCGCCGACGTCGCTCGCCGCGCGACACGAGTCTTGAATTCGCGGAAACGGAAACGTTTGCGTGGTATCCGTATCGCCGTCGATGTTTCGAGGTAATCCCGTCAATCGCGTGCGCACCGCGTCGAAACGCGTCTCGCCGACGATGTGCGTCGGGAGCGTCTCCGTGACATCCTTGACGTCGAAACGTAATCTATCGGCGTCGGCGTCGAGAAGGAAACGTTCCGTCGTCGGCGCGTAGGCGCGGTACGGGTACACCGTGTCCGCGAGCGTCGCCGGCGTCGACACGGTTCGCGTGAGATAGGACGGAATCGTTCTGTCGTATCCGTACACGGCGACGAAGGCGCTTCGACACGCCTCAACGACGCCCGAGCGCGCAAACGAAAACCCTTCGTTGGTCATCTGCGAGACGCACGCGTTGTACATTTCGCCCAAATAACTACACTGATCGCACCACTTCTTCTCGACGCTCGTCGGCGTTCCGGGCGCGTGCGTCGTCGCTCCCCCGCACGTGTTCGCGAGAGAGACGACAGCGCCCGAGTTCCACGGCGCCGACGTCCCGGCGGCGTTGCTCGCGAAATCCACCGCGCCGTCGCCCGTGTGCGCGCAAATACCAGTCGCTGGCGTCGCGTCCGGGACGCTCAACACGACGACCAATTGTTCGGCGCACGACGCGCACGCTTTAATTCGCGTGACGTTGGCCACCGTCGTCTCTGAAATCGTAATCATAAGCGTCGCGGCGTCGGATAATCCCGAACTCACGGGCATCCAATCGGACACGCACAGCACGCCCGTCTCGCCGTCCGAGTACGGCAAGTCGTCGTTCGAGTACACGACGCCACCAATCTTGACGACGCCGTCACTCTTCACCTCGACGCTCGCGTGCGTCGGCGCCGTCGTCGACGCCTTGACGCCAAAGTATTCAATGACGCGGCGCACGTACCCAGAGCCCGAGGCTTCTTTGAACCTCGCGACGAAATTTCCGTGTAAGACGACGTCGGCGTTGGCCAAATCGATGGCGTTGGCGCACCCGGTGATGTCCGCGCTGCCGCCCGTCGTGGTGAGCGCGACGCGACTCACGGCGTTTCGTTCGCCCGACGTCGCGTCCGACGCGAACGGGGTAACGCTCTCGGCGCCGAAGACGCCACACACCTTGGGCGACACCGCGTACGTCGTCGGTTTACACTCAGTGACGGAACAAAATTCCCAGAGCGGTTGGTTGCGCACGTATGTCCCGGGACCGGTGAGCGCGTCCGAGTCGACGTAACACCACGGGTGCGCGTCCGAGGATGGGTTTCGACACTCGTTCGTCGTCGAGCCGCTCGTCTGCGCGTCGTATGGGTGCGCGGTGGGCGTCTGCGAAGACCACGGTTGACACTGCTTGCCAGAAATCGTCAAGTTGGTCGTCCCGGCGTATCCGGCGCCCGACGCGTCGGCGCACTCGCCGGCGGCGAGCGTCTTTCCGCACTCTGGGAACGGGCCGTATCCCGCGACGCACGCGCCGCAATTGCTCGCGGCGTCGTATCCGGTGAAACACGCGCACGAGCCGTCGGCTTTGCACGTCCCGCGACCGCCGCATTTGACATCCGGATCGCAGTCGACATCGCAGAGGACGCCGCTCTTGCCCGAGTTGCAGCCGACGCATCGACTGAGCGCGGCGTTCCACGTGCCGCCGTTCAGACACGTCGGTTGCGGCACGAGCGCGCGATCGCACAGTTCGCCGCCGTACCCGGCGTCGCACTCGCACTCGCCGGAGAGCGCGTTGCACCGTCCGTTGGCGCCGCATTTGCACTGATCGCACGCGTACCCGTCAAATTGACCGCGGCACACGCACTGCATGCTTCCGCCGACGCACGCGCACACGCCGCTCTCGGCATCGCACGTGGCGCACGTGTCCTGCACGCACGCGCCGGAGAACGGGTCTCGCGAGTAGCACGGGTCGCAGTCGCACGCCCCGGTGGTGGGATTACACGAACCGTGACCACCGCAAATCTCGGCGCCGACGACGCCGGCGCCGGGACACGCGTTGGTACAATTCACGCCCGCCCATCCCTCGAGACACGCGCACGCGCCGTTGGAATCTAATCGACCCGAACACGCCAACTGTTGCGTCCCATCTGCGTTGACGCGCGTGTGCGCCACGCCGCACGCGCACGCGCCCACCGTACCGACGGATTCGCACCGCGATCCTCCGTATCCCGGATTGCAAAAGCATTCACCCGTCTCGTCGTCGCACACGCCGCGGCGAGAGCACGGATTACTCGCGCCGCCTGGACACATCTTCGCACACCCTTCGCCGCCGTATCCCTCGTCGCACGCGCACGTTCGAGTGACGTTATCGCACGTCCCTCGCGCGTTGCAAAACGCGTGCACCGTGTCCGTGTCGAGATACGCGGGCATGAGCGTCGATGTCACGGCTCCCGGACACGTGGCGCACGAATCCACGTTGAAGGCGGAACAGTTGCCGTCTTGCGGCGCGCTCCCGTCGAGTCGCGCGGCGGTGCACCGTCCCGTGGTGTGACACCATCCGCACCCGTCGCGTTCGGTGCACGCACCGCACGTCAGTGCGGACCCACACGTGTCCAAACACTCGCCAAGGACGTCCAATCCGGCGTCGCACGACTCGTCCGCCTTTTTGCACGTCTTCGTCGACGGGCAGTACCCGCACGCGTCGTCCGCGGCGCACGATGCGCACGAATCGTGCGCCAAACAGTGATCGTCGCACTTCATGCTCTCTATTCTGAACCCACGCATCGCCATCTCCTTCGGAATCGTCACCCAAGACACCGACTTCGCCGTCTCGTCAAACGTACCGAGCTCCACTGCATCGATTCTATTCAACAGTTGAAACTTCATCGCAAGGTGCGCGTTAACGTCCGGGACGTGGCCGACGACGATTCCGCGCTGCGTCGTCCCCGATCCCCATCGAAACTTGCCCAAGCCCAAGTTCGCGTCGAGCTCGAAGCAATCGTTGGACGATGACGTCGACGGATCGCACGCGCTCCCGCTCGTCCCCGCATTCGTCAAGCCGCGAGGTTCCTCGATGAACACGCTCGTCAACCCCCTGAGCGCATTCCCTTCCATCAACAAGCCAACCTCCGGATGGCTCGTGCTCGCGGACGACGACGCGCCCGCCAAGACGACGATGTGCGCCCCCGCGCTCGCGTCGCTCACAAAGACGATTCTCACCGTCTTATCCTTCTCCAATCCCGTGTTCGACTCGGCGTACGACGCCGTCGAACCCATGTCCGCGCGGTTATAAAATAGCTGCCCCGCGTTCACGCTCGGTGTCGTCGCGCACGCCCCCAGCGCGCTCGACCAATATCGCTCGTTGTTCGCGTTGGTCGCCCGCGGCAGCGTCATCGCCGTCGGCGCCGACGTGTTCCAACTCGCGTCCCCCGTGTTCAGACACGCCTTGGCGTACGCGTCCTCGTACAACGGGTGTTCGCTCGGCACGTACGTGAGCGGTCGAACCGTCGTCGCGACGTACATTTTCGTCGCCGACGTCGTCGGTTCCCACGCCGCGCCGTAACACACATCCGCCGTCGGCGCCCCTCGCGCTCGCGTCGCCGTCGTCGCGACGAACGCGGCGAACGCGCACATCGCGCGGGACACTGTCCGCGCGCATCCTTTACCGCGCGCGCGCGCGTCGCGTCGCGCGTCTGCATCGCCCGTCGTCGCGTCTCGGCGTCCGCGGGCGCCCACGCTCGCGCACCGTCGCCGCGACATCGCGCGCGCACCGCTCGCGAACGCGCGCGCAAGGCGCGAAGACGCGCGCGCGTTGGACGGCGAGTCTGTCGCCCGCGTCCTCGAGCTCGGTTCGCGCGCGACGCGCGTCGGAAGGCGTCGATCTGCGGTCGCCGGCGCGCCGAGGCGCCGGGCGTAACACTATTCGGTTTGAACTGTTCATTTAAATATATATATGTTACAATTTGGATGCATATGTTACGTGTGTCCGAAAAGTGTGTTTAGTGTGACCAACCGACCGCGGCCTTCTCGGACGGCGCGGTGCCGACGCCCGCAAACACCGTCGCGCGAGCGCGCCATGACGCGGCGCGCGCGCGGACGGCTGCGAAAACGACCCACCGAGGTCGGTTTCGTCGTTTTCGTCGCGCTCCTCGTCGCGCTCTGGCCGTCCGGACGCGATGAACGCGCCGAAGGGGACGATGCCGCGGTCGAGAGCTCGCCGTTCTCGACGGCCCGCGCTCGCCCGCGCGCGCGATCGGGCGCCGTTCTCGCCGAGGGTGCGTACGGAGACGTGCTCACGCCGTGGAACGCGAGCGATGAGTCCATCGTGAGTCCGCTGCGGTGTCAAAGACGCGCGGTGTTCGGCGAGTGCGTGCAAGAGGTGGGTTGCGGTTGGTGCGACTCGCGAGAGATTAATGGACACAATCCGACGTGTTATTCCCTGTTGGACGCGGATCTGTGCGTGAGCACGATGGCGCCGATCATGATGGCGCCCAAGGTGGTGAACACGCAGACGGGGGAGGTGGAGATTCCGTGCGACTCGAGGTGCGCCGCCATCGGGAGCGCCGACCACTGCGCCAAGACGTCCGGGTGTGGATGGTGTGCGGGTCTGAGCGAGTGTCTGAGCGGAAGCGCGATGAATGGACCGTGTAAGACGTGCTCTGCGAATTGGACGTTTAGCGTGGCGAAGCCCGAGTGCGTGGGTGCGCTGACGGGGAACGGGTGCGCGACGTGCGCGTGCGAAAACGGCGGGACGTGCGCGCCGCAGAGCAAGGAGTGCGTGTGTCCGCACGGTGTGACTGGAAGTCTGTGTCAGTTTAATACGACGACGAATGGTGGAAGAGACGCGTGTAACGGGCACGGGACGTGGAACGAGACGGCGAAGGATTGCGCGTGCGATCGCGGATGGGTGGGCGTCGGCGATAATCGGTGCAAGTTTCAGTGTCAGGCATCGGTGGATTGTAACGGGAATGGATACTGCTCTGAGCTCGACGGACAGTGCGTGTGTGACGTAGGATTCGCCGGACCGCGGTGCTCGTGTCTGTCGCAGGCGTTGGTGAGTTATCCGTACCCGGACGCGCTTTTGAACGCCAACACGTCGGGGTGTTGTCCGTACAATTACGTCCAGTGTCCGACGGGTTCGTTAAACGTGGGGCAGTGCGTCATCGGTCCCGCGGACTCGACCAAATGTCCAGTCGAGGCTGACACGACAAGCACGCTTATCTTGGTCGCGGTCATGCTGTTCTTCTTCGGGATGTACGTCTCCGCGGCCATCATCGCCGCCATCAGCGGACATCACGAGCCGACGTGCACGGTCGTGTGTCGATTACCCACCATCGTCAGGCTTCGCGACTCGCTATTCATGCGTAGACACGACGATTACGGCGAGGTGAACACGATCACGGTCAAGTGCAAGCTGACGGATAACTTTCAAAAAGTCAAGCGAATGATTTGTCGTCGCTTGAAGCATCAGCCAGATCCGGAGAGCGTGGATCTGTTCTACCTAGGCTGTCTCGTCGACCCTGGATGGAGATTGGGCGACGGCATCAACGTTGGTCAGACGTGTCACCTTCACTTGAAGCTCTTAGGAAATCAGCAGACGGATATTTACACGGAGAAGAAGCGCGGATGGAAGCGAATTCGTTACCTCTGCAGCGACAACGTCATTATTTTCTTGGCCTATTTCTTCTTCTTACTCTCGCTGATTCTGTGCGCGCAGACGTACAGTTGGGACAAGAAACCAGTCGTGGTGAGCACGCCCGTGCCATCGCCGCCACCGCCCAAGCCGTCGAGTCCACCACCGTTTCCGTCGCCGCCGAGTCCGCCGCCGATGCCTTTGTACCCGCCTCCGCCGCCCGCGGCGTGGATCGCCCTGCTCAATCAACAGAACACGGTGAACACGAACGCGACGTACGGCACGGATTCGACGTTCATCGGTGCCGATCAGGTGGGATCCATTCCGGCGAACATCCTAGCGTTAGAAAACATATCGGCGACGTACGCGCCGCAGTTGTTGGTGACGAGCAACTCCACGGGGAACATCGTCAACTTTTACACGTACGAAGATTCAGCGCTCTGGCAGAGAGAGCTCCCGCTGTTCACGAGCGCCAGGGGCATCCCTTTCGTCGCAGAGATTTTTACCGTGTGCGATCCGCGAAAGGCGGTGGAGGCAACGTTCGGCGTCCAGATGAATGCCGGTTACGGCGTGGTGTCCTACCAAGTCAAGCCGAATGAAAACGGTCTCGACATTTTTACGTTTCGAGGCACCGTCAAATATGACGTCGCCGTGGCTTTAGGTCTCATCGAAGATGGAAGCGTCGACTGTTCGCCTGCGACGCTCCTCCTGTACAATAACAGTTGCACCACGGATATTCACGAGGCAAGGGTGCACATAGCGACGAGAAACGACGCCCCCGTCGCGGCAAACGGGAATGACATATTGGCGTACGAGTCCACGGCTGACGTCATCCCGATGCGCAGTAACGCTGATCACACCATTACTGGAAGCTTGTTGGCCAGACCCATGGTGGCGTCGGACATCGACGGTGATCGTCTCACGTGGACCATCAGACAGGCGCCGAAACACGGGACGCTCATCACGCCCAATCCCACCGTCTCCACGTCGTCGACGTTTGAGTACGTGCCGGACATCAACTTTACGGGCTACGATTATTTCATATATTCGGTGGACGATAGCTTAGACAATCCCGACAGGACACTATACGACGTGGCGAGCGTCGTCGTCGCCGTCGGATCCGCGACGGGACGGCCAGAGGCGGTGGCGTCGCATTATTGGGTCAACGAGGACACGACGATGCAGGGACGATTCGGTCGTACCATCATGCAGGCGTCGTACGCCTCGACGCTGTCGTACACCGTCACCAACGCTCCGAACGGCACGGTGACGCTGCTCTGCGGCGGCGAGGTGCAGTTTCCAAACAATTGTTCGGTGAATCTCGTCGACGGCAACGTCAATTACCAGTACTTCAACTACACGCCGCCGGCGAACTTTTCCGGCGCCGAGACGATCGAGTTTCTCATAGTATCGAGCGCCGATCTCTCGCTCGCGTCGAGCGCCGCGGTGAACGTGACGGTGCGACCGGTAAACGATCCGCCCACGCTTGCCAACATGGAGGTGGAGGCGGCGATGAATAGAGATAGAAACGTCGACGTCGGCGACGCCGACTTGACGCCCATCGTCTTCAGTCCCTACGACGTCGACGCTGGGCCCGAATTTCGATTGTTTTTGACGTGGAAACCCATCCCGGATCAGAGCGATTGGGCCACGCGCGCGCACGGTCGCTGGTTTAGAGGCACGGATCGATTCGGGAGACCCGTCGACGAAATCACCGAGTCGACGCTCGACCAAGTCGGAGTCGCCGCCAACGGCACGTCTCTCACCCTCTACTACCTCCCGCCGCCGCTTCTGTACGGCTTCTTCTCCGCGTCGACGACGACACGACAGTACCCGGTGGAAAAGTACGCCATTCGAGTCGTCGACGACGGAAGTTTGGTGAGCGCCGAGGCGACGCTCAACATTCACGTCGGGTGTGCGCTCGGATACACGACGGAACCGGAGAATCCCACCGCGCCGTCCATCGCGAAAAAGTACGGGACGTGTTCCATCTGTCCTCTCGGTCAAGTCACGGACGCCTTCAATTCGCACACGTGTCGAAACTGTCCCGTGGGCATGGCTGGCGGCACGACGCAGCGCGGATTTTGCACGCGGTGCAACAATGGGTACTACTCCGACGTCCCCGGTCTCGATCGATGCATCACGTGTCCGCCCGGAAGCACGTCGGTGCAAGGCGCCACATCGAGGGATCAGTGTTTCTGTAACATTGGGTGGTACGGCGTGCCGGGATACTGTTTCCCGTGTCCCGAGTACAGTGAATCCTTCAATCGCGCGGGACGCTGGACGTATTGCGCCGAGACAAATTTAACGGTGCCCTATCCGCAACCGGGCTTTTACGTTGTCTCGCCGCCGACGCGAACTTACAAAGAACCGATCACCATGCGGCAGTGTTTCCCCGAAAAAGCGTGTCCCGGCGTCAAGGGCATCGCTGGATCGGCGCAGATGGACGCCATCGCCGCCGGAGGCGCCGGCGCCGATCGCGAGCAGTGCGCGCGCGGCTACCTGTACGACGGATGCGACACGTGCGACGACGGCTACTATCGACTCAACAGTCAGTGTTTAAAGTGTGGGTCCGGTCTATCGCACACGCTCTACGGCGTTGGCGTAGCCATCGTCGTTCTGTTCGCCATTCTTCTCCCGTGGCTCGTCGAGGAGACGTCGTCCAAGTACATCGTCTACTCGCGATTTCTCTCCCTCGTCGTCTTTTTACAAGAGGTGGGCGTCGTGGGGAGATACAATTTAGGATGGAACGATTACCCCGGTCTCACGTTGCTCTTACAGCTCTGTTACGTCCTGCAACTCAATCCCGAGGTGATTGGATTGGAGTGTTTCACCGAGTACGACTTCGTCCGTCGATGGAAATCCCTCATGGCGATGCCCGCGGTCGGCGTCTCGTTCATGTTTGGATTGGCGCAACTCTACGCCTACGTCTGGGGTAAATTTTACATCAAGACGCAACCGGCGGTGGAAGTCGTTCGCATCGGACAACGCCGATGGGTGCGCATGCTGCGAAGCATCTTGAACGTGATTCAAATCTCGTACATCGCCGTCGTCATCGCGACGTTTGATTTTTTCATCTTCCATCGCTCGGTGACCGACAAGCTCGGATACATTCGCGCGCAACCGAATTTACGATTTGGATACTTTTCATCCGTCACCGGGAGCACGGTGTGGCAACAGTTATTCCCGCTCGCCTTTGCCGCCGTGCTCGTGTACCCGATCGGTTTTTACGGCGTCATGCTCTGGGTCATTCAATTCGCCATGAACGGCTGGCATAAACTCTGGAAGCGCGACTTGATCGGTTTCGCCACGTTTCAATACACGGATGATTTCGTGTGGTTTCGCACGGTGGAGATGGGTCGCGTGTTGGCGTTGTGCGCGATTCAATTGCTCGGATACGAGCTGACGAAAGGAAACGGCGTCGTGCAGGCGCTCACCGCGCTCCTCGTCATGGCGGTGTCCTTCGTCTTTGTCATTCTTCGTCCGTTTAAAATGGCCGAGGCGAAGCGCTACCTGGGAGTGCACATTTTAACCATCGTCATCGTGCTCATGCTCTCGGTGGTGTCCATCGCGCCGGTGTCGTACATCATCAATCAACAAACCAAGGATAACGCGCGAAACGCCGTGTGGCAAACCATCGCGTGCGCCGTCTTCGTCTTTATGTTGGGCATCTTTTACGAAACGTACAGTTCGGCGGAGTGGTTTACGCGCGTTCAATGGTCGCTCACGCGCACGTGGAAAAACCTCGTCGTGCGGATCATTCACCTCTTTGTGCGAGACGAGTACCGGTCGCAGTGGTTGCGAAAACGCACGTGGGTAGCGTGGAGTCCGACGTTGTCGCTACTCAAACCGAGCGCGGGGGCGATTTTGCAACTGGAATCCGCCGAGGGCGATCAAGGATTGGCGTATAGCGGAAATTTCGACATGCAGATGCGTTTCGAGTTTGCGAGAGGGATACGCTCTCTCTGGCGTCATAAGAATGTGTTGGAGATTTTAGAGAGTCACGATGACCGCGCGAAATCGTACTTTAAGATCTTGTCTCGTCAGACGAGAGATAGTTTGACTCGTGCGGCGGCGGTGGACGATCGCGATTTAAATCGACGCGTGTTGTTCTTCATCGAGTCGAAGATGATGGAGAAGAGGTATAATTTCTATCGTAAATTTTACCGCCAGGCGCAAAAGGATTTAAGAGGCATTCACGGTGGACACAATCCCGCCGTTGAACAATTTTTATTGCGCGACACGACGTTGCAACGCGCGAAATCTGAAAAAACCAAGGAGCAAGAGGCGCTCGAGGAGAAGCGACAGCTCGCCGAGTACGAGGCGTTGCAAGAGGCTGATAACGTTCGACGCGCGTTTCAGACGGATGTCACGGACGCTGCGGATTTAGATCAAGAGGAACTCTTCTTCCAAACCGCCGGCAAGGGCGAACGCACGCACTTTGTTCGTTTCCAAGGGTACTTTGGCGACATTCATCCGGATTGGGACGCGTACGACGAGAAAATGGCCCAGGAAAAAGCGCTCGCCGCCGACGAAGACGGCGGCGTCTTGCCCTGGCACTTGGATCTTGACGACGTGTACGATGATTTCTGTTGTCTCTGCGAGTGTGAACCGGGCGAGCGATGTCCTCGACACGGTAATCTCTACGCCCTCATTTACGAAGACGACGAAGAAAAGGCGCGACTTCAACAAGAGCGCGAGCGTCACTTCCGCACGAGAGAAACCATCATCATCCAAGAGGAGGATCCGGATCGCGCGAGAGATTTGAGTTGGAACGTCATCGTTCCCGTTCGTCTCAAGGAGGAAATTTCGAGCGTACACACGAAACTCGCGACGGAATTGCGCGACATGCGCGACCGCGGCGAATTCGCGGGCGAAGACGAATTACCGGCGGTGAGCGGCGAGCGTTTCGACATCATTCACAAGGGTGCCGTCCTCGACAAGCACAACACCGTCAAGGCGGAACACTTGCAGTGGAAGGCGGAGGTGCAGCTCGAAAACAGACGAGGAAATCTCGCCAAGACGACGGCGTGGTTGATTCTTCAAGAGGAGGAGGAGCCCGAGGAAGACGAGCGCTTGTACCGGCGACCCGACGTCGAGGAGGGACCCGTGCTTCCGAACATCGTCATCGACGCGGGCGACATACCGGCGGACGAGATGACCATCGGCGACGTGCGTCAATTACACGCCACGGCGAATTCCAAACCCATCGCTCGAACCATTTTGCGAAGACGCAAGGATGGCAAGGAACTCATTCGAGACTCGCATCCGATGAAGCGAAAAGGCGTCGCCAACTCGTCGGACGTCGCCGTCTCTTTTGAACCCGAGGATTGGAATTATTACGTGTGGAGCGAGATTCGTAATCACTGGACATTCCTCGAGGGTGTCTTCAAGGTGTACGCCTCGATACCGTCCGGTCCTCAGGATAACGAGACGCGCGGCGCCGCCGCCGAACACGTGCTCATGTCCTACCGTCAGTTCGTGTATTTGATGTCGACGTGCGACGTCTCGAGCAAACTTCCGCACGCGCAATACAATCAATTGGCGAGCGTTCTCCGCGCCGTCTTCGACACGGTGAAGGATCACGATCTCCTCGCCAAATGCCTCACGCTCGATCGCGAGACGGGCGCGTTGGAGGGTTCGTTATGTCCGAGCGCCGGTGCACGACTCGAGCTTCGCAAGAAGCACGCGTGGGGCATGCACTTGGACGAATATCTCACCGCGATCGTCTTCGTCTCCTGGCTCGTCTACGGCGACCGCGTCCCGATGAAGGATCGCGGCGTCGCGCGCGCCACTCGATGGTTCATCGAACGCATCTTGCGACCGAAGACGAAGCATCTCGTCGAGACGTACGAAGCGCAGGCACGATTCGGGGCGGCGTTGCAGAAACGCGGGTTCACCGACGCCGATCAGCGCGTCGTCAACACCGTGTACTCGGCGTTTACGTCTCAAGACGGCATCTCGCTCGAGGAGTTCAAGGCTGTCACCATGTGGACCGTCGGCGAAAGCAATCCCCTGAATCGAAAGGGCGAGTTGATTTTCAACACGTACGTCGACTTTTCGACGTCGACGCCCGATTGGGTGTATCAAGGCGCCCAGTACGGTCGCGTCGACCCGACGGATAAAAAGCCCGACGGGTACGTGTGTTGTCAAGCGCAGAAACTCTCGGCGAAGAAGTTTGTGCACGCGTTCGGTGATTTGTGCTTCCGAAACAAGCCCGAATCCAGCGTGTCGGACGCGATTCAAGGTACATTCAGAGACGCGCAACGCCGCAAACCCATCCAAGAGAAGCCGCATACGCACACCATGCTCGAGGAACCGAGCGACGCCGAGGCGAGACGCGCGCTCGTCGCTCGACAGGTGGTGGCTCGGTGTCCCATCTGCGACGAACCGGGACACGACGCGCCCGACTGCCCGCACAAGGACGACGTCAGTTGTCCGAATTGCGGCATCACCGTCGAGGCGCCGAACGAAATCGTGCGAGGTCCGGATGACTTGGAGTACTGCCACGAGTGCGTGCCGAAGGAGACGACCGCTCCGTTCGCGTGTCCGAACTGCGCCGAACCGTGCGGACCCGAA
>Ga0181577_10000111_pt1 | contig 59489 bp, 58 predicted proteins | sample 101ome_21_FD_132468 | JGI IMG/M metagenome (GOLD analysis project Ga0181577, IMG submission 132468) | Coastal salt marsh microbial communities from the Groves Creek Marsh, Skidaway Island, Georgia - 101413BT metaG (megahit assembly) | ecosystem: Environmental > Aquatic > Marine > Intertidal...
AGCCTCTCGTGATGTATCGCGGGAGGCTTTGTGTTTTCCGCATTGTATGAAACTGGTCCCTCGCGGGACCAAGGGCATTTGAGAACCAGCTTGTGCGCCCTGGCCATGTGGCCGAAGCACTAAAGAGGAGAACTATCATGCCTTGGGTACAATGGAAGCCTGGAATAAGTGTCTGGGAAGGAGAGAGCACTAAGGAGGAGCAGATGGAATTCTACCGCCGCTTCTCTAATGTCGGCGGATGCGGCTTCCCCTCCACTAACCATCGCTCTGCCCTTCGCTCAAGAGAGCGGGTGCAAGAAGAGGAACCCGAACAGCAGGAAGAACTGCCCCGATCTACCTGATTTACCAACCATTGTTCCCACAATATGGCTCTAAGCCACGAATGTAGGCATCTCTATGGTCACCAAGAGCCGTCGCTTACACCCAAGGCTACTGAAAAGGCTGGGCCAAAACGGTCGTCCAGAACAGCCATCATTCTGGCTAGCCATGAATGCCTCACAAAACAACAGACCAAGGCATTGCCCGACAGCGTCCCACAGATGCCCTAGCAAACCGCCTAACACTCCCAATTATGGATGACACAACATGACAAACAGTAATAGGCCAACCCTCTGGTATCGACAGCACCCCTATAACGGAGACCTGGTTTTTGCCGAGCCTGGTGACGCCCTCTATTCAGACGCGCTCCACAGGGCACTTGGTTCGGAAACATGGGGCGAGTTTCGTCGGCTTATGCCTGAAGCAGAATTCCACGATCTCATTTACGGCAGATATGAGCATCTATGGGACCTGGAGGTCGTGCCGGAGGATGATGAGATTTTCGACTGCACCATATTTCCTGCCGTGGCGCAGGGTGACTACCCTGAGTGGCTACAACAACGAATGCAGAACTTAATTCCAAAGGATATTGCCGAGAAATACGGCAGATCAAAAGCGACCGCATTCAGCGGTGATTACCTGAGTATTGATCCTGAACATGAAAACGAAATTGTCGACGCACTGCGTAATAAAGGATTCGCTGTTAAGCAGAGGAGTGATCTCAGTTTTTGGTAGAGACATCTACTACGGTGCTTTGACCAAACAATATGTTAGGGTGAATGGTAGGGTTAGAAGTTATTAATTTACAATTAATCCTTATAATTCAGTAACTTATAAAACATAAATGGTGGAGCTGGACGGGATCGAACCGACGACCTGAAGCTTGCAAAGCTACCGCTCTCCCAACTGAGCTACAGCCCCCAGACCATTTTGTGGCGCAGCATTTTGGCTGCGGGGCCTTCTATTATGACTGCACGCAGCATAAGTCAATTCCACAATGCACTCTGATCGAAATTTTTTGCACTTTCGCCCCGGCTGCCGCCAAAAAGGCGTTATTTTGAATTTGACAGGATTCACCAGATTCTTCATGCTCTTGGCCCATATTGTTCCGGCTAATGGAACAACCACCATATCTACAACTTTTGCCGATATGGGCTTGGGGTAAACACGGTGACCGGCGGCAGCCGCATCAGAAAACGAAGGGGAACGCAGCACAGATGGGCGCTGAGGTTATCCGGATTCTGAAATCACTTTTTTCCATCCACCCGGACCTTCGGGTGGGCATTGGTTCTCGCCGATGGTTCACCCCATTGGGTGTGCTGGGTATCATGGGCACAGGCCTCATCGGCACAGGCAGCTATGTGCTGCCCGATTTTGGCCCCGAGCGTGAAGCAGACCTCGCAGACACTCCGGCCACGCTGGCTATTGCCGAGCCCTTCAATAACGACATTCCGGTTGATCTTGCCATTGTAGAGCCTGTTCTGGTTCCTGAACCCGAGCCCGTGCTGAAATCTGTAACGGTTGGGCGTGGTGACACACTGGCACGTCTGCTTGACCGCAACGGCGTGCCACGCCAACCCGCTTACCATGCCATTCAGGCCCTTTCGAAGAATTTTGATGTCCGCCGCCTGCAGGTTGGCCAGGAAGTGAACCTGGTCTTGGACCCGACAGATGAAACACAATTGCTGGCGCTGAGCGTGAAACCGGATGTTGACCGGATTGTCACCTCCAGCCGCCACGAAGATGGCAGCTTCTACAGCGACGTGGAAATGTTGCCGCTCGATAAGGTGATGATCCGCGCCGAGGGCCGAATTGATGACAGCCTTTACATGGCGATGGACCGGGCAGGCGTTGCGCCGGAAATCATTGCTGAGCTGATCATGATCTACAGCTTTGATGTCGACTTCCAGCGCGAGATCCGCCAGGGCGACGCCTTTGAGCTGTTCTACGAACAATATCTTGATGAAACCGGCGCGGTCGCCAAGCATGGTGACATCCTGTTCGGCAATTTGACACTACGCGGCAAACCGCTGAACCTGTACCGCTATGTCACCAGCGATGACGACAAGATCGACTATTACAACGAGCACGGCCATAGCGTTCGCAAGGCATTGCTGCGCACGCCCATCGACGGGGCACGGCTGACCTCACGCTTTGGCAAGCGCAGGCACCCGGTGCTGGGCTACACCAAAATGCACAAGGGTATCGACTTCGGGGCGCGCCGCGGCACCCCTATTCGCGCTGCTGGTGACGGCGTTGTAGAACGGGCTTCACGATATGGTTCTTTCGGCAATTATGCGCTGATCCGCCATAGCAGCGAATTCAAGACGGCCTATGCCCATATGAAGGGCTTTGCCCGGGGCATGAAGAAGGGCGCCAAGGTCAAACAAAGCCAGATTATCGGCTATGTTGGCACCACTGGCCGGTCAACCGGCCCTCACCTGCATTATGAAGTGCTAAAGAATGGCAAACACGTCAACCCGCTGAGCCTGAAATTGCCTTCCGGGCGGCGGCTGGAAGGCGAGGAATTGAAGACCTTCCAGACCATGCTGGCCGAGCGGCAGGTGGCCATGGCCAACACGCCGGTCATGACCCAACTTGCCGCCTCAGCCCCCGCAGCAACCACAGCACCTGCCGCGGGAGAATAGGCCTAGGCCGCGCGAGAGCGGATCTCCTGCCCATTGACGACCAGCTTGCCATCACGCGCGCTGACATTCACCAATGAGTCTTCGCTGACATCGCCCTGCAGGATCAACTCTGCCAACGGGTTCTGCAGAGATCGCTGGATCACCCGCTTGAGTGGACGTGCCCCATAAACCGGGTCATAGCCCACATCTGCCAACCAGTTCCTGGCGGCATCATCCAGCAACAGCTGGATGTTGCGGTCTTCCAACAAGCCTTCAAGGTGGCCCAGTTGAATATCAACAATGCCACCCATGTGGTCGCGGCCCAGGCGGTGGAACAGAATGGTTTCGTCCAGCCGGTTAAGGAATTCAGGCCGGAACGCAGCCCGGACCACGCTCATCACCTCTTCGCGCACATCTTCTGGGTCCGCGCCATCGACCTGGGTGGCCAGCACATCGCTGCCGAGGTTTGACGTCAGAATGATCAGCGTATTGGTGAAGTCCACCGTGCGGCCTTGCCCGTCTGTCAGGCGACCGTCATCGAGCACCTGCAGCAGCACGTTAAAGACATCCGGGTGCGCCTTTTCCACTTCATCAAACAGGATGATCTGGAACGGGCGGCGGCGAACCGCTTCGGTCAGCACACCGCCTTCTTCATAGCCGACATAACCCGGGGGCGCACCAATCAGGCGGGCCACCGCATGCTTCTCCATGAACTCAGACATATCAATGCGGGTCATGGCATGGTCATCGTCAAACATGAAGGAGGCCAAAGCCTTGGTCAGCTCTGTCTTGCCGACACCCGTCGGCCCCAGGAACAGGAAGGAACCAATAGGCCGGGCGGCATCCTGCAGGCCAGCACGGGCACGGCGCACCGCATCAGACACAACCTGAACGGCTTCAGCCTGACCAATCACACGCTTGCCAAGCTCCTGCTCCATGCGCAGCAGTTTTTCACGCTCGCCTGCCAGCAATTTGTCAACGGGGATGCCTGTCCAACGAGAGACGATGTAGGCAATGTCCTGGTCGGACACTTCTTCCTTCAGCACATGGTCTTCGCTCTCAGCGACGGCTTCTTCAACCTTCTTTTCCAGGTCGGGGATCAACCCATAGGCATATTCACCCGCCTTTGCGAGGTCGCCATCGCGTTGGGCCTGTTCCAGTACCAGGCGGGCAGCATCCAGCTCTTCCTTGAGCTTTTGCTGGCCGGACAATTTATCCTTCTCAGCCTGCCACTGGGCAGTCAGGGAACCAGATTTTTCCTCCAGCTCGACAAGGTCCTCTTCCAGCTTTTCCAGCCGGTCCTGTGAGCCTTTGTCGCTTTCCTTGCGCAGGGCTTCCCGTTCGATCTTGAGCTGGATAATCCGGCGATCAAGCTCATCAATTTCCTCAGGCTTGGAGTCTACCTCCATGCGCAGCCGCGAGGCGGCCTCATCCATCAGGTCGATGGCCTTGTCCGGCAAGAAACGATCGGAGATATAGCGGTTGGACAGGGTGGCGGCTGAAACAATGGCCCCATCCGTAATACGGATGCCATGGTGCAGCTCATACTTTTCCTTGAGCCCGCGCAGGATCGATACTGTGTCTTCTACCGTCGGTTCCTGAACCAGTACGGGCTGGAAGCGCCGCTCAAGCGCGGCATCTTTTTCCACATGCTTGCGGTATTCATCCAGCGTTGTTGCGCCAATGCAATGCAGTTTGCCGCGCGCCAAAGCAGGCTTCAGCAGGTTGGAGGCATCCATAGAGCCTTCCGAGGCCCCTGCCCCCACAATGGTGTGCATTTCATCGATGAACAGGATGATTTGACCATCAGACGACTGGACCTCTTCCAGTACAGCCTTGAGGCGTTCTTCAAATTCACCACGGAACTTGGCACCGGCAATCAGCGCGCCCATATCGAGCGCGAGCACACGCTTTTCCACCAAGCTGTCGGGCACATCACCATTGGCAATGCGCAGCGCCAGGCCTTCTGCAATGGCTGTTTTACCCACACCCGGTTCGCCGATCAGCACCGGGTTATTTTTGGTTCGGCGGGAGAGTACCTGGATAGTGCGACGGATTTCTTCATCACGACCAATGACAGGGTCGAGCTTGCCATTGCGGGCATCTTCCGTCAGGTCTTGGGCGTATTTCTTGAGCGCATCATAGGCATTCTCTGCCGACGCAGAATCCGCTGTGCGGCCCTGGCGAATCTGGTTGATCGCCTCGTTGAGCGCCTGCGGCGTTGCACCTGCCTTCTTGAGAATATCTGCCGATGGCGTACCGCTGGCCATGGTCAGTGCCTGTAGCAGGCGCTCTACCGTGACATAGCTGTCACCTGCTTTTTCAGCCATCTGCAGGGCGCTGTCGAGCACGCGGGCATTTTCGTTGGACAGATAGACATTGCTGGCGCCCGCCCCTTCAACACGGGGGAGCTTTGCCAGGGCAGCGTCAATATCTGCAGGCAGCGAGACGGCGTTGGCCCCACTGGCTGTCAGCAGGTTGACGGCAAGGCCCTCCTCATCTTCGATAAGAACCTTGAGTAGATGTTCAGGGGTAAACTGTTGATGGCCGGAGCGCTGAGCCAGCATCTGCGCTGACTGCAAAAAGCCCTTCGACCGGTCCGAAAACTTTTCGATATCCATGTCTGGTCACCTCAATCATGAGCATTTCCAATGGCCTGATCCTTCATTAAGCAACCAGGCATAAGCTCTATATGGTGTTGCCATTCAGCAACACAAGAGGGGTGACCTCTAATTTTTTGGCGGGGTTATTTCCCCCAACCAAGCCCTATTCAGAGGGCTCAGCCGGTGCCGCATTTTCTGCAGGTGCCTCAGCTGCGGGAGCAGGCGCTTCTGCTGCCGGGCTTGCCTCTGCACCTTCGGGTGCCGCCGCCTTGGCACGGCCATTACGGCGCTGGCCGCCGGACCGACGTTGCCGGCGCACGGGCGCTGGGTTTTCGTCCGTCGCTGCATTCACAGCCGTCTGTTCCACATTGGGAATAGGCATGTCGACAGAGGGTTGTTCGACCGCCTCAACATTTTCAGCAGGGGTAGACGCTGGCGCGTCGTCCCGCTGCTTTTCGCGGTGTTGTTCACCTTCTGCCGGCTGATTTTCACGACGATTGGCCTCTGCCTTTTCGCGCGCTTTCCCCTGGGCTTCACTGGCCTCATTCACCATGCGCTGATAGTGCTCTGCGTGTTGCAGCAGGCTTTCGACGATCACCCGGTCCTTGTTGGAGCGGGCATCACGGGCAAGCGATACATATTTCTCAGCGAGTTGCGCAGCATTTCCCCGCAGGCGGCCATTGGGGCCGTTACTGTCCAGCGACCGGTTAATGTTAGATCCCTGGGATTTACGGTTATTGTTGCGACCGCGATTACGCTGCCTGCCATTATTACCTTGCCTCATATCAGCTTTTCACCGTTTCAGTTTCCAATGACGGTTGATGTTTTTGGGGTTCCTCTTTCTTACCCCGTGACCAGGTCTTGCAACACCGGTCAGACTCGGCACAAACCAAGCCACCTGCCTGGCACTCTGTGCCATGGCTTCCTGTGTCTATTCAGGATTTGAAGGGCCCTGCAGCATTTGCTTGCTGATCCCGCCTCTTCGGGTACGAACCTAGCCGCTGCAGCCGGCTTTTCCAACCCTGAATCGTGCTCTGGCCGAATTATTTTTTGGCGGAATTACGCCATGTTCCGCCGACACAGCGCGCGATTCCAGAAAGATCGTTTCGGCGCAATATGTTGGCACCGATCTCTTGCTGCAGCATAGTCGCCACGTCATCCGCCTGGCCTTCCCCCAATTCGAACATCACCAGGCCTTCACCGCCTGTCAGGCGCTGTAAATCGGCAATGATGGCCCGGTAGGCATCCAGTCCGTCAGCACCACCCTCCAGCGCCAAAGCGGGGTCATAGTCACGCACCTCGGGCATCAGCTCTGCCATGTCGCCCTGCCGGATATAGGGCGGGTTGGAGACAACAATATCGGCAAGCCCGTCGGCCACTGCACTGGCCCAGTCACCACAGACAAAACTGACCCGATCCGACAGGCCGAGTTGCTCCGCATTGTAGCGCGCAACAGCCAGCGCCACCGGGCTCTTGTCGACCGCAATGCCGCGGGCGTTCGGGTATTCGCGCAATAGGGCCAGGATGATGCACCCGCTGCCCGTGCCCAGGTCAACAATTGTGTGATCGGCGCCCCGATCGGGTCGAGCTTCCGGCACAGCCTCAACCAACGTTTCCGTGTCGGGTCGGGGGTCGAGAACGTCTGCTGTAACCAACAGGTCCATATCCCAGAACGACTTTTGACGCAGGATTTTTGATACCGGTTCCCGAAACAGGCGTCGCTCCAGCATGGCATCAAAGGCCATCTCGACACGCAGACCGACTTCCTCATCGGGCCGAGAAAGAATGTCTGCATGGGTCATGCCAGACGCAGCCTGAAACAACAGCCGCGCGTCCAGCACCGGGTTGTCGACACCTGCTTCGCCCAGGGCCTCTGTCGCGGCCCGAAGCGTCACATGAACGGTTGGTGGCACTAGGCCTGCGCCTCGGCTTCCGCCAGCTGGGCGGCCTGGTCTTCCGTTATCAGGGCATCGACAATTTCATCCAGCCCGTCGCCTTCCATAATCTGGTCCAGCTTATGGATCGTCAGGTTAATGCGATGATCCGTTACACGATTCTGCGGAAAATTATAGGTCCGGATACGCTCGGACCGATCGCCCGAACCTACCTGGTTTTTACGCGAGTCCGACCGCTCAGCTGCCAGGCGTTCGCGCTCCGCCTCATAGATGCGCGACCGCAGGATCGTCATGGCCTTGGCCTTGTTCTTATGCTGCGAAGACTCGTCCTGCTGCGTTACCACCGTGCCAGTGGGAATGTGGGTAATGCGCACCGCGCTTTCCGTTTTATTCACATGCTGGCCACCGGCACCACTGGCGCGGTATACATCAATGCGCAGGTCTTTTTCTTCAATATCCACGTCGACTTCTTCAGCCTCAGGCAGCACAGCCACCGTCGCTGCCGACGTGTGAATGCGCCCGCCGGATTCCGTCTCGGGAATACGCTGCACCCGGTGTACCCCGGATTCATATTTCAGGCGCGAGAACACGCCCTTACCTGTGATATTGGCCACCACTTCTTTGTAACCGCCCACGCTGGAATCATTGGCCGAGATGACCTCGACCTTCCAGCCATGCTGGTCAGACAGGCGCTGATACATGCGGAAAAGATTACCAGCAAAAAGCGCAGCCTCATCACCCCCGGTGCCAGCACGGATTTCCAGAATGGCATTCTTGTCGTCGGCCGCATCCTTGGGCAAAAGCTGAATCTGGATCCTGTGGTCAAGCTCAGGCAACAAGTCCTTAAGCTCACGGAATTCTTCTTCGGCCATGGCTTTCATGTCCGCGTCCGTGTCACCATCGGCGATCATTTCCGCTAGGTCCGCCATTTCCTCACGCTTCTGCAGCAGGTCGCGTGCAGCCGCGACGATCGGTGTCAGGTCCGAATATTCCTTTGAAAGTGCTGCAAAGTCTTCGCCGGACAGGTCGGCAGCCTCCGACATGCGGGCTTCCATTTCCTCGAAGCGCCGTACAAGTTGATGCAGTCGTTCTTCTGCGATCATGCTGCGTCTCCCCCGCTCAGAGCAGCCATCAGATCACCACGAGCAACCTGCTGCTGTTCGCCACCATCCAGGTCGCGCAGAGTAACGACACCAGCGTCCAGTTCGTCATCGCCCATCAACACGACATATCGCGCATTGGCTTTATTGGCCTGCTTCATGCGCTTGCCGACATTACCCTTTGCCCCCATGTCAGCTGAGATGCCTGCATGGCGCAGTTCTTGTAGCAATGTCAGCCCTTCTTTGGCGGCGCGGTCCCCCACCGGCACAATGACGACCGGGCGGTCAACAGCAGGGGGTTCATCGATCAGCATGGCCAAACGCTCGATGCCTGACCCCCAGCCAATACCCGGCGTGGCCGGGCCACCCATGGTGCCAATCAGGCCATCATAGCGCCCCCCGGCCAGTACGGCACTTTGCGCGCCCAATAGCTCTGTGGTGAATTCAAAAGCCGTGTGGGTGTAGTAGTCAAACCCACGGACGAGCTGTTCATTCAGCTGATAGGCAATACCCAGCTGATCCAGCCCTGTCCGCACAGAAGCAAAAAAGTCGGCGGAGGCCTCATTGAGATGGTCAGACATGGCAGGGGCACCCGCCACGACTTCACGGTCACGCTTGTCTTTGGAGTCGAGAATACGTAGCGGGTTACGCTCCAGGCGCTCCTGCGCTTCTTCGCTCAACCGGTCGCGGCTGTCATTGAAATAATCCACCAGCACATCACGATAGGCGATACGACTTTCGCTATCGCCCAGTGTGTTCAGCTCCAGCGTCACCTTGCCTGCCAGACCAAGGGTGTCCAGCAATTGTGCGCCCAGGGCAATCACTTCAATGTCTGCCTGGGGTTCGGCAACGCCCAGAATTTCAACATCCAGCTGGTGGAATTGCCGCTGACGACCTTTCTGCGGGCGTTCATGGCGGAACATCGGCCCATAGGCATAGAGCTTGAGCGGCAGGTTTTGGCTCAACCCGTTGGAGATAAAGGCGCGGGCAATACCGGCTGTAAATTCAGGCCGCAGGGTCAGGCTGTCACCCGAACGATCGTCGAAGGTATACATTTCCTTGGTAACCACATCTGTGGTTTCACCCAGCGTGCGGTTGAACACCTCGGTAAATTCGAAAATCGGGGTATCGATCTGGGTGTAGGTGTAGCGTTCGGCGATCCGGCGAAACTGCTCAATAATATGCTGGTGCCGACGAATGTCGTCAGACAACAGGTCATGAGTGCCACGAACGGGCTGCAATTTGGCCATGTTAGCCTCTCTGAAGCTTGCTAGGAGGCGCGGTCCAGCGACTGCTCTGCCTCGATTTCTGTGGCCTTGTTTTCCACAAGATCGACAATATGGTCAATCATCTTTTCGTCGCTGATTTTATGATCAGTAACGCCAGACAGGTAGACCATATGGTTCCCCTGCCCGCCACCGGTAATGCCGATGTCCGTTTCACGCGCTTCACCGGGGCCATTCACAACACATCCCAGGATCGACAGCGACATAGTCGTGCTGATATGGGCCAGCCGTTCTTCAAGAATTTCAACGGTCTTGATCACGTCAAAACCCTGCCGCGCGCAGGATGGGCACGAGACGATGGAAACACCCCGATGGCGCAGGCCCAGGCTCTTGAGGATTTCAAAACCGGCATGAATTTCCTCTACAGGGTCTGCTGACAGCGATACGCGGATGGTGTCGCCAATACCAGCCCAGAGCAACATGCCCATACCGATGGAGGACTTGACGGTGCCACCGCGCAAGCCTCCCGCCTCGGTAATGCCCAGATGCAATGGGTAATCGCAGGCTTCCGCAAGGCCCTGATAGGCCGCCACCGCCAGGAAAACATCTGATGCCTTGACGCTGATCTTGAAGTCGAAGAAATCATTATCTTCCAGAATACGCGCGTGGTTCAGCGCGCTTTCCACCATCGCCTTCGGGCAGGGTTCGCCGTAACGTTCCAGCAATTCCCGCTCCAACGACCCGGCATTAACGCCAATCCGCATGGAGCAGCCATGATCCTTGGCCGCCTTGACGACCTCTCTCACGCGCTCTGCACTGCCGATATTACCCGGGTTAATCCGCAGGCAGGCCGCTCCAGCCTCAGCCGATTCAATCGCCCGCTTATAGTGGAAGTGGATATCGGCCACGATGGGCACATTGGCCTGGCGGGTGATCTCCGCCAACCCCCTGGTCGAATCCTCATCCGGGCAGGAAACACGCACAATGTCAGCCCCGGCTTCTTCGAGCGCGCGGACCTGTGCCATGGTGGCGGCCACGTCGCTTGTCAGGGTATTGGTCATCGACTGCACTGTAATGGGCGCATCGCCCCCTACGGGAACATTACCCACCATAATCTGGCGCGACTTGCGGCGCTCTATATGCCTATAGGGGCGAACACTCATGCCTGAACCACTCTGCTGTCCGTTACCATGCGCCGCTTATAGACGAAACCAAGGGCGCCGTCAGCAACGACTCGCGCAGAGATTCTCCAAAGAATGAAAGTGGGCTGGCTTAAGCCAATGGCTAATTAGCGATGGGAAAAGGTGTACTGTATGGGGATGTCTTTATCGTTATTCGCCACATTTTCACCGGCCTGACCAACGCCACCCCAGGCGAACACAAAAATGGCCAGTGCAACAACAGACGCGCCCACCGCAAGCTTTGCCTTCCAGTCAAAAATCGGCTTGTGCATATCAAGCACGGTTTCGCTTTCGGCACGATGGGGCACCGGAAACTCTTCCCGCAGAAGCTCAATGGCATTTTCCAGTCTTACGCCGAGTTCGCGCGGACCAAGATAGTTGGCGTATGTACGAAAAAAGCCCACCTCGTATGAAGTGGGCAGCTTGTCAAATTCACCATCTTCCATTGAGCGGATTAGGCAGGCTTGAATGTTGAGCGTATCAGCAACGTCATCGACCTGAACACCGCGGCGGCGGCGTGCATCGCGTAGCCGGTTCCCAAGGCTCGAGGCGCAAAGATGTTTGCCCTCGCTTTGAGCTTGGTCGCCTCCTGTTGGCGGTGCCGCGACCGGTTCAACCAGTTCATCCGACTGGTTCATCTCTATTTCAGTTTGTTGATTCGCTGCAGAGTCGCACACCCGACCATCGCTGCCGACGAATAGGAGACCCTCTTGCAGATCTTGCTGTTCAAGCCTTGCCATCAGCCAATTCCAGCCCTTGCTTACCACCCCGTTTGACCCGTGTCTTACTGTGCTTTCAACACTGTGCCCCAAAAGCAACAGTCAATACGATTCGAACAAAAATAGTGAACAACAGATCCACGGCCGCATCAACCGGAAACTTTGTATTCCCGGCGAAATCATCAAATTTTTCAACTTTTGTTGGCTTTTTAGAGCTGCACGCCGTGATCGCGGGCAAAATCTCGCAACTTGGAACGCAAGCTGTGGTCCGGCGAGTGTAGCAATGTGGTCACATAGGACCGCACCTGAGCCAGGTCCATACTGCGCACCATTTCCTTCACCGGACCAATGGCCGATGGCGGCATTGACAAGTTTCGCATGCCCAAGCCGATCAGGCTCATCGCTTCCAGCGGATCGCTGGCGGCCTCACCACAGACGGACAAGACGGTGTCATGCCGGTCGCAGGTGTCGATGATCATCTTGAAGAACGAAAGTGCCGCAGGCGACAGCAGGTCGTACCGGCCCGTCAACAATGAATTACTGCGGTCGCTGGCAAACAGAAACTGCATCAGGTCATTACTGCCGATAGAAACAAAATCGATATGCGGCAGCAGGGCATCAAGTTGCCAGGCGAGTGCTGGCACTTCCAGCATGGTGCCCAATTGTACGCTGGAGGGCGCTTCATATCCCAATCGCTTGTGCCGCAGCATTTCACGATCGAAGATTTCCTTACACCGCAGATATTCAGGTAAATCTGCAATCATGGGGAACATGATATTAAGCGCTTTACCACCTGCAGATTGAATCAACGCCCGTAGCTGGTATCGCAACAATGCGGGACGGTCGAGGCTGAGGCGTACCGCCCGCCAGCCCATGGCCGGGTTTTCTTCCCGGGGTTGCTCGATAAAGGGAACGACCTTGTCACTGCCGATATCCAGCGTCCGAAATGTCACCGGTTGGTCGCCTGCGGCCGCCAACACCCCTTCATAAAGTTCTTTCTGGGCCGTCAGCCGCGGGAATGTCTCGCTGACCATGAAGGGCAGCTCCGTTCGGAACAGACCAACGCCATCGGCGCCCGTGCGCTCCAGTTGGTCCATGTCCACCAACAGGCCGGCATTGATATTCAGGCTGATTTCAACACCATCACGGGTAATGGCCGGCAGCTCCCGGTGGTCGGCATAGGCCTGTTCCAACAATTTGCGGGCTGCAATGCGCTCGGCATAAACGTCTTCAATGTCTGCGGTTGGCAGCAGGTAAATTTCGCCTTCGCCACCATCCATGATGATGCGGTCACCCGGGTCAACCAACCCAACGATGCCAGCCACCTGCCCGATGACAGGAATACCCATGGCCTTGGCCACAATCACCATATGTGAACTGGGCGAGCCCTCAGCAAGCACAACGCCCCGGATACGATCACGGTCATAATCCATGAGTTCCGCCGGGCCCAGATTGCGCGCAATGACAATGGCATCGTCCGGCATCACCACTGTCTCCGCGACATCAAGCCCCATGAGGTGGCGGATCAACCGGTTCGACAAATCATCAAGATCCGCCAGGCGCTCGCGCAAATAAGAGTCGGTGATGGATGCCATCCGCGAACGGTTGGCCGCCTGCACGCGCTGTACGGCAGCCTCTGCTGTCAGGCCCGTCTCAATCGCCTCAATCATCCGCCGGACCCAGCCCCTGTCATGGGCAAACATCCGGTAAGTCTGCAGCACCTCCAGGTGTTCGCCTTCCTGACCCATAAAGGGGGATTCGATCAGGTTGTCGATCGACAGCCGCAGCGTATCGATAGCTTCATTCAGCCGTGCAGTTTCTGACTCTTCGTCATCACTGATCAGTTGCATGACCTCCAGCCGAGGCTCGTGCAGGACCGCATGGCCAATGGCCAGACCATCGGCAAAGGTAATGCCGTCCATCTGCGGCGGTATACCTTGCGCAAAGGTTCCTTCATGCACTTCCTGGGGGTCAATTAGCTCGCCAGAGGCAATAAGCTCGGCCAAGACCATGGCAACCGTTTCCAGTGCCTCAACTTCTTCATCGATATACAAACGATGCGTCTCGTTCTGCACCGCCAGAACACCGACGACGCGGCCATTGCGCAAAATCGGCACGCCCATAAGCGAATGGAAGATATCTTCACCCGTCTCGGGTCGATGCGCAAAATTGGGGTGCGACTGGGCATCAGCCAGGTTCAGTGGCCGCCCTCTTGCGGCAATTTCACCAATGAGACCTTCGCCAACCCGCAGACTGGTCTTGTGAACCGCATCCGGATTCAGGCCAACGGTTGAGAACAGTTCCAGAATATCACCGGCCCGCACCAGGTAGACCGAGCACACCTCGGCCACCATATTGGTGGCAATGACACGGACAATTTCATCCAACCGGTCCTGAGCCGATTGCGGCGACGCCATCACCTGGCGCAGCCGTCGCAATATCAGCCTTGGACCTGTTGCACTCAGGGGCATGGTATTCCTATGCGCTATCCAGCGCGGCAGCAGCCTGTTCGACCAATTCGTCGATAATTTCCTGCATCGGCTGTTCTTTTTTGACCATGCCGACACTCTGGCCCGCCATCAGCGAGCCTGCATCCACGTCACCGTCGATCACGCCGGCACGCAGCGCACCAACCCAGAAATTCTCGATTTCCAGCTGGGCCGCTTCCTGGTCCATTTCGCCTGCATTGTAGCGGGCAATAACATCCTGCTGCACCTGCATGAATTCGGTACTGGCGGCATTATTCAACGCCCGAACCGGAATAACCGGGAATTTCGGGTCCAATTGCACAGAGGCCTGAGCATCGCGGGCATTGCCCCGCATAAAAGCCTTTTTGAAGTTCGGATGAGCAATCGATTCTTCAGCACATACAAAGCGCGTGCCGAGCTGGCAACCCGCTGCGCCCAAACGCAGAAACTGGGCAATCGCTTCACCACGACCAATACCGCCTGCAACAAAGATGGGGACAGCATCAATATGTGGCAGGATTTCCTGCGCCAGAACCTGGGTGGAAACCGGGCCGATATGGCCGCCGGCTTCAGAACCTTCAATCACCAGCGCATCAACGCCACTGCGAACGAGCTTCTTGGCCATAATCAAGGCTGGCGCAAAACAGATGACCTTGGCGCCAAAGTCCTTGATGGCTTCGATTGTCTTGCCGTGCGGCAGGCCACCGGCCAGCACAACATGGCTGACATTTTCCTGGCGGCATACTTCTACCAGTTCATCCAGCTGCGGATGCATGGTGATCAGGTTCACGCCGAAAGGTTTGTCTGTCAGCTTGGCTGTTTCACGAGTTTCTTCGGCCAGCATTTCTGGCGGCATGGAACCACAGGCAATCACGCCAAAACCACCGGCGTTGGAGATTGCAGCAACAAAATTACGTTCCGAAACCCAGGACATAGCACCAGCCAGAATGGCGTATTCTGTCCCCAGGAATTCCCGACCTGCCGCCGACAGGTCCTGCAGGCGGGCAAAGCCCTCTTCATGTGTCATTGCGGCGTCCATTATGCAGCATCCAGCTGATAGGCCGTGTGCAGGGCACGCAGGGCCAGTTCGGTATATTCATCGGCAATCAGGACACTGACCTTGATTTCCGACGTCGAGATAACCTGAATGTTGATGCCTTTCTCAGCCAGTGTGGCGAACATCTTGGCGGCAATGCCAGCGTGGCTTCGCATACCCACACCAATCACCGAGACCTTGACGACCTTGTCGTTGGAGGCAACAGACTTGTACTTCAGCTCATCGGCCAGGCCTTCAATGACCGCAACCGAACGTTCCATGTCGGCACGCGGGACGGTAAACGTCACGTCGGTGGTATTATCGGCAGCACCTACATTCTGGACGATCATGTCCACATTGATATTGGCATCAGCCAGCGGGCCAAAAATGGCGGCGGAAACACCAGGCCGGTCGGCCACCTGTTCTACGGTGATTTTGGCTTCATCACTGGAATAGGCAATGCCACTGATTTCTGCTTGTTCCACGATATCTTCCTCATCTACGACCATGGTGCCGGGCAGGTCTTCAAAGCTGGTAAGCACCTGCAAGGGTACACGATAGCGCATGGCCAGCTCTACAGACCGGGTCTGCAGCACTTTGGCACCAAGCGAGGCCATCTCCAGCATTTCTTCATAGGTAATGGCGTCGAGCTTGGCGGCTGACGTCACAATTTTTGGGTCTGTCGTATAGACGCCATCCACATCGGTATAAATGTCGCACCGGTCGGCCTTCAGCGCAGCCGCAAAGGCCACAGCCGTGGTATCCGACCCACCGCGCCCCAACGTGGTAATGCGATTATCTGGGCCAATACCCTGGAAGCCAGCAATCACTGCCACCTGGCCAATATTCAGGCGCTCTTCCAGCAGCTTGGTGTCAATTTCTTCAATACGGGCCGAGCCATGCGCGTCCGTCGTATGAACGGGCACCTGCCACCCCAACCAGGACCGGGCATCAACGCCCATTTCCTGAAGGGTAATCGCCGTCAGCCCTGCGGTCACCTGTTCGCCGGAGGCAACCACAGCATCATATTCCCGTGCGTCATAAAGCGAAGACGCCTCGGTTACATAACCCACAAGCTGGTTGGTCACACCCGACATAGCCGACACCACAACCACCAACTGGTCGCCCTGGTCGACAGCCTTTTTGACCCGTGCAGCAACGGCGCGGATACGCTCCATATCTGCAACCGAGGTTCCACCGAATTTCTTGACGATACGTGCCATAAACAGTCTACACCGATGCGCCAGGGTGATACCATGACGCCACTTTGATAAGTTTTCTTGCTTGCCCCTTACGAGGCGGCTTCTAAATACGCGTTAGACGCTGATCTTGCAAGCAAACCGACGATAAGTATTTTCAGGCAACCCGATACCCGAACCGAAAGCAGGGGACACAGCGTGAGTGAAACAGCCGCCAGCGTTGACCAACAGGAAATTGAGAACTTTTCGGCCCTGGCTGCCGAATGGTGGGACGAAAGCGGCCCCTTCAAGCCCCTGCACGCCTATAACCCGGTCCGTGTCAGCTTTGTGCGCGACCGAATCTGCGCAACAGAGAATCGCGACCCACAGACACCTCGCCCATTGGAGGGTCTGAAAATTGCCGATATTGGCTGCGGCGGCGGTCTACTGTGCGAACCCCTGAGCCGCCTGGGGGCTAATGTCACGGGCATTGACCCGGCAGAAAAGAATATCGCGGCCGCCAGCCTTCATGCCGAGCAGATGGGTCTGGAGATCGACTATCGGCAAACCACAATTGAAGACATTGCCGCCAGTGGCGAACAATTTGATGCCATTGTATCCATGGAAGTGCTGGAACATGTTGCCGATATCAACAGCTTTGTTGGTGCCTGCAGCCAGGCTCTCAAGCCCGGTGGCGCCTTCGTGGGCGCGACGTTAAACCGCACCCTGCGTAGCCTGGCCATGGCCAAGGTAGGCGCGGAATATATTCTGCGTTGGCTACCTATCGGCACCCACGACTGGAACAAGTTCCTGACCCCCGCAGAAGTAACCCGCGCCTTGCGCGAGGCCGGGCTGACGATTGAGGTCATTCAGGGCGCAACATATCAGCCCCTGTCAGGCCAATGGGCACTGACCAGCGATACGGGTGTGAACTACATGTTTTCGGCCCACAAGGGCGCTTAGACGACACGTCTATTAGGCGTCTGTTTCTGTCCGGAATGGCAGCGGCATCACGTCGATGCCTTCATCCACCAGTTCTTTGGCTTCATCCAGCGTCGCTTCGCCGTGGATGGCGCGTTCTTCTGTTTCTCCATAGTGAATTTTACGCGCTTCTTCGGGGAAGCTTTTACCGACATTGTCGCTATTGGCTTCAATTTCCGCCCGCAGGGCCCGCATGGCCTCATACACCTGCGCCCTGACGTCACCATTGGATGATGCGTCATCAGAACTGCGGCTACGGGCAATATTGGGCGCCATGATGGCTTTGCCGGTGTCCGCACTATTGCAGAACGGGCACAGGACTTCCCCTGCCGCAGCCTGGGCATCATAACCGGCACTATCGACGAACCAGCCTTCAAACTGGTGGTCACATGCCCGACATTTCAGCTCATACTTGATCATCTATCTGATCATCCGTTTGCTCGGTTACCCGCCTGTTGCGGTCACAACGTCATATATAGTGACTCCATGTACATATGACGCTAAAAATCAGCCGATTTCTGGCATAGATCGCCTCTATTGACAAGAAACCGCGCCTTACACACAGGACACCAACATGTCTGCACCCTCACCCTGGGTTACCGAGAACGCCCATCACATCGCACCCGGCGGCAGCGTGCTGAACCTGGCCTGCGGTGCTGGCCGCCATACACGCTGGCTGGTGGATCAAGGCTTTCGGGTGATGGGGGTCGACATTAATATCGAAAATATGGGCGACTTGATGGCGCATGAAAATGTCGCTGTGCTGGAGGCTGATTTGGAAAACGGCCATTGGCCGCTAGGCAGCGGCAGCTTTGATGCCATTATTGTCACCAATTACCTGCACCGCCCGCTCTTCCCGCATATCATGGGCGCCTTAGCCGAGAATGGGGTGCTGATCTATGAGACCTTCATGGCGGGTAATGAAGACTATGGCCGACCGGCAAATCCAGACTTCCTGCTGCAGCCAGATGAATTGCAGGACCTATGCAAACGGCTGGATATTGTGGCGTATGAACAGGGCTATGAGGACGACCCCAAGCCCGCCATGCGCCAGAAAATCGTCGCGATTAATCGAAGCTGATCAATCGAACTTAAAGTCGCGGTCATGGGTGATCGACGGCACCCGGTCCCGCGCTTCAGCGACCCGCGCCATGTCGATGTCAGCCGTAACGTAACCCACCTCGGTGCCGCCATCTGCCAGCACCTCGCCCCAGGGGTCAACAATCAACGAATGGCCGTAAGTCGACCGGCCATCATCGTGCTTGCCGGTCTGGGCCGGCGCAAAGACAAAACAGGTATTCTCAATCGCGCGCGCCTGCAGCAGTGAATGCCAGTGGGCTTCGCCCGTTACCTTGGTAAAGGCCGCGGGCACACACAAAAAATCTGCCCCCTGATGCGCCAGCGCCCGATACAGATAAGGGAAGCGCAAATCGTAACAGATCGACAGCCCCAGCTTACCCCAGGGTAGGTCAGCAACCACCGCACGGTCGCCCGGCTGGTAATTTTTCGATTCCCGATAGGTTTCGCCATTCGGCAGATCCACGTCAAACATGTGGATTTTGTCGTACCAGGCGGCGATCTCCCCTGCCGGGTTCAGAACAAATGACCGATTGGCAATCTTGGTGTCTGACAGCTTCATCGGCAGAGAGCCCGTATGCAGCCAGATGCCCAGTTCTGCCGCCAGCGCCTGAAAAGCTTTCAGGGCCGGGTCATCGTCCTGCGAGCGCGAACGGGCGAACATATTTTTGGAGCCCTGCTCCAACAGAGAAACCACCTCAGGCAGCAGCACAAGTTGCGCACCATCGCCAACGGCTACCCGCACCAATTCATCGACGGTACGGATGTTGGGTTCAATCTCGTTGGTCGAGTTCGTCTGAATGCAGGCGACGGTGAAACGATCGGTCATGGTGCTACAAGATTAGCCGACCAGCATGAGGTCGAGCTTGCCTTCCTGCTCCAGCATATAGAGGTCGTCACAACCGCCGACATGAGTACCATCGATAAAGATCTGCGGTACCGTATTGCGGCCACCGGCACGGTCGCGCATCGTGGCACGCACACCAGCATCCATATCCACCGGGATTTCTTCAAATGCCACACTCTTTTCGGTCAACAGGCGCTTGGCCGAATGACAAAAACCGCACAGGGCCGATGTGTAAATCTCTACCTTAGGCAAGGCTCACTCCTAAAACTCGTTTGGTCCGCTCTGACAAACTATTCCGGCTACCCGGCTTCGGCGCCGGGGTGGCGCACCCGCGCCAGAGTCAGAACATCCACTGTTGTTGCGCCAGCCTTATATAGGGTTTGTGCGCAGTTTTCCACCGTTGCCCCGTGGTCAAAACATCATCTACCAGCAACACGGCTTTGCCCTTCACCCTCAGGCCATATTTTACCGGCACCACGAATGCCCCTTTCACATTATTGCGACGATGAGCGCGGTCCAGGGATGCCTGGCTGGGCCTGCGTAGTTGGCGGATTAACACCTCCGGCGCATAGGCTTTGCCCACTTCTTTGGCCAGCAATTGCGCCAGAATGGCTGACTGGTTGTAGCGTCGCTTCAGCAGCCGGGACCAATGTAGGGGCACGGGCACCACCAAATCTGCATCGGCCAATAATGGCTGCCCAACCCGCATCATCAACCGCATATAGGCCGCAGCCGGGTCCAACCGGTCGCCATGTTTGAAGGACAACACCAGTTTGCGCGCAATGTCATCATAGGCCATAGGCGCCCGCGCTCTCCAATAGCTCGGCGGGTGCTCCAGGCAGGCCAGGCAGACGGCCCCGGCACCCTGCTCAAACTCGAACGGCACATCGCAGGTGGCACAAAATGGCGCTGTGATAAATGATGCGTCCGACCAACAGTCGGCGCAAAGTTGGCCCTGGCTGGCTACCAGCGCATGGCAGGAAGCGCATTGTGGCGAAAAGACAGCATCAAGCAAGCGCGGCAGAACATTGCCCAGATTGGGCCGAGTAAATCCCTTGCCATCTACACCTTTAACCATGGGTCGAGTCATGCCATATAGGCGCCATGAATGATACGCCCGACAGCCAGATTTTTGACCGGCAGACGCTGCGTCTGCGGCGCGACCGCGCAGCGACCGGCTTTGCAGGCTTCGACTTCCTGAAACAGGAGGTCGCCGAACGGCTTGAAGACCGCCTGTTGGGTGTAAACCGGGAATTCCCTGTTGCTGTCGACCTGGGCAGCCATACCGGCGCTCTCGCCTCCATTCTGCAGCGCCAGAGTGGTGTGGAAACAGTGCTGCGGACAGACCTGTCCCCCGCCATGGCAGAGCAAGGCCATGGACAAAGCGTTGTGGCGGACGAGGAAATGCTGCCACTGGGCCATCAATCCGTAAACCTGGTGTGCTCGGTGCTTTCCCTGCATTGGGTGAACGACCTGCCGGGTGCACTGGTACAGATCAACCATGCCCTGAAGCCCGACGGCCTGTTTCTGGCCGCCATGCTGGGCGGGGACACATTGACGGAGCTACGCCAAGCCTTCCTGCAGGCAGAAATGGCCGTATTGGGCGGGGCCAGCCCCCGCGTATCACCCTTTGTGGATGTGCGCGATGCCGGTAATCTGCTGCAACGCGCAGGCTTTGCCTTGCCGGTGGCGGATACCGAACAAATTACCGTAGACTATTCCGACGTCCTGTCGCTAATGCGCGACCTGCGCGGCATGGGCGAAAGCAATGTCGTACGAGATCGCTACAAGGCACCCATGACCAGGCGCATGCTGATGGCCGTTGCCGAGGCGTATCACGACCAATTCGCGCGGCCAGACGGACGCATCGAGGCAACATTCGAGATTGTGTATCTAACCGGCTGGGCACCACATGAAAGCCAGCAGCAGCCACTCAAACCCGGTAGTGCGACCATGAAACTGGAAGATGCCCTGAAAATGGCCAAGGGCGACCTGCAGGACCCGCCGAAGGAACACTAGCCCTAGAGCACATCCCGTATCATGGCGATCAGCGGCTCGTCCGCCGGCGGCATGGGGTAGTTTTTCAGCTCATTAACCCGCACCCATTTTAAACTCTGACCCTCTTTGCCGTGGGGCGTGCCCTTCCACTTTCGGCAGGCAAAAAGTGGCATCAAAAGGTGAAAATCATCATAGGTGTGGGAGGCAAAGGTCAGCGGCGCCAGGCAGCTTTCCCATGTCTCGATCCCCAACTCTTCTTCCAGCTCACGCATCAGGGCAAGTTCCGGCGTCTCGCCCGCTTCAACCTTGCCGCCGGGGAACTCCCACAGGCCTGCCATCGACTTACCCTCTGGCCGCTGGGCAATGAGCACCCTTCCGTCAATATCAATCAGGGCGACGGCTGATACGAGGACTGTCTTCATGACGCTTTACTTCCGTTGCTTTGATTGGCCTGCCACTGCCAGCGCGGCAAAGTATAGTAGATGGTCGTTTTTTCTACAGACCTGAAAGCATAGGGACGCGTACCCCGTTCTTCAAAACCAAGTTTCTCCAGAAGATTTCGGGACGCCTTATTGTCCGGCAGCACATTTGCCCACAGGTCCGGCAGGTCCATCACCTCGAACCCCAGTCGCAGCACTTCACGCACGGCTTCTGTCCCAAAGCCCCGCCCCCAATAGGGTTGGCCAATCCAATAGCCGATTTCGCCTGACTGCTGGGACACGCCAACGCCGCCAATAAGGTCGCCAGATGATGTTTTGGTCACCGCCAGCGAATAACCCGTACTACGCCGCCAGACAGAACGGGAAATGCCGATCCAGTCCCGCGCATCCTTGGTGGCGTAAGGATAAGGCGTACGCGCCAGCCAACGGGCGACGTCCCAGTCATTCAACAAAGGTGGCAAAGTAGATACATCACGCCGCCGAAACCGACGCAGGGTCAGCCGTTGTGTCTTGAACTTCAGCCCGATCATGAACGGTAGTCGGCATTGATCTCGATATAACCGTGGGTCAGGTCGCAGGTCCAAACGGTGGCCGCACCCGGGCCGTCTCCAACTGTGACCTCCAGGTCGATTTCCTGGCCCGACAAATGGGCATCCAATACCGATTCATCATAACCATCACGCACCTTGCCGTGTTCCGTCACCGGCTGACCGCCAAAGGTCACCAACAACGCTTCAGGACTGGCGGGTTCACCACATTTGCCCACGGCCATGACCACACGACCCCAATTGGCGTCTTCACCAGCAATGGCTGTTTTCACCAGGGGGGAGTTGGCAATGGACTTGGCAATGACCTTGGCAGAGGCGTCCGACACAGCACCCCTCACCTGCACAGAGATGAATTTGGTCGCGCCCTCACCGTCCCTCACAATCTGCTGCGCCAGGTCGGTCATCAGGCCCTGTAGCGCCTGCCGAAAATTCGCCAGTGCCGGGTCTTCTGCCTGCGTCACGGATTTATGAGCTACCTGCCCTGTGGCAAACAGCAACACCGTATCGGACGTGGACGTATCGCTATCAACGGTAATTGCGTTGAAGGATTGTTCGTTCGTCTCCCGCAGCAGGGCATCCAGCACACTCACGGGCAGGGCTGCATCTGTAGCCACATAGGCCAGCATGGTCGCCATATTCGGCTCGATCATCCCAGAGCCTTTGGCAATGCCGTTGATCCGCACTGGCACACCAACAATATCTGTCTCGACCGTGCAGCCCTTGGGGAAGGTGTCTGTCGTCAGGATCGCGTCAGCGGCATCCGCCCAGCCATCAGCCGCCAGCGGCACATCAGGCAAAATGGCCGTTACTTTTTCATAAGGCAGCGGCTCGCCAATAACGCCTGTGGCGCTCAACATCACCTGATCAGTGGGGCAGTCGAGTACGTCCGCTGTACAATCAGCAATGGCCCGGCAGGCGTTCATGCCCTCTTCTGCGGTGAACACATTGGCATTGCCTGCCTTAACGACGAGGGCCCGTGCAGCACCACCAGAGGCCGTCAGTGCGTCCTGGCACCAGGTGACCGGTGCACCCGGCATGGTGTTCTGCGTAAAAACACCGGCCACTGTCGTGCCTTCGGCAAACTGCATCACCGTTAAGTCTGTGCGGCCCTCATAGCGCACGCCGGCCTCTGCCGTGCCAAGCAGCACGCCATTAATAGGGGGTATATCCGGAAATTTTTCCGGCGCAAGAGGTGATGTTTTTTCGATCTTCACGGGTCAACACGTCTTTTCATAAAGAGGGTAAAATTCAGCCGAACAGGTAACTGTTCGGGTCGGCCATGGCAATGCCCTTTGAATGACCGCGCCAGCCAACGAATAAGCGGATCACATACCAGACAAACACCACACCAAATGCCAGGCCACTCAGCAGGCCGAACGTGAAGAACGAAACCAGCGTCGCCAGCACAATTAAGGCCAGGCCAAGCCAGAAGGTGCGGATCATCCAGGTGAAGTGTGTCTGCAGCCATTCAGGATGGTCTTTACCCAATTGGTTGTAGGCAATAAACAGGCCTGCCAGCGCCACCAATTGCAGGCCGGGAATGGCCGAAACTGCAAAACATATATAGGCTACAAGCCCCATATCCGTATCACTCTGAGACATGTTCATATTGCCCTGATCTGTCATCTCAACCCCGCTCTTCGAAGCTTTACCTGCCTCTGTGATACATGATCTGGCGCGGCACCGAAAGACCCCCACCCAGGGCGCATGGCAGGGCAGGTGACAACACGCATTGACAGGACGCGGCAAGCACCCTATCTGTCCGAAGACGTCAATTAATCCGCCATAGCGGACATCAGGAAAAATTCATGCTCGGTCTCAGCAAAATTGGCCAACGGCTTTTTGGTTCATCCAATGACAGGGAAGTACGCCCCTATATGAAGCGGGTTGCGGCCATCAACGCGCTTGAAGACCAGATAGAGCCCCTGACAGACGAGCAATTACGCGGCAAAACCGATGAATTCCGTGACCGCCTGGCCAATGGCGAAACACTGGATGACGTGTTGAACGAAGCCTTTGCCACTGTGCGCGAGGCCGCCCGCCGCACCCTTGGCCAGCGCCACTTTGATGTGCAGCTGATCGGCGGCATGGTCCTGAATGACGGCAAAATCTCTGAAATGAAGACCGGTGAAGGTAAAACGCTTGTGGCAACGCTGGCGACTTACCTGAACGCGCTGGAAGGCAAAGGCGTCCATATTGTCACCGTGAACGACTACCTCGCCAGCCGCGACGCTGAGTGGATGGGGCAGGTTTATCGCTTTCTCGGCCTTAGCGTTGGCTGCATCACCCACGGCATGACCGATGATGAACGCCGCATGGCTTATGCCTGCGACGTCACCTACGGCACCAACAATGAATATGGCTTCGACTACCTGCGCGACAATATGGCCCATTCACTGGACCGCATGGTGCAGCGTCCTTTCAACTTTGCCATCGTCGATGAAGTTGACTCGATCCTGATTGATGAAGCGCGGACGCCACTGATTATTTCTGGCCCGACGGAAGACAATTCAGAGCTTTACCAGACCCTCGACAAGTTCATTCCCCAGCTGGTGGAAGAAGACTACGAGCTGGACGAAAAGAGCAAAACCGTCGCCCTGACAGAAGAAGGTAATGAGCATGTGGAAGACATGTTGCGTGAGGCAGACCTCCTGAAGGGTAATAGCCTCTATGACATTGAGAATGTCTCCATCGTTCATCACGTAACGCAGGCCTTGCGCGCGCACATCATGTTCCAGCGCGACACGGACTATATCGTCAAGAATAACCAGGTGGTCATCATCGATGAATTCACCGGTCGTATGATGGAAGGCCGCCGCTATTCAGAAGGCCTGCACCAGGCACTCGAAGCCAAAGAAGGTGTGGCGATCCAGAATGAAAACCAGACCCTCGCCAGCGTCACCTTCCAGAACTACTTCCGCCTCTACCCGAAGCTTTCCGGCATGACCGGTACGGCCTCGACAGAAGAAGAAGAATTCATGTCGATCTATGGCCTGGGTGTCGTCGATATTCCGACCAATGTACCCGTTGCCCGAGCTGATGAGCACGACGAGGTTTACCGCACGACGGAAGAGAAATACGCCGCCATTGTCGAAGAAGTATTGGCGGCCCATGCAAAGGGCCAGCCCATCTTGGTCGGTACCGTCAGTATCGAAAAGTCAGAAGAACTGGCGGCAGAGCTGAAGAAAAAGAAGATCAAGCACAATGTGCTGAACGCCCGCTTCCATGACAGTGAAGCGCATATCATTGCCCAGGCAGGCCGCCTGGGGGCTGTGACCATCGCGACCAATATGGCTGGTCGTGGCACCGACATCCAGCTGGGCGGTAACCTCGACATGCGTATTGAAGATGAAGCTGCCAGCATCGAAAACGATGACAAGCGCGCTACCAAGGTCAAAGAGATCGAGGAAGAAGTCGCCGCCGAGAAACAACAGGTATTGGAAGCTGGCGGGCTTTATGTGATTGGCACTGAACGCCATGAAAGCCGACGGATTGATAACCAGCTGCGTGGTCGTTCCGGCCGTCAGGGTGATCCCGGTAATTCCAAATTCTACCTGTCGCTGGAAGATGACCTGATGCGCATTTTTGGGTCAGAGCGCATGGACAATATGCTGGTCAAGCTGGGGTTGGAAGATGGCGAAGCCATTGTGCACCCCTGGATCAACAAGGCGCTTGAGAAAGCCCAGATCAAGGTCGAACAGCGCAATTTCGACATCCGCAAAAACATCCTGAAATTCGATGATGTGATGAATAACCAGCGCAAGGCCATCTATGACCAGCGCAAGGAACTAATGGAAACCACCGATGTTTCTGCCACCGTGGTCGATATGCGCATCGATACGATTGAGCGAACCGTTGCCAACCACATTCCGCCCAAAACCTACCCGGAACAGTGGGACACCGACGGCCTGAAAGTGGAAATGCACCGCATTTTCCGGGAAGAACCACCCCTTGATGAGTGGATCGAAGAAGACGGGATCGACGAAGTTGAGATCACCGAACGCCTGATTGCTTTTGCCAACCAACGCATGGCGGACCGCGCCATCAGCATCGGCCCGGACATGATGCGGGCGCTGGAAAAGGCCTTCCTGATCGACATTATCGACCAGCACTGGAAAGAACACCTGCTGCAGCTGGATCATTTGCGCCAGACCGTCAGCCTGCGGGCTTATGGTCAGCGTGACCCGCTGAACGAGTACAAGGCAGAATCGTTTGAGATGTTCCAGGCGATGCTGGAGCAAATCCGCTCCATGACGACCTTCGCCCTGGCGAATGCGGAAATTCGCGCCGAAGGTATTCCCGAAGACTTTGGTAACCAGTCGGACCCCGACCAGATGGTCGAAAGCCATGGTGAAGAAGACTTCAACCAGGAGCCTGTACAGCTGCCCCTGCGGTCGAAAGTGGAGGAGGCGCAACGCAACCCCAATGACCCACGCAGCTGGGGCAAGGTTGCCCGCAATGCGCCCTGCCCTTGCGGTTCAGGCAAGAAATACAAGCATTGCCACGGGGCTGTCTCTTAAATTCAAGTTGCGTAAAGCGTTACTTTGAACCAGCCTGGTCCGGCTGGAACAAGTCTGGTCTTGCATTCAGCTCGAACAACCGAACAAGTCGAATAATACTGGCATCCATGCAGCCGCGCTGGGCAATGGCCTTTTCCACATTGCCGCCAAGCTGGTTAATGCGGCGGTCAATGATACCCAGCAGGGTTGCCTCATCTGCACGCGGGTAGCGCTTACGATATTCGCCCAGGATCGCGTCCTGGACGATCATCAAATTCCCCATAAAGCGCGACATCGTACGCTCATCCGGCTGGTCACAGCGGCTGGCGGCCACCAGCGAAACGGTAAAGCTGTCGAACATCTGCCCCACCTGCCCCATATCCTGGGCCTGTGCAGCGGGCATATGGATAAAGAAAGAGAAGCCGAGCGCCAGGGCGATCAGCCCCCTGCGCATCAACATCAGGCAACACCTGCAGAACCGAGAGCAAGGAACTTTTCGCGCCGGTCGCGACGCAGCTCGTCTGCCGACATGGCCTGTAATTCCTGCAGGGATTCGGCTATCGCATCACCCAGCGATGTTACAGCATCCGTTGGTTGACGATGGGCGCCACCGAGCGGTTCACCCACAATCCGGTCGATCACCCCAAGTTTCTTGAGGTCTTGCGCCGTCAGCTTGAGCGCGTTGGCGGCATCTTCAGCATGGTCGGATGTGCGCCACAGGATGGACGCACAGCCTTCTGGTGAGATGACAGAGTAGATGGCGTGTTCAAACATGATGACCCGGTTGCCTGATGCCAGGGCGACGGCACCACCAGAGCCCCCTTCGCCGACAACGGTCGAGATCAATGGCACACCAAGCTGCAGACATGTCTGCGTCGACCGGGCGATAGCTTCTGCCTGGCCACGTTCTTCTGCGCCAATGCCGGGGTAGGCCCCGGACGTGTCCACAAAGGTAATCACCGGCAGGTTGAAGCGGTCCGCTAGCTGCATAAGGCGGATGGCCTTGCGATAGCCTTCGGGCCGGGCCATGCCGAAATTGTGCTTCAGGCGGCTTTCCGTGTCGCGGCCCTTCTGGTTACCCAGCACCACGACCGACCGACCCCGAAAGCGGCCTAGTCCACCAATGATGGCCGGGTCTTCTGCAAAGCCACGGTCGCCAGCAAGCGGGGTGAATTCTTCGATCAGCCCACCGATATAGTCTTCCAGATGCGGGCGCTGGGGGTGGCGTGCCACCATGGTCTTTTGCCAGGCAGACAGGCCGCCATAGGTCGATTCCAGCAGGTTGGCCAGCTTCTTTTCCAGCCGGATGATGTCATCCACCACATCCACGTCACCGGCGTCCGAAAGTGTCCGCAGATCATTGATCCTGCGTTCCAGCTCGGCTACCGGTTTTTCGAATTCAAGGAATGATTCCATAGTCTAAGCGGCCACTTTGTTGGCGTGATGGGCGTGCTGGTACAATCGCCCAGCGGGACAAATCTGTCAATCAAGACCGGTTGCATGGCTGCTATGTGGGGTGTCGGGCCCCATTTGCCAATGTCTTTTTTGTTTACACCAAAGCCACAGCGCCTATGCTGGCGCCATGCAAATTGACGTGATTTCAGATACGATCTGCCCTTGGTGCTTTATCGGCAAGAAACGGCTGGATGCCGCCCTTGCCCAGCGCCCGGATATTGACTTTGAGGTGGTGTACCGCCCCTTCCAGCTGAACCCGGAGAACCCGCGTGAAGGCGTGGACAGGCGCGATCACCTGATCATGAAATTCGGCGGCACTGACCAAGCCAAGAAGATCTATGAAGGGATTGTTCTGGCCGGCAAGGAAGACGGGATCGACTTCGACTTTGCCAAGCAGAAAGTGCTGCCCAATACGCTCGACTCTCACCGCCTGAACCACTGGGCCCACACGGCCGGGGTGCAGGAAGAGGTCGTGGAACGCCTGTTTGAGAAATATTTCATCGACGGTGAAGATGTCGGCGACAAGGATGTTCTGGTTGAGGTTGCGACCGAAGCGGGCATGGATGCCGACGTCGTCCGCCGCCTTCTGGAAGGCGACGCTGATGAAGCCCGCATTCTTGAAGAAGAATCCGTAGGCCGCAATATGGGTGTGTCCGGCGTGCCGTGCTTCATTATCGACAAGAAATATGCCCTTGTCGGCGCCCAGGACCCGGACATGCTGCTCCGCGCCATCGACCAGGCTGTCGCTGAACAAGGCCAGCCCGGCGCACAGGCGTTTTAGCCAACACATCTTTCCGTGAAATGAGCCGCAATTATCGCGTATTGCTGAGGGTAAACTCAGCGGGTGCCGAACCCATTGAGGCCATCTGGAGACAAATGGCTTCCCTTGGAATCAACGATTCCATGGTGAAGAAAAGCATGTTTGCTCACTTCAGCTTGGCAATTTACCCGGACGAATGCCCCTCGGAACTATTTTCTTTACTACCGGGAATCGCTCAGCAGCTTCAGCCTATTGAGATCGTTCTCTCCAAGATCGACACATTCCCCGGCCCTGAAGGTGTGTTGTTCCTAGCCTCGGAGGCAAATGACAACTTGCTTGCCGCGTCAAACCTATTCCACCGTGAAACCAAGAACATCTTGGAGGCGTGCGACCACTACTATCGCCCCGGCAATTGGGTGCCACATTGCACTATCGCAAACCCAATTAGTCCGCAGGAGATTACCGAAGCTATCGCTACAATTCCTGCCTTATCCGCTGAGTTCTCACCTATATCGGTTACGTGCGCGGCTCTTGAGTTAGTAGAATTCTTTCCAATTCGACGCATCGCTTCCTACGATCTATGAAATATCCAAGTTTTGGACACCGAGAAAGTGTCCTGAGGTTGAAACAAAAAACGGGACGGCCATGCCGTCCCGCTTCGTTTTCGCGATATGCTTTCAGGCCTTATTTGTTCAGGCGCTCTGACAATTGCACCAGGGCTTCTGCCTGTTTGATGGAGGCAATGTCGATCAGCTTGCCGTTGAGGGACACAGCGCCACGACCTTCTTTCAGGGCCTGTTCCATGGCAACCAGGATTTCCTTGGCCTTGGCAACTTCTTCGTCAGACGGGCTGAACAGTTCATTGGCCAGGCCAACCTGTGACGGGTGGATGGCCCACTTACCTTCACAACCCAGCACGGCAGCACGCATGGCCTGGGCGCGGTAGCCTTCAGGGTCAGAAAAATCACCAAACGGGCCGTCGATGGGGCGCAGGCCGTGGGAACGGGCCGCGACCACGATACGCACGATGGCGTAGTGCCACATGTCACCCCAATGGGTGTGTCGGTTACCGGCTTCATCCGGGTGCGTCAGCACAACGTAATCCGGGTTTGGACCACCGATCTGGGTGGTGCGGGCGCGGGTCGAGGCAGCAAAGTCAGCCACACCGAAGTGCAGACTTTCGTTGCGCGGGCTGGCGGCAGCAATTTCGTCGACATTCATCAGGCCCTGGGCGGTTTCAATGATGTGCTCAAAGCCAACGCGCTTCTTGCGGCCTTTGGCAGCTTCAATCTGCGTGCACAGCATGTCGAGGGCGTAGACGTCCTTACCATTGTCGGCCATGGGCATCATCAGCAGGTCGAGGCGTTCACCAGCCTGTTCCATCAGGTCAACAACGTCGCGATACATATATTCGGTGCTGGGGGAGTTGATGCGGACAGAAACCGTCTTGTCGCCCCAGTCGAGGTCGTTGATCGCTTCAATTACGTTTTTGCGGGCCTGGTCCTTGTCGCTCGGTGCAACAGCATCTTCCAGGTCGAGGAACACGGCATCGGCCTCGGATTCAGCTGCTTTCTCCAGGAAGCGAAGGTTGGAGCCGGGCACTGCCAGCTCACTACGGTTGAGACGGGCGGGAGCTTCTTCAATAGGGGTAAAGGCCATGGTGCGATCCTGTCTTGTGAATGTCGGGGGCTTGGCGGTAAGCCCGGTTGGCGCGCAAGCTAATCTGATCCCCCCGCCGAGTCAATTGAGAGAGATGTGCCTAGCCCTTTGCAACACCCGTTCGCGCTAAAGGGTGGCCTTCCTGCACCAGTTTTTGCAGGCGTTCTTCAAGAATATGTGTGTAAATCTGGGTGGTGGAAATATCGGCATGCCCCAGCATTTGCTGGACCGACCGCAAGTCAGCCCCCCGATTAAGCAAGTGGCTGGCAAAGGCGTGACGCAAAACATGGGGGCTGACCCGGCGTGGCTCAATACCGGCTTCTACGGCCAGTTCACCCAGCAGCTGGCCAATACGAATGCGCGTCAGATGCCCCTGCTTGGCGCGTGTGGGAAACAAAAAGGCCTGCCCGGCAGTGCTTGCCTGCTGTGCGAAATATTTGCGGACCTCCAGATAGGCATCCAGTGCCGTCCGCGCCTCTGGGCTAATGGGCACCAGTCGCTCTCGCCCCCCTTTGCCGCGCACAAAAATCAGCCGAGGGTCGCCCTTGACGGCCACAAGCGGCAGGCTGACCAGTTCACTGACGCGCAGGCCGCTGGCATACAGCACCTCGACCAAGGCCACCAAACGCACATTGGCCGGGTTTGGGTCGTCTGCCAGCCGCGCGCGGGCGCAATCCAACAGGCGTTCAACTTCATCTTCGCTGAGCACCTTGGGCAGACGCTTTTGCTGCCTTGGCCCTTCAATCATGGAGACGGGGTTGTCCTGCCGTAACCCCTCCGAGAACAGGAATTTGTAGAATTGCTTCAATGAAGACAGACGGCGGGCACTGGTGCTGGCGGCATAACCCGCCTTCTGGGTTTTCTGCAGATAGGCACGGATGTCGTCTGCCCCCGCCTCTGCAAGCGCGGTTTTTCGGCGCAGCATGAAAGTGGCAAAGTCGAGAATATCCTTGCCATAGGCGTCGAGCGTATTGCCGGATGAACCGCGTTCAGCGGCCATCATTTCCAGAAACTGGGCGATCTGTTCCTTGTCAGCAGGGCTGGCATCGGGTGGGGTTGGTCTGGTAGCCCCCCGGGCCATCTATTGGCCGTTTGCCAACAGGGCTTCCAGCGCAAGGCCCCTTGCCTCGCCAACCAGACCGAGCGACATGAGGGACCGGACGATTTCGGCCAACAGAAGCGGGTTCGTTTTGGCCGGGCCGTCTTCACCCAGGCAGGCAGCAACCCAAAGAATAGACTCACCCAAACGCTTGCTAGCCGCTGCTTCGCGCAACCCCTGCATCAGGGCAAGCTGTTGCGCCGAAAGGCTGGCCCCTGAAAGACCAGTCTGGTCGGCAACCTCATTGGCAGCGGCAATAGACCGCAGTTCAAGCCAATAATTCGCCGGAATTTTGCGCCCAAGTGCTTCAAGCAATGTAAAGACACGCAGACCGCGGCTAACACGTTCAGCACCCGGGTATATGGCCTGAGACTGCCACCAGATCTGCAGGATTTCTCCCGACCAAGGTACGCGGCTCGTTGCCCCGGCCACCTGCATTAATGGCCAAAGGCCAATCAGGTCAGTCGTTGCACTTGCATCGCGCGTGGCGGCAGCATTGCGCAAAATCAGATACCAGCTGACGGCCCCGTCGATATCATTGCCCGCAATCAGCATGCGGGAAAGGGTTGCAGCCTGGCTACGATATCCTGCAGCCGGTGTTATCGACTGTGCAATCTCATAGGTTTGCTGGGCAACGCCAACGGGGTCACCCGTCTGCTGCCCGCGTTGCCACATCAGGTCCAGATACCGAACCCGAAGGGCTGGATCGGTTGCAGCCTTGGCCGCCTGATACAGCGTGGCATTCGCCTGAGGCGAACGATCTTCCATCGGAATTTGTAACGCCGTTGCCAGCGCAGCGGCATCGACACGGGCAACATCAAACAACCTGCCGAGTGTACGGCTGGCCAGCGCCCCCTGACCTGCCGCGCGATTACCGGCTTCAAGACGCAGGGCTAACGGCATTGAATTGTCGAGCGCAATAGCGTGCAGCACAATGGAAGGGGCGTTATTCAAAAATGCCGGGGGAACCGGCAACCCTGCCATCCTCATCGCCGCCACATGCAGCGGCGCGAGTGTCTCAGGTTGCTGCAGGTCAGGCCGACGCGCGGCACGATTTTCTTCCGAAAGCGCCATATGCGCGATGACAGCATCGAGCAACCGGTCGCTACCACCCAGTTCACGTGCCATATCCATGGCAAAATCGGCACCCTCTCCGTCGTCGGCGGCCGCGCGGCATAGTGCCTGAAGGTGCAGCCAGAACAGGTCGTCATGACGACGATTGGCTTCATCAGCCAAAGTGCATGCCTGTGTTTCGTCAGCAGCCAACAGGGCAACTTCGGCCTGCAGGCGGGTGAGTTCGCCATTATCCATCAGAGATGGCAAGCGCTCATACATCGCCCGCACGAAACGTAGCGCACCCGTGTCGTACAGATAGCCCAACCGCGCTGCAAGGAAGGGGGAGGTGTTCGTGACCGGTTGGCGGGTCTGACCACGCGGGGAAGACGCGGTAGAAAGCGTTACCCGGCGCATCAGGCCACGCAGGGTTGGCGAAGGGTTCTGCCGTGGAGCCTCCGTCAGCAGGCTTGTCACAACTTCAAACCCCGATTCCTGCCACAGATTGGCACCAAATCCGCCATCTTCCGCCGTGAGGATACCCATCCCGGCGGGATCCAACTGTGTCAGCGGCTGCACCATAATATCGACATAATTATCTTCAGGCGCGGCGGGCAACACTGCAGCAGGGGCTGCCACAGATTGCGGCGCATTCTGCGGCACGAGCTGTATTGGCTCTTGGCCATTGGGGCCGAAGCTTTGTTGCCCTTGTGCCTGGGATTGCGCAACAGGCAGGGCCGCACCCAGCACGGCCACAATTGTGCTGGCCGCCAGAAGCCTGTTTATCGTGCGATTATTGGCCATCAAGAAATTCTCAGGACGCAAAAAGCTGGTCCGTCACGTCTTTCTGGATTTCCTGGCTCGGTGCCGGAGGGTCCCAGATCGATAGAAATACAAGCAAGCCAACGGCCACCAATGCAACAGCACCAATAATCGTGACGAATTTTCTGTTACTACCCAATGCGTACCCCGCTTCTTCGATGGCTGACCGCTGATGTGCCTATGTGCACCAAGTCTACCCATTCGATATAGGGGTTTCAATCACAGGCACCAGATTCCCAGCGAGATAATGCAGGGAAGAGGATGTTTTATCATGGCTTTTTGTCTATAAGCGACATCTGTTGGTGTAGATTGCACCACCAAAAGGAGACCGGTTTGAACGATCAGGCGTCACAGACGGCCGAAACAGCAGAAACCCCGCCAGCCGTTACCCCCAAGCAGACCATTGTTCTGGTCGGCCTGATGGGTGCCGGCAAAACCACCGTGGGTCGGCGGTTGGCGCGTGCCCTGAACATAGACTTTGTTGACGCCGACGCAGAAATCGAAAAAGCTGCGGGCTGCACGATCCCCGAGATATTCGAAAAATTTGGCGAGGCCTCCTTCCGCGAGGGCGAACGCAAAGTCATCAGCCGCCTGTTGGATGAAGCACCCAAGGTGCTGGCCACCGGCGGTGGTGCCTTCATGAATGATGAAACACGCGCAGCGGTGAAGGCCAAAGGCACGTCCGTCTGGCTGGATGCGGAAATCCCCATTCTGCTGGAAAGGGTCAGCCGCAAGAACAACCGACCTCTATTGAAGACGGGCAACCCGGAAGAAATCCTGACCAAACTGGCCGCCGAACGGAACCCGGTTTACGCCGAAGCAGACATTCGTGTGCTCAGCAATGGCGGCGCGCACGAGATTGTTGTCGACAAGATCATCGATGCCCTGAAGGCCTGGTGGCAGTAATGACGGGCGACACTATTGATACGGTGCGGGTCGATCTGGGTGGTCGCAGCTATGATATCCTGATTGGCAGCGGCCTCATTGCCGATGCAGCCAATCATGTTGCCCCCATGTTCAAACGCCCTGTCACCGCTGTTGTGACAGACGATACAGTTGCAACCCTGCACCTTCAGCCGCTGCTCGACAGCCTGGAGGTAGCCGGCATCAGCGTGACGCCCATCATTCTGCCTGCCGGTGAAGGAACAAAGTCCTTCGCCTATCTGGATTCGCTACTCAACCAGCTGTTCGACGCACAGATTGAACGGGGTGATCATATTATTGCCCTGGGTGGCGGGGTGATCGGCGACCTGACAGGCTTTGCCGCCAGCATCTTCCGCCGGGGCATTGACTTTATCCAGATCCCCACAACCCTGCTGGCGCAGGTCGACAGCTCGGTCGGCGGCAAAACGGCCATCAATGTGCCCTATGGAAAAAATCTGGTCGGCGCCTTCAATCAGCCGCGACTGGTACTGGCCGATCTTTCCGCCCTTGATACGTTGCCAGAACGGCAGCGGCTGGCAGGCTATGCCGAAGTTGTGAAGTACGGCTTGATCAACGACTCGGACTTTTTTGGCTGGCTGCAGGAAAACGGTCCGCGCCTGCTGAGCGGCGACCAACAGGCATTGCAATATGCGGTGGGGGTTTCCTGCCGGTCCAAGGCGGCCATTGTTTCTGCCGACGAACGGGAAGGCGGCCAACGCGCCCTGTTGAATCTGGGCCATACCTTTGGTCACGCGCTGGAGGCCGAGACCGGCTATAGCGACCGCCTGTTGCACGGCGAAGGCGTGGCCATGGGGATGGCGATGGCCTTTGAACTTTCAGCACGGCTAGGCATGTGCGCCCCGGCTGAAGCAGACATCATCCTGCAACATCTCCAGGCCGTTGGCCTGCCCACCCGCCCAACGCAGGTGGCGGGCCCCTCCATGACAGCGGCCGATTTGTTGGCCCACATGGCACAGGACAAGAAAGTTTCCGAAGGCAAAGTTACCTTCGTGCTGGCGGAAGGCATCGGCAAAGCCTGCCTGAAACGAGACGTTGCAGACACAGACGTATTGGCAGTGTTGGAGGCTGCGCTTGCCAATAGCGGGAGCTGATCATGGATATTGAGATCATCAGCACCGCCATCGCTATTGCATTGTTGCTGATGCTGTCGGGCTTTTTCTCTGGCTCCGAAACTGCGCTAACCGCTGCCTCACGCGCCCGCATTGTGCGCCTGGCCAAAGAAGGCGACAAGTCAGCCCAGGATGTCGACCATTTGCACGACAACAAGGAACGCCTGTTAGGCACCATCCTGCTGGGTAATAACGCGGTCAACATTGTTGCCACCGCCCTGGCCACCAATCTGTTTGCGCAATTACTGGGTAGCTATGGCGTGGCGGTGGCCAGTTTGGCGATGACCCTGCTGGTGCTGATCTTTGCAGAAGTGCTGCCCAAGACCTATGCCATCAGCAACCCGGACAAAAGCGCCCTTCGTGTTGCACCGGTCTTTCGCTTTCTCGTCCCCCTTCTCGCCCCCATCACGGTCGCGATCGAAGCCATCGTCAAGGCCACGTTGAAGTCGTTGCGGGTCGCCTTGGTCGATGGGGACGGCCCCCTGTCGGCAGAAGACGAATTGCGCGGGACGCTCGACCTTCATGCCCGGGACGGCAGCATGATCAAACCCCATACAGATATGCTGGGTGGCATTCTCGACCTTGATGAAATGTTGGTCTCCCAGGTTATGGTGCACCGCCGGTCCATGAACACCATGGATGCAGACTCGCCTGCAGAAGACATTATCAACGAGATTGTGAACAGCCCATTCACCCGCCTGCCCCTGTGGCGTGACGACCCGGACAATATTATAGGTGTCCTTCATGGCAAGGACGTGCTGCGTGCCATTCGGGAAAATGGCGAGGACGGCATCAGTCTCGAAAAGTGGTACATGGAACCCTGGTTTATTCCCGAAACCACCACCTTGCGCGAACAGCTGAATGCCTTTCGCGACCGCCGTAGTCACTTTGCACTTGTTGTCGATGAATATGGCTCCATCCAGGGACTGGTGACGCTGGAAGATATCCTGGAGGAAATTGTCGGTGACATTGTCGACGAGCACGATGTAGACGACGCCCCCGTGCGCCCACAGAGCGACGGCCGTATGGTCATTGACGCTCGCACGCCTATTCGCGACCTCAACCGCGAATTCGGCTGGGACCTGTCAGACGATCATGCAACCACACTGGCCGGCTATATAATCCATGAAGCCAAAATCATCCCCGACCCGGGCCAGGCCTTTATCTTCGGCAGTTTCAAGTTCGAAGTCATGCGGAAGAACCGGCACCAGATTACCACAGTCCGCGTTACGCAGCTGGATGCAGAAGACACTGATGGCCCATGACTTTTGAGCTGTTCAGTATTATCGCCCCGGTCTTCCTGATCGCTGCCACCGGCTATGCCTGGGCCAAACTGGGCTACAGCTATGACACGGCGTTGATCACCCGCCTGCTGACAAATGTCACCACACCATGCTTGGTGTTCAGCCGCATGACATCGCTGGACTTTCCCCTCGCCCTGTTTGGTGAACTCGCGCTGCTGACGGTCTGCGCAACCCTGATCTGGGCGGCAGTGGGCTATGGCGCCCTGAAGCTGACGGGCGTGCCCCGCGATTCCGGCCTACCGCCTATCCTGTTCCCCAATGCAGGGAATATGGGCCTGGCTATCTGCCTCTTCGCCTTTGGGGAAGAAGGCCTGGGGCTGGGCCTGTGTTTCTTTGTCATGACAGCAACCATGCAGTTCACCATTTCGCCCTGGTTGGCCTCCGGGCACTTTTCGCTCGCAACCATGCTGCGTGCACCGATCATCTATGTGACGCTTATTACCCTGGGCGTGATGGCGCTGAACCTGCAGGTGCCGGTCTGGCTTGCCAATACGACCGAGCTATTGGGCAACGTTTCCATCCCCATGATGCTGGTGACATTGGGTGTATCGCTGGCTGGCTTTGGTATTTCCAACCTGCGCAATAGCGCCATTGTCTCGTGCCTGCGCCTGGGCATCGGCTTTGGCAGTGGCCTTTTGTTGATCTGGCTGTTCGACATGGACGGGCCCATGGCCGGGGTTATCCTGATCATGTGTTCCATGCCGCCTGCGGTCTTCAACTATCTGTTTGCACAGCGCTATGGCCGCAACCCCGAAGAAGTGGCGGGCACGGTGATCCTCTCAACAATAGCCGCCTTCATCCTGCTGCCCTTCCTGCTGGCTTACGTGTTGGGGTTCTAGGCCCTAGCTGGAGACTTCCAGCGCCAGCGCATGGACAGGCCCGGCGAGTTCTTCTGCCAGCACCTTGTAGATTTCACGCTGCTGGGCAACGCGCGGCTTACCCGCAAAGGCCGCGGCCTGAATACGAATGCGAAAGTGGCTTTCACCACCGCCCGGGTTCCCTGCATGGCCTGCGTGGTGATGCGATTCGTCGATCACCTCCAGCAAGGTGGGCGAGAAAGCCTCTGTCAGCTTCTGTTCAATACTGGCTGCAACACTCATTGCGGTTCCTGTTTTTACGGTTTGCATTCACAAGCGCGGTCATCATAATCCGCCGATGGCTTTCGACAACGACAAATCAGGCAGCAATTATGACGGCGCCCGGCCTTGGCAGGGAGACACGCCGGCAGACCGCTGTTGTGACTGGCCGGAATGCGAAGGCTCAGGGGAACACCGCGCACCACGCAGCCGCGAGAATTTGCGGGACTATTACTGGTTCTGTCTCGACCATGTACGGCAATACAACAGTTCGTGGAACTATTTCGACGGTATGGAAACCGACGAATATGACGCCATGACCTGGAGTACCGCCAAATGGGACCGACCCACCTGGCCCATTGGCAGCGGTAATGGCCATGCCAAAGGCACGCGCAATGGCATGAATGCCGCCCAACAGGCGGCCCATATTCGTGAAGCCGCCAATGCGTTTCGCGAGGTACCAGACCTGGAAGAAGTCTCCCTGGCGGACTTTACGGAGCAGGTGGGCGAACAGCGACTGAACCCGGAAGACCGACGCGCACTCGATGTTTTGGGCCTGAAATCCACGGCAACATTGCATGATGTCAAAAAACGCTATAAGCAGTTGGTCAAACGCTTCCACCCGGATGCCCAAGGCACGATCAGCAAGCCTCAAAGCCCCAAAAGCGATGACAAATTGCGCTCAGTCATAGACGCCTACACGCATCTGGTTAAAAGCAGCCATTTGACGAACTCGACGTGAAAGAAGATCGATGAGCACCGATTCCACCATGCCCGGCAACAACGGAATGCCGGATACCAAGGTTTCTGTTCGTGAGGTATTTGGCCTCGACACGGACATGGAAGTGCCTGCCTTCCTGGCGGGGAATGAATATGTCCCACCGCGGGACGACTCCTACCGGTTCGACTTTGAAACCACCATGGTGATTTTGGCCGGTTTCGCCCATAACCGCCGCGTGATGGTACAGGGCTACCACGGTACCGGTAAGTCCACCCATATCGAACAGGTTGCCTCGCGCCTGAACTGGCCATGTGTTCGCGTGAACCTCGACAGTCACATCAGCCGTATCGACCTGGTGGGTAAGGACGCCATCGTCCTGAAAGACGGCCAGCAGGTCACTGAATTCCGCGAGGGTATCCTTCCCTGGGCCATCCAGACCCCGGTTGCCCTGGTGTTTGACGAATATGACGCCGGCCGCCCGGACGTGATGTTCGTGATCCAGCGTATTCTGGAAGCAGACGGTCGCCTGACGCTTCTGGACCAAAGCAAGGTGATTCACCCGCATTCCAGCTTCCGCCTGTTCTCCACCACCAATACGATTGGTCTGGGTGACACGACGGGGCTGTATCACGGAACGCAGCAGATCAACCAGGGCCAGATGGACCGCTGGAACATCGTAACCACGCTGAACTATCTGGAACATGATGCTGAGTGCGACATCGTTATTGCCAAGAACCCGACCTATGAAACGTCGGACGGTCAGGACACCATCGCCAAGATGGTCCGCGTTGCCGACCTGACACGCTCGGGCTTTATCAATGGCGACCTGTCGACCGTGATGTCACCTCGTTCCGTCATTACCTGGGCGCAGAACAATGAAATCTTCAATGATCTGGCATTCTCTTTCCGCGTTACCTTCCTGAACAAGTGTGACGAATTGGAACGGCCATTGGTTGCAGAATATTACCAGCGCGTGTTCGGCGTAGAGTTGCCTGAATCGCTGGTCCGTAAGGCAAGTGCCACGGCCTAACGCCTGGCCCAGCAGGGAAACAGCATGTCGAATCCGGAAAGCCCGGTAGAGCCTTTCAAGCAGGCCATTGCTGCCACAGCCAGAACCATCGCCGAAGAAGCGGAGATGGACCTGACCTTCAGTGCGCAGAACATGCCGGCCCCTGGCAAGCTGCCCCTGCCCTCACGCGACCTGTCTGCAGACGAAGCAGCCCGTATTCGCGGTGCCGCTGACGCCATGGCCCTGCGCATCAAGCACCACGACGAAAAGGTCCATTCGCGCTATTTCCCGCGGGGCGACACGGCTCGGTCGATCTTTGATGCTGCCGAACAGGCGCGCGTTGAAGCTATTGGCGCAGAAGCCATGGACGGCGTGGCACAGAACCTCAACGCAGCCTTAGAGGCCGAAACCCAGGCCAAAGGCTATGACCAGGTTGCCACCGTCGACGAAGTGCCGCTGGGCGATGTGGTGGGCTTCATGGTACGTGAACGCCTGACAGGCCGCCAGCCACCCGAAGCAGCGCGGCCTATGGTCGATCTTCTCCGTGGCATGATCGAGATGAAAGCCGGCAAGGACCTCAATTCTTTGATGAAGAATGTTGAGGACCAGGCAGAATTTGCCCACGTAACCCGCCAGATCATCCGCGATCTGGACCTGGCTGATGAGTTGGGCGACGAAGCAGACCCCAATGCCTCTGACGAAGAGATGGACAGCTCGCAGCAGATGGAATCTGACGGCGAAGGGGAAATGTCTGAGGAAATGGATCCCGAAGGCAGCGACGTTACCGACGTTGAGATGCGCGAAGACATCGGCGATGACGATATGGAGACGGTCACCATGGAGACGGAAGTCGACATGGAGTCCGACCCCAGCGACGACGACAGTGAGGGTGAAGCCCCCTGGCGTCCTGAAATGGGCCGCAATTCCAAGCAGGACCTGCAATACAAGATATTCACCGAAATCTTCGATGAGATCATTTCAGCAGAAGACCTGTGTGACCCCGAAGAATTGGCGCGTCTGCGCACCCAGCTGGACCGCCAGCTCGACAATTTGCAGGGGGCCGTGGCCAAGCTGGCCAACCGTCTGCAGCGCAAGCTGATGGCTCAACAAAATCGTTCCTGGGACTTTGACCTGGAAGAAGGCGTGCTCGACACAGCCCGGCTGACCCGTGTGGTCACCGACCCAACCGCGCCGCTATCCTTCAAGCAGGAACAGGACACCGAATTCCGCGATACAGTTGTGACGCTTTTGCTGGATAATTCCGGCTCTATGCGTGGTCGCCCCATCACCATTGCGGCCATTTGCGCTGACGTTCTGGCCCGCACGTTGGAACGCTGCAATGTGAAGGTTGAAATCCTCGGCTTTACGACAAAAGCCTGGAAAGGTGGCGAATCCCGCGACAAATGGCTGGATAGCGGCAAGCCGCAGAACCCAGGCCGTCTGAACGATCTGCGCCACATCATCTATAAGGGTGCCGATTCCCCCTGGCGGCGTGCCCGCCGCAACCTAGGCCTGATGCTCAAGGAAGGGTTGCTGAAAGAAAATATCGACGGCGAAGCCCTGCTCTGGGCCCATGAACGCCTGTTGGGCCGCACAGAGGCCCGCCGGATCCTGATGGTGATCTCCGACGGTGCACCGGTTGATGACTGCACCCTGTCTGCCAACCCGGCCAACTATCTGGAGCAGCACCTGCGCCGCGTGGTGAACTGGATTGAAAGCAAGTCAGACGTCGAGCTTGTCGCCATTGGTATCGGCCACGACGTCACCCGCTATTACAAGCAGGCTGTGACAATCACGGATGCAGAACAGCTGGGTGGCGCCATTACCGACCAGTTGGCGGACCTGTTCGACGAAGACAAGAACAAGGGCATGGGCCGCGGCCCGCGCCGGATGCGCCGCTCCGCTTGATTGCTCGCAGCCTAGCCGCCTAAATGCTGCTTCAGGAAGGCCATGCTGCGTTCCCACGACAGGGCAGCATCTTTATCATCATAACGAGCAGAAGTGGGGTTGGCGAAAGCATGGTCGGCCTCATACCAGTGAACTGTCAAATCCTTGCCAGCCTTGGTCATGTTGTCTTCAAAGCCCTTGACCATGGGCTCGTTGATAAAGGCATCAAGCGTCGCAAAATGCCCTAGCACCGGCGCGTTGATTTTCTGGATACGCTCCAGCGGGGCATTGACGCGGCCATAATAGATGATGGAAGCGTCAACACTGGATTCGATCGCCGCCTCCAGCGACCAGCCACCACCAAAGCACCAGCCCAGGCTGGCCACCTTGCCGGTACAGGCAGGGTGCTTCTTGAGCTAATTAACCCAGCTTTTTACCGTATCGACACCAGCATCTTCACTGACATTGGTCATCAGTGACATGGCTGTATCCCGTTCGTCCGCTACTTCACCGCCATACATATCAATTGACAGCGCAATATAACCCGCTTTGGCCAATTGTGCGCCCACAGCCTTGATCTGATCATTCAGGCCCCAGAATTCGTGAATCAGGATGACGGGAGGCGCTGGCGTGACATCCGGTTGCGCCAGGCTGGCCATCACCGGAATGCCCCAATCTTCCGTTTCAATATTAACCGTTGTCGTGCTCGCCGCAGCAACTGCTGTCAGTGTCGGGTTTGCCAGCAATGTCGCCAAGGGTGCCGCCGCTGCCGCACCCAATAGCTGCCTGCGTGTTGTACCTGTTGTCATTGATGTCCTCCCCACAATAAACACTGTACTTGATCTCTCTAAAAAGCATCTAATGTCGCCAGCTAACTGGCAACATCTAATTGGTAGGGGCGCCATCGTGACGTTTCGTCGCTTCAGGAACTTTGTACTCATCCCCCTGGGGGTTTTGTTGCTGCTGGCCATTATTGCCTGGCGACTTGCCATTCACTTTCTACCCAGCGGCACGGGCCCTTTGACCTATTACGACTATGGCCCCCTTGATCTACAAGTGGACCCTGTCCCCCTCTCAGAAGAAGATCGCGCGCTATCGACAGTTGGTCGGTTGGAATTTGTCTGCGGCGTGAAGGTGACGGCAGCCCACGAGGCCTTTGGCGGCTTTTCTGGCCTCATTGTCGCAGAAGACGGCGCATCCTTTCTGGCCATGTCTGACCGCGGGCTGTTGTGGACCGGTAATTTGGCGGTTAATACCCCCTGCCCGCTAAGCATCAGCCATAATGCCATCAAAATTTCAAAAGCGGAAGACAAGGGATTACTGATGGGCCTTCGCGGCGATGTTGAAGCATTGACCCAAGATGAAGAGGGCACCATCTATCTCAGCATTGAGCATAAACACCGCGTTCTGATGTTCTCAGCGCCTCCGAAAAATGACTTCACCAGCCTTTTTAGCATGAAGCCGGCGCTGCTCGCAGATATGCCGAACGCGGACTTGCTCCCCCCCAATGGTGGCGTCGAAGCGCTCGCATCACTGGCCTCTGGCAAACTACTGCTGATCACCGAAGACGCCCTGAATGAGGATGGCACCCTGAAAGCCTGGATATTCGGCAGAGAAACTTTTGAACCCCTGTCCTACAAACCAACAGCACCCTTTTCGCCCACGGATGCCACGCAGCTGCCCAATGGCGACCTGTTGGTGTTAGAGCGGCACTATTCGCCTATCACGGGAGTCGCTATACGAATATGTATTGTCGAAGAAGCGTCAATAAAAGCTGGAAGTACCCTGACGTGCCACGGTATTGCCGAGCTACGCCCGCCATTGACTATCGACAATATGGAAGGGCTGGCCATACATCAAAATGACGCCGGTGAGACCATTATCTATATGGTCTCCGACGACAATTTTAACAATTTGCAGGATACGCTGTTGTTGTTGTTCCGGCTGTTACCGGAACCAGAAGAGCAGCCTTAAGCCTTCATGAATTAAGCCTGGGCGACTTAAGCTGGGGCTTCAGCCATCTTCTTTTTAAGGCGGCGCTTGACGCGCAGGGCCTTGTCGGAGAGGTCAGCATCTCCCTGCTTGAGCAGGAAGGCATCCAAACCGCCGCGGTGTTCAACAGTACGCAGGGCGTGGGATGTGACGCGCATGCGGAAAGATTCGCCCAATGCATCACTGGCCAGCGTTACCTGGTTCAGGTTCGGCAGGAAACGACGCTTGGTCCGGTTTTTGGCGTGGCTGACATTGTTGCCTGACATTACGCCTTTACCTGTAAGTTCACACCGTCGGGACATGATCTTCTCTTTCCACTTTCGGGGCTTAATCAACAAGCCCGGTTTGGGGATAAACCCCATAAATCTCTGATTGGCGGCGATATATAGGGGACCAGCGCCGCCGCGTCAAGACACGGATTAGCCTATGTGGCCTTGAAAATGCCAAGCAATTCAGCGGCTGCCGCACTGGGCGTTATCTGCCCGTCAGCCACCTGTTTTTCTAGGCCTGGCAGGCGGTCTGCGACGGCCTTGTCGGCCTTGAAACGGTCCATCAGGCCCTCGCCAATCTCCGACCACATCCAGGATGTTGCCTGGCGGGCCCGATTGCCCAGCAACTCACCCGAATCAACCATGCGCTGCTCAAAGGTGCAGATGGCATCCCAGATCTCGGTAATACCGATATTCTTGAGGGCAGAGGCCAGTAGAACCTCCGGCGTCCAGTTCGGGCTCTTGGGGCGCATCAGGCCCAGGGCACCGATATATTCGGCCTGCGCCATCTTGGCGGGTTTTTCGAGCGCACCGTCTGCCTTGTTGACCACAATAAGGTCAGCCATTTCCATGATGCCGCGCTTGATGCCCTGCAGCTCATCGCCCCCACCGGGGGATTGCAGCAGTAGGAACATATCGACCATTTCGGCGACCGCCGTTTCCGACTGGCCAACGCCCACCGTTTCAATAATCACCACATCATAGCCGGCAGCTTCGACCAGCAGCATGGCCTCACGCGTCCGCCGCGCAACACCACCCAGGGTTCCGCCAGACGGGCTAGGGCGAATAAAGGCGTTCTTGTCGCGCGACAAAAGCTCCATCCGGGTTTTGTCACCCAGGATGGACCCGCCGGTCAGGGCAGAGCTGGGATCGACCGCGAGCACGGCGACCTTATGACCCAGTCCAGTCAGGTGCAGGCCCATGGCCTCGGTAAAGGTCGACTTACCCACACCCGGCGCGCCAGACAGGCCAATGCGCACAGCACCGCCCGTTTTGGGCATGATTTCGGCTAGCAACGCCTGGGCCTGCTCACGGTGGTCAGCACGGGAAGATTCAACAAGCGTGATCGCCCGCGCCAAAGCACGGCGATTGCCCTCCAACAATGGTGTTGCGAGACTATCGCTCATCTTGCCGTCGCCTTTGTTATGCCGGGCCCTGCATAGACCCGGCAGAGCCGATTACTCGGCAGCCTGCTTGGTCTTGTTCAGCAGCGCGATGACTTCACCAGCGGCATCCGGGATATTCGTGCCCGGGCCATAGATGGCAGAAACGCCAGCAGCATAAAGCTCGTCATAGTCCTGCGCCGGGATCACGCCACCGCAGACGACCAGCACATCGCTTGCGTCCTGCGCGGCCAGTTCCTTGACCAACTCGGGCACCAGCGTTTTGTGACCAGCAGCCTGGGAAGACACGCCCACGACATGAACGTCGGCTTCAACGGCCTGACGGGCCGCTTCTTCGGGTGTCTGGAACAGCGGTCCAACATCAACGTCGAAGCCGATATCGGCAAAGGCAGTTGCAATCACCTTGGCGCCACGGTCGTGACCGTCCTGGCCCATCTTCACCACCAGCATACGGGGGCGGCGACCTTCGGCTTCAGCAAAGGCTTCAATATCTTTCTGGATGCTCATGAACCCTTCATCTCCTTCATAGGCAGCGCCATAGACGCCGGTGACAGAGCGAATTTCAGCTTTATGGCGGTCAAAGACCTTTTCCATAGCATCGGAAATTTCACCAACCGTTGCGCGGGCACGGGCTGCATCAACCGCCAGTTCCAGCAGGTTGGCATCACCCTTGCAACCCTCGGTCAACGCATCAAGCGCTGCCTGACAGGCAGCAGCATCACGTTCCCCACGAACACGCTGCAAGCGGGCGATCTGGGCTTCACGCACAGCCTTGTTGTCGATGTCGAGCACGTCGATTTCGTCTTCTTCAGCCAGCTGATACTTGTTCACGCCAACCACAACTTCTTCACCGCGGTCGATGCGGGCCTGCTTGCGGGCAGCCGCTTCTTCAATGCGCAGCTTGGGCAGGCCGCTTTCCACAGCCTTGGTCATGCCGCCCATTTCCTCAACTTCCTGGATCAGCTTCCAGGCTTCTTCCGCCATGGAGTTGGTCAGGCTTTCGACATAGTAGGAACCACCCAGCGGGTCGACCACATTGGTAATGCCGGTTTCTTCCTGCAGCACCAGCTGGGTGTTACGGGCGATACGGGCCGAGAAGTCCGTCGGCAGCGCAATGGCTTCATCCAGCGCATTGGTGTGCAGGCTCTGCGTGCCACCAAAGGCAGCGGCCATGGCTTCCACCGTCGTGCGGATGACGTTGTTATACGGGTCCTTCTCGGTCAGCGACACGCCAGACGTCTGGCAGTGGGTGCGCAGCATTTTGGAGCCCGGCTTCTGAGCACCGAAGTCTGTCATGATGCGCGACCACAGCAGGCGGGCAGCACGCAGCTTGGACACTTCCATGAAGAAGTTCATACCAATAGCAAAGAAGAAGGACAGACGACCGGCAAAGGCGTCAACATCGAGACCCTTGGCCATGGCTGCACGGACATATTCCATACCGTCTGCCAGGGTGTAGGCGAGTTCCTGCACCTGCGTGGCACCGGCTTCCTGCATGTGGTAGCCGGAGATGGAGATGGAGTTGTATTTCGGCATGTTCTTCGAGGTGTACTCGATGATGTCCGCAATGATCCGCATGCTCGGTGCCGGCGGATAAATATAGGTATTACGAACCATGAACTCCTTGAGGATGTCGTTCTGGATTGTACCGGCCAGCTTGTCCGGGGATACACCCTGCTCTTCAGCTGCCACAATGTAGTAGGCCAGGTTCGGGATCACCGCGCCATTCATGGTCATGGAGACGGACATCTCATCAAGCGGGATGCCATCAAACAGGATTTTCATGTCTTCGATAGAGTCGATGGCCACACCGGCTTTACCCACATCACCCAGCACACGCGGGTGGTCTGAGTCGTAGCCGCGGTGCGTCGCCAAGTCGAAGGCAACCGACAGGCCCTTCTGGCCAGCAGCCAGATTGCGGCGATAAAAAGCATTGGATTCTTCAGCTGTGGAGAAGCCGGCATATTGACGCACCGTCCAGGGGCGGTTGGCATACATGGAGGCACGAACACCACGGGTGAATGGAGCAAAGCCCGGCAAAGTCTCTTCAAAACCAATGGCTTCGAGGTCTTCAGCTGTGTAGAGCGGCTTGACGGGAATGCCTTCAGGCGTGTCCCAGGTCAGGTCTTCCAGGGGCTTGCCCCGGAGTTCCTTCTCCGCCATTGAGGACCATTCTTCGAGTGTGTGCTTTTTATCTGCCATGTTCGTTGCCTTTTTTGGCGGCCTTTATTGAGTGACCGCACAGTCTAGCCAATTTTGCGCGCAGTATGTTGAAACCGGCGCATATGTCAATTGTGGAGCCAATCGAGCCTATAGAACCTCAAGCCTTCTATCATTCGTAGCGGCCTCATTCTCATCATACTGCTGGGCGGCATCCATGCAGGAAAGGTCCATATCGGCTTCTTTGCCCTGGCCGATACGGATGATGTTCAGGCAGAACCAGCCCTGCCGACCCGCAGCGGCCAGCGCCATGCGCTGATGTGGCTTGAGGTTCGGGGCGTCTTCTTCTGTAACGTCGAGAATATTCTCATAGTCCGGCAGCGCGTCGATTTCACCACGCAGCAATTTGCCGGGGCTTTCCGGGTCACCACACAGGGGCCGAGCAATCCCGACCACATCTACCAAACCCTCGCTGACCGCATGCTCCATGGCCTCGCGGGTGCGGAAGCCGCCGGTCACCATCAGCGGCATGGTGGCCGCCGGGCGAATGGCTTTGGCATAGTCGACAAAATAGGCCTCGCGCTGGGCCGTGCTCTCCTTCAGCGGGTCTTCATAGGTAGCGGCATTACCAACGCCACCGACCATGGCCGGCTGTTCATAGGTACCGCCCGAAATTTCCAACAGGTCGAGGCCTGCATCTGACAACCAGCGCACAACCTGCTGGCAATCTTCCAGCGTGAAGCCGCCATGCTGAAAATCTGTTGAGTTCATCTTCACGCCGATGGGGAAGTCTGGGCCCACCACATCGCGAGTACTGCGCACAATATCGAGCAACAGACGGGCACGGTTTTCCAGCGAGCCACCCCAGACGTCCGACCGCTGATTGGTGATCGGTGACAGGAAGTTCGACAGCAGGTACCCATGCGCTGCATGGATCTGCACGCCAGAGAAACCTGTTTCCTTCGCCGTCTTGGCGACGTTCACGAAACGGTCCCGAATATCGATGACCTGCTCCGCTGTCATGGGGATCGGTTCCCCATAATGAGCGTCGTTCCGGCCCAACTGCACAGCAGAGGGCGCAAAAGGATGCGGGTTCACCGAAGCCGGGCATTGGCGGCCCGGGTGATTGATCTGCATCCACAGCTCAGTGCCATTCGCCCGGCCTGCTTCGGCATAGGCGCACAATTCATCCAGCCCGCCATTGCCATCAATCACTACATTGCCGGGTCGTTCCAGATGCGTGATATCCACCTGCACATTGCCGGTGATGTTCAAGCCGATGCCCCCTGTGGACCAACGGCGATACAGTTGGTTCAGCGCTGGCGTGGCGCGGTGATACGGGTCAGCCAGTCCTTCTGTCATCGCAGCTTTGGCGAGTCGGTTGGGAATGGCAACGCCACAGGGCAGGTCGACGGCAGTTTCAAGAATGGTCATAGGGCTTACGCGCTTGAATTGTTGAAGAGTTGCAACATCATATAGAGAACCCCTCGGGTGAAGACAAAGGCTGTTTATTGACTGTTCCGTTCAGGTCCGGTTTTAGGCATAGTCTTGACCATCAACGACTCAGATTGTGAGTCGCCCGCCAACGGGACCGTACCCCTGCTCAGGGGCACGCCCCATCAGTTAGAGAAGACATGAACCAGAACAGCCATTCGCGCTTTCTCGCCGTTCTCGGCCCCACCAATACCGGTAAAACACACTACGCCATTGAACGCATGCTGGGACACAGCTCCGGCATGATCGGCCTGCCGCTGCGCCTGTTGGCGCGCGAGGTCTATGACCGTGTGGTCGAACAACGTGGCCATGGGGTTGCTGCCCTGATTACGGGTGAAGAAAAGATCATCCCGAAAAATCCGCGATATTGGATTTGCACGGTCGAAAGCATGCCGCTGGAGCGTGATGTTGCCTTCCTGGCCATCGATGAAGTGCAATTGGCAGCAGATGAAGAACGCGGCCATGTCTTTACCCTGCGGTTGCTGAAAGCCCGCGGGCGTGAAGAAACCATGGTGATGGGCTCTGACACGATCAAGCCACTGATCCAGAAGCTGGTGCCCGATGCGGAATTTGAAAGCCGCAGTCGCTTCTCACAGCTTTCCTATGCAGGGGCCAAAAAGCTAAGCCGCCTACCCCGCCGGTCGGCCATTGTGGCGTTTTCTGCCAATGATGTTTATGCGCTGGCGGAGTTGATCCGCCGCCGTAAGGGTGGTGCCGCCGTTGTAATGGGCGCGCTGTCGCCCCGCACACGCAATGCCCAGGTGGCCATGTACCAAAATGGCGAGGTTGACTATATCGTCGCCACCGACGCTATTGGCATGGGCCTGAACATGTCGATCAACCATGTCGCCTTTGCCAGCCTGACGAAATTTGACGGTGTGCGCCACCGTCGGCTGATGGCCAATGAAATGGCCCAGATTGCAGGCCGCGCCGGCCGCCACATGAATGACGGCACATTCGGGGTGATGTCCGACGGTTATGGTGAATTTGCCGGTCGCGACACCGGGTTGGACCAGGAAGATATCGACAAGATCGAAAACCACCAGTTCCGCCGGCTAGACCGTCTGCAATGGCGCAATGATGTGATGGACTTCAGCTCCATCCATAGCCTGATCGGCAGTCTGGAGAAGTCTTCCGACGAAGAAATTCTTGTTCGTGCGCGCGAAGCCGATGATCTGCGCAGCCTGAAGATTTTGGCGCGCGATAACACACTAACCGACCGGGTCAATGGCCCGGCGGTTGTTGAGTTGCTGTGGCAGGTTTGCCAGATCCCCGATTTCCGCAAGGTGATGGATGATGACCACGCCCAATTGCTGGGCCGTGTGCACCAGCATCTGATCGATAATGACGGCGTCTTGCCGCAGGACTGGTTTGCCGGGCAGCTGCAAAAGCTGGACCGCACCGATGGCGACATCGACACGCTGGCGACCCGCATTTCCCACACCCGCACCTGGACCTATATCTCCAACCGGTCGGACTGGCTTGAAGACCCGCAGCATTGGCGCGGTGAAGCACGGGCTATTGAAGACAAGCTCTCAGATGCCCTGCATGAAGCCCTCACCGCTCGCTTTGTCGACAAACGGTCGTCTATCCTGCTGAAACATCTGCAGGCCGACCGGGCGCTGATCGCCAGTGTTGATGCCCAAAGCGACGTGCTGGTGGAAGGTCAGTATGTCGGGCGGCTTGACGGCCTGACCTTCATTGTCGACGAAGAAGCCCAGGGTGCAGAAAGTACCACGCTGATAAACGCTGCAGGCAAAGCCCTGCGCCGCGAGCTCGACCGACGGGTTGAAGCCATTCGTGATGCGAGTGATGACGCCTTCTCGCTTCTGCCGGAAATTGGCGAGATTGTCTTTGAAGGGGCCTCTATCGCCCGGCTGACCGCGGGCGGCGACGCTCTTAGCCCTGGCATCGAGGTGCTCGCCAGTGACTTCCTGGAAAGCGGGGCACGTGATGTCATCCTCCAACGGCTGACGCCGTGGCTGGCAAAGCACCTGCGCACTGTTTTGGCGCCGCTCTATGCCCTGCAAGATGACCTCAACAAAAATGGTGATGATGCCGATGGCATCACTGGCCTGGCACGCGGTGTTGTGTTCCAACTGGTTGAGGCCATGGGGTCCATGCCCCGGTCGGTCATTCGCCAGGAACTCCGAAAGATCGACCAGACAGAACGTGCCGGCCTGCGCAAGCGTGGCATTCGTTTTGGCGAGATCTCCATCTTCATGCCTGCCCTGTTGAAACCACAACAGAGCCTGCATCGGCTGCTGCTGCACACTATTTTCAACGGCTGGTCTGCAGTACCCGAAGCACCCATTGCCGGGCTGACGTCTGTGCCGTTCTCGGATGCACCGGACAACGAGAGCGCCATTGCCTACTTTGAAATGTGCGGCTTCCGCCGCGCAGGCAACCGCGCCATCCGTATGGATATGCTGGAAAAAGTCGCCAATATGGCGCGCGAAAAGGCCGAGAAGAACGAGCTACGTGCCGAAAGCGATATGATGTCCTTCGTGGGCTGTAGTGGCGATGACTTTGTCGGCATCCTCAACAGCTTGGGCTACTACGCTGTCGAGGAAGAAGCAGCGCCAGAGGTGGCCGAAGCAGCTGAACCATCAGCAGACGAAGCCGCTGCGGATACAACTGCAGAAAACGCCGAGGAAAAGCCCGAAGAGAAAACCGAAGAGCCTGCAGAGGCCCTCGGTCCGCTCTTTGTCCGTCGCCCCCGTGGCCCGCACAACCGGCGCAACGCCCGCGGCAAACAGCAATCCGGCAAACCGGGCGTTGACAACAAACGTCCGAACCGCAAGGCAGAAGGCAAGCGCCGACCCGATGACCGGAAGCGCCAAAAGCCAAACCGCAAACAAGGCGGTGGTGGCAGACGCCAGCCGTCACGCGACCGCGGCTATGATGCTGATTCGCCTTTTGCCGGATTGATGGACCTGAAAAAGTCCATGGAATCTGAACGGCGCAAAGAGAACAACAAAGGCAACAAGAAGAAGAACCAACCGGCGGCAAAGGGGCCCGTATCAAAACCAGATGCGCCCAAAGATGAGGGTCCATCTGCATGACGCGACAGAGCGTAGAGCAACAACCGCAACGCTCCATTCGTGTGGATAAGTGGCTTTGGTATTGCCGGGCGTTCAAGTCGCGCACCATGGCGGCTGGTTTTGTGTCAGCGGGCAAAGTCCGCGTTAATCGAGAACGCATCCACAAGCAGGGTACCGCCATTCACATCGGTGATGTGCTGACCTTCATGCTGCGCGACAAAGTGGTGGCCTATGAAGTCCTGGCCCTGGGCGAACGCCGCGGCCCCTACAAGGAAGCCCAACTTTTGTACAAGGACCTCGTTGACGAGGGCCATCATTCATCCAGCACCCCAGCTGCAGAGTAGAAAGAACATTCATGCTGTCACGCATCACCAAATTGTTTCGGCCTGTAGAGCCGGATGAACCCGGCAATCACAGCCATGACGAACTGCACATCGCAGCCGCCATGCTGATGGTAGAGGCCATGCATTTGGACGGAGAAGCAAGCGACGAAGAAATCGCCAGCACCAAGGCAGTTCTGAGCCGCCATTTCGAGCTGGAGACTGCCGATACCGACGCCTTGTTCGACATGGCATGGGACCGCCATGAAGAGTCTGTGGACCTCCACCGCTATACCAAAACCATCAAGGATCGTTTTTCTGAAAAAGAACGCATCGAAATGATTGAGCTCTTGTGGGAAGTGGTTTATGCAGACGGTGAGTTGCACGCACTGGAATCAAACCTGTTGCGTCGCATAGGTGGGTTGATTTATGTCTCAGACCGAGACAGAGGTGACGCGCGCAAAAGAGTTCTGCAAAGGCTCGGCGCTGAACAAGAAGAAATGAGGAAGCAATGACCTATATCGTTACGGAAGCCTGCATCAAGTGCAAGTACACCGACTGCGTCGAAGTATGCCCGGTGGACTGCTTCTATGAAGGGGAAAACATGCTGGTCATCAATCCGGACGAATGCATCGACTGCGGTGTTTGCGAACCGGAATGCCCGGCAGAAGCCATCGTACCGGATACCGAAGATGGCATGGAACAGTGGCTGGAACTGAACACCAAATATTCCGCTGACTGGCCTAATCCCACCGAGAAGAAGGACATGCTGGAAGGTGCCGACGACGTCAAAGACGAAGAAGGCAAGTTCGAAAAGTACTTCAGCGCCAACCCTGGCTAGAAGTTCCCGTCAGCCCGGCTAAGCCACTGGCGGCAGACAGAATTTCCTCTCCTGGTGAGGCTGACACCCCCCAATTTCTTTGGGGGGTGCTTTTGTTACAGTTTTGTGATATGTGACATGCAGCAGTGCATAATTGCGCTGACGGTGGTGCTTGGGCTGCACCTTACGTGAAATATGTGAAAGCGGGTCCTCGCTTGATTGAATGAGACGCTTTGGTCACGAAAACGTAGCCTACCACGTAACAGAAATGGAAAACGAACCGCTTCGTGATCTGGCTACGCTGGCCCTGATCCGGAGAGAGCGGACTTTACGCGAGAGAGAGAATGGCTGCCAAAAAAGCTATGAAGAAATTCCGTAAGGGTGAATATATCGTCTATCCGACACATGGTGTCGGTAAGGTCACCAGCATTGAATCCGACACCATCGCCGGGTTCGACCTAGAGCTTTATGTCATCAGCTTCGAAAAAGAAAAGATGACCCTTCGCGTCCCCCTCCAGAAGGTGGAACAGCTGAGCCTGCGCTCTCTGTCTTCTGCTGAGACCATGAAGGAAGCCTTCACAACCCTGCAGGGGCGGGCCCGGGTCAAGCGCACCATGTGGAGCCGCCGCGCCCAGGAATATGAAGCCAAGATCAACTCCGGCGACCCGATCTCTATTGCGGAAGTTGTACGCGACCTGTACCGCACAGAGGAGCAGCCGGAACAGTCTTACAGTGAACGCCAGATTTACGAATCTGCCATTGGCCGTCTGGCGCGCGAGCTGGCCGCCGTTGAGAAAATCGACGAAGAAACAGCTATCGACAAGCTGGAAAAGACCATTCGCGAGGCCGCCTGATCAAGCTGCCGCAACAGAGAACAGAAAAGCCTGCCCTTGGGGCGGGCTTTTTTTATGGCGCGGCTTCATCCGAACTTAGGCGTTCCAGTTGCTCCATATGGGTCAGCTCGATCATGGCGCCATTCCACTCCTTCACCCAGCCTCGAACACGCACCACCTGCCCTTTCAACGCCTTCAGCGGCTGACCTGCTTTCTCGAAGGCGCGCCGCACCTTGGAGGGCACCAGCACTGTAAAGTCGGTGCGATAGTCCGACCCAAAGTTAAGGAAGGTGCGCCCCCGCACCCGCGCCACATCCAACACAATACCTTCAACCAGCTGGAAAGACCCTTCATAGGGCCCAACGCCGCTGGCCGCCCGAATGGCATAATAGGAACGCCCCCACATCTGCCGATGATCATTTCTCGCAGCCTGCTCCAGCGCCAGAATCTCCGCGACCAGCGCCGTGTTATCTGCAAAGGAGTAGGTGCGCGCCAGTCCAGCCTGCAATAGCGCACCCTGCAGCCAGATGCCGTCATCGCGCTGCAGATGCGCCAGAACCCGGCCATCATCTAGCGTCAGTGTGTCGCCGTCCGTTACCTCGATCACCGTCGCGGGTTCACCCTCTGTAAGCCCTTCAATGGGGAGGGCCGGATAATCAGATTCGGCTAGTGCAGGGAGAGTCGTGACCAGTAAAAGCAGCAGGAGACCAAACCATATAGCCTGGAATGCCCGTTCACTGCCCAATTGGTACTTTCTTTGCCGCATCCGGGCAGGCTATATGATCTGCAAAGGATTGAGGAGTACTCATAATGGATCTTGGCATCAAAGGCCGTACGGCCATCGTCAACGCGGCTTCAAAAGGCCTCGGCAAAGCAAGCGCACTCGCCCTGGCGCGTGAAGGTGTGAACCTGGTGATTTCCGCCCGCACGGCAGACGTGCTGGAAGCAGCCGCCGAAGAAATTCGCGCAGAAACGGATGTTACCGTCACCACCGTCATTGCTGATGTGGCAACCGAGGAAGGCCGCCAGGCTATTCTGGCCGCCTGCCCCGAGCCGGACATTTTGGTGAATAATTGCGGTGGTCCGCCCCCGGGTAATTTCCGCGACTGGACTCGCGATGACTGGATTTCTGCTCTTGATGCCAACATGCTGGCCACAATCGAGATGATCAAGGCCACCATCGACGGCATGATTGAGCGCGGCTTTGGCCGCATCGTCAATGTGACGTCCAGCTCGGTGAAGGCACCGATCTCGATCCTGGGCCTTTCCAACGGCGCCCGCGCCGGTCTGACCGGCTTTATTGCCGGGCTGTCACGCGAAGTCGCCCAACACAATGTGATCATCAACAACCTGCTGCCCGGCATGTTTGCCACCGACCGCCTACTGGCGCCTATGCGTGCGACTGCAGAGCAGACGGGGCAGGAATTGGATGATGTCTCCGAGGACTTCACCGCACAAATTCCCGCAGGGCGCTTTGGCGACCCGGCAGAATTCGGTGCCATGTGCGCCTTCCTGTGCAGCCAATATGTTGGCTATATGGCCGGCCAGAACGTGCTGATGGATGGCGGGCAGATCAACGTAACCATGTAGGGCTACTTCGTCGCCACCGCGTAGATGGATTCATAATCCCGCTCGGCGCGATCCAGCGCCGGGTCGAATGGGCGCAATTGCGCCTTTTGGAATCCTCCCTTGGCCAATGTCTTGACGAGGTTTTCCTCATCAAACATGTATGCATGGATGCCGCCCATATAGGCAATGTAGTTTACCTGATCGATGCGTGAGCCCGTCTCTGTCAGGCCCGGTTCATGCAGGTCCAAATCGTTCATGGCACTCTCCCCGGTGACATAGGCTTTAATATACTTCCCCGCATTCGGCACACAGACCGAGAATGTGCCGCCGGGTTTCAGCACCCGGTGACATTCCTCCAGAAAAGGGATCAGTTGCGGATAGGGGATATGCTCGAGCAGATGAGACGAGTAGATCGCTTCCACAGAATTGTCAGCAAGCGGGATACCTCGGCGCAGGTCATGGCGAATATCAGCACCCACCATGTCAACGGTCGTCCAGCCGCCTTCACCCGTCACGGCACCCGACCCCAGTTCCAGGCGAATTTCGGCCTCTCTCGCCAGCCGCCGCCATTTCGGCTTGTTTGCCTGTTGGACCATAAATAGATACGGCCCACGCGTCAGGAAACGCAGTACCGGTAGCCTGTTCGCTAAAGACTTCAGTTGGTTGAGCAATTTGCGGCTAACTCATTCCTAGCAAAGCAATGGGTTTCGTCAATTTTTTCTTCCAACTGCCTAGTCTTTGCTTGGGGCAGGATTGTTAAATTTCTCCTTAGACCGCCACAGCACAATAGCGAGTAGGATAAATGGTACAGCACCAGCGAGACCGCCAATGATTGAATCGCTGCCACGCTCGTCGAGGAACTGCCAAACAAACATGCTGATGGCAATTTGCACCACATAAAGGCTGGCCCAGGGATGCATCCAGGGGCGCATTTTCCAGAAGCCCACCATGCCGGCGCCATAAACCAGCCAGTGAAAAGGCTCGGTCGCTTTGGCGGCCCACCCGCGCAATGTAACGCCGAACCAAACTTCCTCGTCCACGGCCAAAGGTTTAACGAACATATCCCAGGGCAGATAAATAATTGTCATATAGATGCAGAAGAACATCAGGAGGTTCATCCACCAGGGGCGAAGCTTCAGGTTCTCGCGCAGTACTTCCCATCCATTCATACTATGTACCTTCCATAATGGAGATTGATCTTGCCGGGATCACTTAGAGTGGTCGTGAATATTAGTCTACTCACGGGATCTTTTCCATCACTGGAACATTACGGCGAGTTGGCTGATGTAATTGCCGCAAATGCCCGATCAACAATTGACGCCAAGGTTGACAGGATCAGGCCATACCCAAAGATGGTTATCAGTTGGAGCAACACCTGTTCACCTGACGCAACAAACGCCAATCTGGAGACGGCTATCAGGACGATAGGCACGAAATACAGAATACCGTTCCAGCGTCCGAGAAAACTCAGGCGCAGATGTTTTTGTTTAAACAGGAAGCGAGAGTCGAGAACATATTGGGTAAAAGCTACTGCAATGAGCATTGGTAGAAGGACGGGCACCAATTGTGCATAGGCAGCCGCTGCCAACCCACTCACAACAAACAAAAAGTCGGCTGTATGGTCGAGTAGCTGACCCTGGGCGGAGGCTGTCTTGCGCTTCCTGGCAACGATGCCATCCAATAAATCGCTGGCTATGGCCAGAACCAACAGCAACAGCAACAACCAAGGGGGAATGAACTGCGGGTCAATGATAGACCAGGCAACCGGTACAGCCATCAACAGCCGAAGAACAGTTAACAGATTAGCCATTACCTGCTGAACAACTCTTGTTGGGCACGACGCCAAAACACCAAGCCAATGGCGGCGTTGAACAAGATAAAGAAATTATGTTGGACGAAACCGAATGCCGCCATCTGCCCCTCGTTGTCAGGGAACAATATGACCCACAATGTAATGGCCGCCGCGCGCATTGGCGTTGGCACTGCCGCCGCAAAGAAAATGACCGGCAGATAAGGCATGATCATCATGAAGGATGCATCCACGCCGAATAAATTGAGGGCGACCGCATAAACGACGATGGCACCGAGTAGCGCTGGCGATCTCAATAGAAAGAATGCGCCGTAGTGCCACGGCTTTGCCTGTCGAAAAGCGTGGAATATACGTCGGTCCCGGAATGTGTTGCTGGAGAGAATTCGACCCTGAAAGTAACTTATCCAAAGGATGAGAACCAATGATGCGCCAATCGCGATATAGGGAATTAATCCGAATACTGCGGGCAACGAATCTCGACCAATGGCATAGCCGATGATCGCCCAGACCAATAGATAGAACACTTCGCAAAACATAATTAACAGCATGACCGACCCCACTTCCCAACCCGGTGTTTCATGCCGTTTGTTGAGGTAATAGGCCATGGCACCCTTGCCAATTTGCTCATTGAATAGCGAAATAATATAGGCGCTGGCCCGAATGGGCATGATGTCCCGGAATTTGATATCGGCGATAAACCAGTTCAGCGCTTTGGTGACGACCAGTGTATCAATACAAAAATAGTATATTGAGTAGCCGACCATCAGGAACAACCAGGGCACCCAATCAACCGTTGCAAACACCTGAGCCATATAGTCCAGCAGTGACAAGCCTTCGCGCAGGGCAGCACCATTGAGGCGATAGTAGAGATAGGCAAAGCACAGTACCGTCAGCACTACAAACACAATACGCCCAATGCTATTGGGCTTCTTGGCTTGAGTGGGCATACTATCCTTGTCACTAGCCATTGATACTCACCTTTGCTCCAATATTTTTCTCACTGTTGTTTCAAGCGGTGTGAGCGTCAGCCGCAGATCGATGTCCGCATTAACGGCAATGATTTCATCAGCAGTGATAACATCAATAACCGTTGGCGTGACACCCCCGCTTCGCAACAGGCCTTTCAACCTCGCCGCTAATTTTGCCAACCATATAGGTACGGATCTAATCGCGACCTCGTTCCCCTTCATCCTCGCCAGAAGCTCAATGAGCCTGCGATAAGTTATAGATTCAGGCCCCGCTAATTCGTGTACTGCGACTTGCGGGCGTTGTTTCGAGTGGCCGTCCATATTCTCAAAACAATGCAATATCGCTGTGCTTAAATCGTCAACATCCAGGGGTCGAACTGTGTAGTTTCCGCCCCCTAACACGTTGGCTTTTGTTTTCTTTGCAGCATTCACCAGGGCTTGCGCACCTGCCGTATTTCCACCGAGCAAAATTGGCGTGCGGATGATATTGGCAGGGACACCGCCTTGTTTGACTGCTACCTCAGCCAAGCCCTTTGACGCGAAATACGCATTTTCAGACTGGGCATCAGCGCCGACGACACTGACCAGGACAAAATGCTTGGCGCCAATGTTTTTTGCTGCAGCCACCGCTACCGTCGTCGCGTCTATATTGCTGTTGATGTATTTTGAATGCTTGGTCTCAATGAGTATCCCTGCCAAATGCACGACGACATCGGCGTCGGCCAAGGAACTCGCGAGACTGGCAGCATTGTCATAGGCAATTATACGGGGTTCAATGCGCGGAGATGTCGGCAGGGTCACGCTCGCCTTTTCGGACCTTATCCCCGCTATCACGTCGAACGGAGTGTCTCTGACAATCGTTCTCAACAAATTGACACCAACACTGCTATTGGCGCCGGTGATGGCTATTTTTGTCACTTTGCAGGGCGTCCTATTGAAAAGAGAAGCGACTGAGTACTGATGCCGAGCTCACTGCCTTTTCCTCTGATAATACCATGCTCAGCATTCCCGACCACCAAAGTATTGATTTGGCCAGATACTATACTGGACACGAGCACCGTACTAAGTTAGCCATCATTCAATTCTGCCAAGGCACCAGGAGCAACGCGCAAAATATAGTACGACCCAAGGGTGTCTGAAGACTTGTTCGGATGATTAGTAGTTTCTTTAATATATTGTTTTTGTTGAATGGCCCCGTAGCTCAGGTGGATAGAGCGACAGATTCCTAATATAAAGATCTAATTTAACTTATTGATAATATTAAAGTATTTTTAACATAATTCTCAGGTAAATCATTAGTTAAATTGACTTGCTGGCTTATGCGGTGAGGCATTGATCGATATTCATCAATCTTGTAGCTGACTAAATTGCCCCACAGCTTCTGCAACTATAATTACTGCCGCAAAATCATCTCGTGTTTTCAACCTTGAGGTGATACGTCGCCTA
>Ga0181577_10000112_pt1 | contig 58018 bp, 34 predicted proteins | sample 101ome_21_FD_132468 | JGI IMG/M metagenome (GOLD analysis project Ga0181577, IMG submission 132468) | Coastal salt marsh microbial communities from the Groves Creek Marsh, Skidaway Island, Georgia - 101413BT metaG (megahit assembly) | ecosystem: Environmental > Aquatic > Marine > Intertidal...
GGTACAAATAAATACTACCACTAAAAAATTCCTCTATATAAAAAACTCCTCTCTCATCATCATCAAGTGTTTTTATGTAGTGTGTGTGTAGTGTGTGTGTGTGTGTGTGTGTGTGTGTGTGTGGGGGGGGCGTGTTTTTCGTAAGGCGCCCAAAATTAATGGTACAAATCAACTGTACCACAACTGGTACTTAATAAACCTCAAATTTTGGCAGTTTGTACCAAACAAAAAATTGTGTTCTCCATAAGAAGCTTATTTGAAAACCCAAAAGTAATATACAAAACATTAGAAATATGTTCTGTTTGGGTCGGCTAAACATTAATGGTAATCAAAAATGTATGAAAAATAAGTTAACTGAAAATTTGATTTGGTTTGTGCTTTTCATTTTTTGTAAAGCTTCAAATATGACCCCTCTGACATAGACTCCTTCCGTGCGCGACAAGGCTCCCGTGCGCGGCAACATGAGTGCTCTGTGCAGCGCGGGTGAGACAAACGCGAGCAGCGCGGGTGAGACGAACGCGAGCAGCGCGGGTGAGACGAACGCGAGCAGCGCGGGTGAGATGAACGCGAGCAACGCGGGTGAGATGAAGAACGCAAGCAAGCAGCGTGCCAAGAAGCGTCAGCGGGTGCAGTTTGAAGTCATGGAAACGGAACGCGGCCTGACCGACGACGAGGTGCGGGAGTTGTGGCGGGATGAGAACGAACGGCGCAACACGATGTTCCGGGAAACGTTTGCGCGAACGAATCAGTTTCCGCCTTTTCTGCAGTGGTCAACGCTGCTAACACCGGACCTGCAGAAGAATTTTGCACATACGAAGCGCGGGACGTTTGCCGTGGTGACGGACTCGCACTTCAAAGACTTGCAGGAATGTGCCACCTCTGGCAACAAATGCGCGGAGATGAACGATGCCAAGAAGCAGCTCTTGCAGTTCTTGCAGGATACTCTTTCGCCGCACCGCCAGGGCAACCTGCAGAAGCGCACAATCTGTGTGCGCACCGTGGACATTGCTTTGCACTTGTTCCGTATCATCTCGTGCATGAACTTACGGAATGATGTGATGAAGGGGGAGAAGAAGCACCTTGTTCATGTCGAGCAGAAAATGCCTGAATTTGTGCAGCTTATGAAGTCCGTGCTCACAGCCTACGAAAACGGTGAAGGTGGTGGAAGCGAGGGTAAAGACGTGAAGGGAGAAAGCGAGAAACAACGCAAGGAAGAAACCAAGCAAGAACGCAAGGAAGAAATTAAGACAGAACACCAGCACAAGAAAGAAGAAGTTGAGCAAAGTGAGATGCCTCGAATTACGGGGAGTGTTCAGGTCGGGAAGCCTGCAAATTTACACGAGTGCATGCAGTTGTGGGAGGATGCGCTTGTGCAGTGGAAAAAAAGCATGGACATCACGAATCAGAGTCACGTGGAAATGCAGATTATCAGGAACGAAATGCATCAATCGCAGGAGTTTCTCAAGCAAACTGTGCAGTCGATGTACGCCAAGTTCCAGCAAGAGAATGACGCCTTGCGCCAAGAAAACGCGCGTCTTTTGCAGCTGCATGACAAGACACATGATTTGGCAGTACAGGCTTTGCAAGAATCCAAATCGCCTGCAATTCCTGAGACTCCTGCCTTTGTGACGTTGTCTGACGTGGTGTCTGACGAAAACAACGAGATTTATCCTTCTTTTAAGGAGTTGCAGGATAAAATGTCTGATGTTTTTGAGAATGATATGAAGCCACTTGATAACATGTATGAGACTGACACTCTCTTCAACTTTTATGAGAATTGGGACAACTCCATGTTAGAGCTCGATATGTGCGACGATGCTTGAAAGTGTTGGGTAACAGCTTTCTTTGATTTGGCACTTTTGGCAAATTTAGTAAAAAAAAAAACATCCTTGATAAGCACGCTTGTTGATCACGGAGTATATGACATAGCACATTCACATTCAATGGAAGGTTTCCCAATTCAAAATGAGCATAACATTGATGTAACCGAACTCACAGAATCCAATAAGTCACAGATTGTTGCTTTGCACACACTGCCGACCGAATTGCTTGGCCATATTTTGACATACGTGGACTCCACCACACTTGCCATGTTCCATCGCATGCAAACAGACAAAACTTGCCAGATTAAAGCCAAAATGAAACAACAGCACGATGATGAATGCATGGCTCGCATTCAATGGTGCTTGCAGAATGGGCCTGCCTATTGGCCTGCGCATGAGAATAAACACAGAGCGCCTGGAAACGACAAGAACTTTTATTATGGTATTCCACCGTGGCACGCAGACGGCACAGTGAATCCCAAAGGTGTGCCTCCGAGTATGGGGCCTAGTCAGCTCCCCGGCAAAAACTTTGCTCTTCTAGATGATTATGTGAATGGGTTTTTCTGCGGCAAGTGTGACAAGTGGGTCAACTACCCGGCACGTGCGTATGTGGGGAAGGAAGAACCTGAGGATTGGTGGTGGTGTCAGAACTGCCGCGACACAAAGCCCGCGCTCAAGTTAAGCAACCAGGACAAGAAACTAGTGAAGGCCGGTGCCAAGTGTGCAAAGATGGAGTCGTTTTTTAAGCCGCGTGGGGTGGAATAGCGTGTAAATTGAGATGGGCATAAATCAGTTAGGCAAGCTGTGATTGTCGTATAGTATTGTATCGGCCGACGCGCAGGAGTCTTCGTCTTGCTTCTCTTCATCCTCCGCATCCTCTTCGTCCTGTTCGTCCTCTTCGTCCTCTTCCTCCTCTTCCTCTTCTTCCTCCTCTTCCTCCTCTTCATCTTCGTCCCCATCATCCTCGTTGCATTGAAAGGATGCTTCCGAGTCCACCTCTTCCTCGTCAGAAACAATAAAATCTTTCATTGACTCTGTCATAGATTCGTCTTCAGAGGTTGATATTTCGTCTTGCTCATACGTATCATTGTTGTGATCGTTGTAGTGTTGGTTCTGCCTTTCTCGCCTGTTGTTGTTGATTGGTGTAGCTGCTTCTATCCCTGTGCCCTGAAGTGCTTCTTTTTCTTCTCCCTGTAGCACCTCATTTTGCATTTCCTCGTCCAAGTGCTGTGCCACGCGCTGAAACATAACAGACGACTCGGCGCAGTTTTCCCAGGCGTGGATGCCGCGAATGAGCTGCAGCGCACGGCGCTTGGATGCACGGATGGGGCGTTGTGCCTGTTGTGCCTGTTGTGGCTGTTGTGGCTCTTGTGCTTGGGTTGTTACATTGCTCGCTTCGCAAGAAGGGGAATGTAATATGTTTGCTGCTTCATTTGTGGGCTCATTAGTGAAGTTATCGTCAATAGAGCATAACGGAATACCATCTTCCTGGTTAGAGATAGTTTGCATGTCTACTTCGTCTAGATGTAAAACATCTTCTTGCATAGATGCTTGCACAGAAGTTGGTTCAAACAGAGTAGAAATTTGAGTGTTGTTTTGTGACTCAATAGACGCAATGAGGGCCGGCAGCTCAGTATCAGAGAGACACCAATCATTGCTACCCAGCATGCATTGTATGGGCTGTTGTGTGGTGCTCGTGGGGCCCAGCTCAAATCGTTTTTTTCTTCTCTTGTTTGACGTGATTTCGGGCTTTGAGGATGAAGATTGGTCAAGCTGGTCAAGCGTGGACATTGGATATCAACAAAGCAGAGAACTCTTGTATACATGTGGAATTTGTTAAAGAAAAAAAAATGCTTCAAAAAGGAATCACGCTAAAGTGTATCGTAACGTATATTCGAAACCGCGCATAATTCTGAAATGAGTGTGAAGTATGTTACTGTTGCGCTTGTAATGGCCCTTGCAGCACTGCAAGGCGCGCGCGCGCAGTGTGGGCTAGTGCAGCAGAACACAACATTACAAATCGGACAAAAAACTAATATTATGGCTCAGAACGCAGTATATTTATACTTGGATCATACACGTACAAGACTTTTCCAGGCGACAACATATGGCAAAGATTATGAACTTCAACTGAATTCAGACCAGAGTTGGACTAGAGTTGACAGAATTAGTGGATTGTCTTTTGGGAGCACTGTATACGGCTTGATTTGGAGTTATGACAAAACCCATATATTGCGGGTCTCTAAAGATGAAATACGAAAAATTAATGTGCAAACTTGGGCACATTCAAAGTGGACTCCGTGTATTAGAGGATATGGCCATGCTACATTTCCAACTCTTTGCAACAGCAGTTCTACTGGTGTTTTTGATGGATTCTTAGGTTCAACTTGGTCTCAGCGAGGCTTGGACCAAGTGCCTGCCTTTGCTATCGTGTCTTCAAACAATGGACGGACTGTCAAAATTTCAACTACGGCAGCGTGTGTGCAAAACTTCACTGGCGATTGTGTTCTGGGACATTACGATACGTATTGCCCCACGCCTAGTACTTGTGCATCAGCTACTTTATCCAACTATCAAGAATACGACTTTGCAATCTTCAGCATGGCACCAGATAATTCTCATACCCTGGCTATTACAGAATATGGAAGTAAATTATTCAAATTGGATCATAACACTTTCAACTTTTACTATTTGACTCAATCGAATATGTACTTTAATAAATATGGCACCATCATGCATCTCGGAACTCAGTTCATCACCATCAGACCATGGTCTGATATTGCATATTTTGATCTTGACGCAAATACAATCAATTTTCGACACAGTGTTCCACAGGCTTTTTGGAACCCCGATGCTCTCAATTCTTACAATAACTACTTGAATTTTTACGATGAAGCATCCTTTTTGTTTACGTTAAGAAATTACAGCGAGACAAGTGAATCATATTTCGGTCGTTACTATTTTAATGATCTGTGTGTGTGCACAGCGGGTTTTTACGGAAGCTGTAATTTTAATTGTTTGCCGTGTGAGCCTGGCACTTACTGCTTTCAAGATGCCTCCTACTCGTGTCCAGCGCACTCTACGTCCGCATTTCGCTCGGATAATATCACGGACTGTATCTGTTTGCCGGGCTACTATCAAAACAATTCTGACTCTCATGCTGCGCATACTTGTGTGCAGTGCGAGGCGAATTCCTATTGTGTGAACGGCCAAATGTATTCATGTCCAGCCAATGCGGTGTCTCCAAATACCTCCGATGCCGTGACCAGTTGCAAATGTGACAGGGGGTATGTGGGCAACATCACGCAAGTGAATGATACATGCACGGCTTGTGAAGCGGGGACGTACAAAGCCGTGGAGGGAGCTAGTTCCTGTTTACCTTGTTTGGCAGGAACCTTTTCGACCGTGGTGGGGAGTGATACCGCAGCGAATTGTGTGTCATGTCCCCCCTTTTCTACTTCGGCCAATGCATCTGGCAGTGCAGAAGCATGTGTATGTGAGCCAGGGTATGAACGCAACTCTGGTTCAGTGAATTTCACATGTGTTGCATGTTCTGTAGGATATTACAATAATGTTATGAATTCAACTTGCCAGGCGTGTCCATTTGATTCATACGCCGAGCAAGAGGCTATGGTGACGTGTACCTTATGTCCAGTTAACAGTGGGCATCAACTCCCTGCACAGAGCTCTATTCTCTCTTGTGAATGTAACGTTGGGTACTTTGGAAATTTGGAAAGTATAGAAGCTGTTTGCACATGCGACGCCGGGTACGAATTGCGGAATGGAACGTGTGTTGCCTGTGCTGCCGGATTTTATAAAGCTCAACCGGGAAATGAGCGAGTTTGTGTGCAGTGTCCTCTTGGCACCTATGCTCAGAACAATGCGTCTATTAATTGTACCTCTTGCGAAGAAAATTCGTTTCAAGATGTAACCGGCCAGACGGAATGTAAACCGTGCCGGAACCACAGTGTGAGTGCGGGGGGGAGCACAGGGGCACTGGATTGTGAATGTCTGGAGGGATACTATTACTGTGCTGGGTGCCAGCAATGCAAACCGTGTCATACTGGTTTTTACAAAGAGAGCATAGGGAATGTGGCCTGTGTGAGTTGTGATGCCGGGTTTTCGACAGATTTGGGAGGGAGCAATGGCAGTGAGGCCTGTGAACTGTGCCCTGCCAATTCTTACATTCACACAGATGTAGAGGGAAATCGCGTATGTACATCGTGCCCGGCAAATTCCACGTCCCCCAATGCGTCGGAGGGTTTGCTGGCTTGTGCGTGTCAAGCTGGATTCACCATCAGTAATGGTAATTGTGAGTTGTGTGCGATTGGAACCTACAAACCGGGAACAGGGTCTGACCCTTGCACAGTGTGTCCAGATGGTTACATTGGCTTGGTGCATTCGTGGGGAACAGAGGCATATAACCCAGTGGACATATCGTCTGCCTGTTTGCAGTGTGCTGCTAATTATTATACCTTCAATTTGAGTCTCTGTGCCAATTGCCCCCTCTATTCCACATCCCCTGCAGGCAGCAACGACATTGCAGATTGCGAGTGTCGGCAAGGTTTTACGTTACAAAGTGAGAATACGTGCTCCCCGTGCGTGCCTGGAACGTACAAGAACACGACGGGGTCTGAGGTATGCACGCTGTGTCCGGTGAATACTTACCAGCCCTTGACGAATGCTACTTCAGGGGCAGATTGTATAAGGTGTCGTGATAATAGCGTCTCGGAAAGTGGTTCAGAGTTGGAAGATGCTTGCCAGTGTCAGCGTGGGTATACAGTCGTCAATGCGCAGAATTCAACGTGCATTCCATGTGCAGGTGGCTCGTACAAAGACACAATAGGGTCAGCGGCATGCACATCATGTGCTGACGGCACTTATTACAATGGCGTGGAACCCTACACCAGCAATCAGTGCACATTATGCCCATCCAATACACAGCAAGTATCCGCTGGTGTTGGCATTGAATCGTGTGTGTGTGTGGCAGGGTATATCAAGGAAAACAATGCATGCAGGGAATGTCAGGGGGGGTTTTATTGCCCCACACAAACACAGGAAGTCGCATGTTACCATGCGGCCACATCCCCACCGGCAAGTGACGGTGTGGAGGACTGTGCGTGCGTGCCGGGGTACTACACGAATTGTACTAATCATTCTTTATCCTCATGTCCCTATTCGTGTTTGTTGTGTCCTGTCAACTTCTTCTGTCCCGGCGCGGAAAGCCCGCCACAAGCATGTCCTGGCAATTCGTCTACTTTAACGCACCCCGGTGCCACTGACATTTCGGCGTGTGTGTGCAATGCTGGGTGGTATGAGAGTAATGAAATCAATAATTCGAGTGGTCCAAGCTCTGAAAAAACCTGTGTGCGATGTGCAGCTGACAGCTATTGTGTGAATGACACTATTACCTCGTGTCCGGCTAATTCGACGGCTCTTGTGGGCACGGGGAGCGTGGCGCAGTGCTATTGCGATGCCTATTTCAAGCGCAATGCGGTGAATGAATGTGAATTGTGTGGCTTGCATTTGGTATGTGAGGGGGTACAGACAATGGTGGTGGATGGGGTGACGATTTTGATGCCCGGGAATGTGAGTGTGTGTGCCTCGGGAGCTGTGAATGTCAATCAACGGTGTGTGTGTGCAGACGGATTCTATTGTAACGACGGCTCAAGCAACGCATCGTGTGCTGAATTGGGTGTTTCTCAGTGTAATGCATGTCCCTATGGGTCCTTTTGTGCGAATAACATGTTGTTTTCCTGTGGGGAGAACAAAACATCGTCCCCTAATAGCTCTCACCCTGATCACTGTGTGTGCAAGCCAGGCTATTATCTTGCTTATTCTGGAGAAGAAGAGCAGTGTTTACAATGTCCCCTCGGTGCCTACTGTGAGAATGAAGTGTTGGCTTGGTGCTCTGACGATGACGCACTCCTCACCACGCTTGCACCTGGTCAAAGCTCGCGCGACACGGGGTGTTTGTGTCAAGCTGGGTTTTTCAGACTGTATAAAAACGATACATGCAAACCATGTCCTAGCAATTTTTATTGCCCGTTGGAAAACGAGACAGGGTTGCCGAATGTCGTGGCCTGTCCCTATAACCATCTTTGTGTGAACGGCGTGGTGCAAGAAATTAATTGTGCTGCTCTGAATCGTACGGCCAATCAAGAGCAGTCTGCGTGTGTATGTGATGCCGGCTTTGAGGAAAATGAGCTCGGGGAATGCACAGCATGTAGGGAGGGTTATACAAAAAGAAGCCGGGGAGACCACGCATGTATCCCCTGTAATGAAAGCAATTATTACGTTAACGACACAACGTGTGCGCCGTGTGGTATGCATGAAATCTCGTCGGGTGACTTTCTGTCGTGCATATGTCAGGCTCCTTATGTGAGGGGTAACCCGGGAGAATGTGTGCCGTGCCCTGTTGATTACTACTACACCTATTTATTTGATGATGCAGGCGTTTGCCTACCATGCCCCTTACACACCTCAACGGGTGGAAAGAGCAACCAAACTGGCCTTGGCTCATGTGAATGTGTTGAAGGGTATATTTCCACAAACAATTCGAATGAAAGTGTTAGTTGTGTATCGTGTCCCTCGGGCTTTTATGCCGAGAACAAGGAATGCAAAAGATGTGGGGAGAATGCTGTTACTCTTCCAGGGAGCTTTGCTTCCAGTGACTGCTTTTGTAATACGTCCCTCTGTCAACAGTTTGTGTGGGGGGACACATGTTCTGGGTCGTGTGAGGTGTCCCCAGAGCCGTGTTCTCCTTGCGCGCCGGGACATTTCAAAGACCATATTTCCACACATGGAAATTTGGAAACGTGCTCAATGTGCCCACCTAATCAGTATCAGCCGGCTACGGGCCAATCAGCGTGCGAATTATGTCATCCCACGCGCGTCAACAACAATCAGGGCTCTTCTTCCGCTCATGATTGCAAGTGTAAGAACGGATATGAACCAAATGGCAACTTATCGACGATTTCCTGTACACCCTGCGAGCCTGGCCATTACAAAGAAGATATTGGGAACTTTGTATGTGAGCTTTGTGGTGTTGGGTACTTTGCTGATGCATATGGCATGGCAAAATGTATCTCCTGTCTCATGCAAAATCTGACTCGCAAAGCAGAGACAACTCTCTCTACGGGAAGCACACATGTGGAGAACTGCACATGTACGGCTGGAAAAATGCTGCAAGTAACGTCAGAAATGTGCACACCTTGTCAGCAGGGTTCCTACAAAAGTAGCGCTGGGACACATGCATGCCGTTTGTGCGGGGAGGATTTGCCACATTATGTCGAGCATGATACGCATAATCAAATTAACAGTTACGGTGAGGGGGGGGAGGGTGCCACCTCTCTGTTGCACTGTAGAAATTGTCCTGCCTTTTCGGGTCAGGATCCGTTCCTTGTCACATACGATGATCCCATGCGGGATTTGACTGACTGTGTTTGTTTTCCCGCACACGACTCGTTTGACAATGCAACTGGTTGCAGGCATTGCGCAAACAGTACACAAGAGTGGAAACAATACTTGGTCAAAACTCATTACGGGAACGATGCGTGTGCGCTTTGTAGTGCTGGTAAATATTTTGTGGCGCATAATGCGGAGTGTCAAGTGTGCAATTTGCACGATGCGGACAATTGCTCAAATCTCCACCACAGCATTGTGTTAAACTACATGAATCACAGTTTGCCGTGGGGTACCAGTTTTGAAGATTGTGACTGTGCTCTGGGTAGTTATCGCCAGGGGGATGTGTGTCGTGCTTGTGAAGTTGGCAAGTTTCGCAATGATTCATTCAATCGCTTGTGTCAGCCGTGTGGTCAAAACGAGTACCAAGATGCAAGGGGACAAACCAAGTGTAAGTCGTGTCCAGCAAATTCCTATGCGGAAACTGAACAAAATACACAAGTGACACAATGCTTGTGTGAGGGAGGCTTTGAGTGGGATGAGGATGTGCAAATGTGTGTGCCCTGTGAAGCTGGAACAAGCAAGGAGAGGGGCAGTGCGCAATGCGTTTCGTGCCCGGTGGGTACATATTCGTTTGCACAGGCCTCTACATGCACTTCTTGTGGTCCCAACGAGCGTTCGGAAATTGGCTCTACTTCTCCAGAGGCCTGCAACTGCTTGCCGGGGTTTGGTGCTAACAATGCTAACGTTTCTAATACTTCTATTTGTGAAATGTGTGCGAATGGGACGTTTTCAGAAGGGGGAGACTCAAATATGCAGCGGCCGCCGTGTACACCATGCCCAGCCAACAAGACGTCGTCACAGGGCAGCACGGAACGCGCAGCGTGCAAGTGTATTCCGGGTCACGGTGATCCGCACAACAATGCAAATGAAGATGCTTCATGTACGCCGTGTTTAAATGGTTTTTATGCACCCGGTGGCAACAATACAGCATGCTATTCTTGTGGTTTTGGTGCCATTACTGACCCACCACAGGCTGCCCATGCTTTCAGCTGCTGTCAGTGTGATTCTAATCGAGGTTTGATTGTAACTGACCCATATTAGTTTTTGAATTATTAGTGGTACTGTAATCAAAAAGGTTTAGTAACATATAAACTTTTAATGTAACTTTTTTGGTACTTAGTTAAAAAAAAAGTCAAATAGAGTGGGTTATTTGCGGTTGAGTCCTACAAATTTACTTGAATTCAGTTTGAACTTGTTTGTGCGTTGTTAAGACGAAGGTGTAAATTCCAAGAAGAGAACAGCAGCCCACCCACAGCTTCCACACACTTGCCAGACAGGCTTCATACGTGCTCATGCCCTTCATACACCTTCAACCCAGCTCGCGATTGGGAATGCATTCGCAGCACACGATTATTGCGCATGACAACATGAGCCTGGAAGAGATGCACGAATTGCTCAGCACGTCGCCGCACAACTTGAAGCTCACTTTACACGCACAGGAAAGCCTTGCGCTGAGTGCGTGGGACTTGAAGCTCAGTGCGTGGAATGAGGCGTGCGCCAAGTCTAGCTCCGAAGACGAGGAGTTGCTGCGCAAGTGGAATGAGCAGGCGTGGAAGGATTATGCTTTCTTGCAGGAAACCAGTACGGAATTTGTTCGCCGCCGTTGTACTCGGCAGAATGAGATGCAGTATCGTCTGAATGAGAACTTCACCATGCAGCACCCCCGGGATGTGTATGAGTACATCAAGCGGCGCGTGCAATTGCACATTGTTTGCGACACTTTGAAGAATGAGTGCATTGAAACTCTCTTCTTCGGCACGCACGCTTACCAGCTTCTGTTGGTGTGCGACAACATGGACGATACAGTCTTTGACATAGACGTCAGTCGGCACATCATCGCGTTCGTCAACCCGTCTCTGCCTGGCATGTTTGACAGCATGCACCGCAATGCCACCAAGGCGAGGGAGTATGTGGAGAAGTTTCGCGAAAACATCTACTTTGGTGCCGACGTGCATGTACGTGAATCCGTGGACGGGGAAAAAATTTTCTTTGCCACGTTCCTGAGCAAGCCTTTTTCGAGTATCAACACGACGACTACCTGCCCGTGGACTAGAAATTTTGTGCACATCAACCTGCCGCAAGCGCGCGAAGATATGCTTGCATGGAAGCATGACATGGAAAAGAAAGCGGCTGACGACCATATCCACGCAAAGCTCAAGGAGGATTTCATGCTGTCTGATTGCGCGGAGCCTTGTGATGAACATTGCGCGGAGCCTTGTGATGGACAAATGTCGGAGAAGATGGAAGAATCTGGAATCCCAGAATGCAAAAGGGAAGAGACCGCGGTATGCCAATTGTGCTTTGATTCAGACGGGTTTGTTTTCCCGTGGCCGTGCAAGGTGTGCAAAGCACCGCCACAAGTTTGCTACTCATGTGCATGGAAGTGGGTGGCCAACACGAGCAACGTACAGCCGATTGATTTGCGCTTTTAGGTTCCACGAACAGCACAGTGGTTGTTTAAGTTGTTTGAGTAATGCTCGTTCATTTTTTGTATTCAATAAAACGTTGTGCATAAAACCAAATTCCTATCCATGTGTAACTACCCCATTGCAATCAAAATCTCTCTCTCTCTCTCTCTCTCGCTCTCTCTCCCTTCATCTCTTGCATCAAAGAAGCTTGTCAAACCTGTTCGTAACGGGATTGTGCGGAAGATACTTGTTCCACTTGCGCTTGCGGTACTGGATGTTCCAGGCATGAAACATACCACGAATCTCGGCGTGGTTCATGTTGAAGGTTTTCATGATGTCGGCGATAGCAAACATAGTGGTCGTGCCTGACATTTTGTCGCGCAGGTCGTTGATGTTGACGTAAATGTTGAACTCATCGCAAATACCACGCGCCAAGGCATCCAGCATCATAGATTTCTTCTGGCGGAGATGCTTCTCGATTATGGGCAACACGTGCCTATAGGACTGGATATGCTCATGCAAGAGCACCCTGGCCACCTTTTTCTTTCTGAGCATGAAAGCAGTCGCAGAAGCAGTTCCCGAAGCAGTTTCCGAAGCAGTTCCCGGAGCAGTTCCAGAAGCAGTTCCCGGAGCAGTTCCAGAAGCAGTTCCCGCAGCAGGCATAGACGAGGGAGCGGCCATGGCGTTAGCGACTTGCATAATCGGGCCGGGGATGTTGCTCAGCTGCATGTATGCCGCGTTTTGGCTCTGCTGCGCTTGCATCATCTCTTCAAACTTATTGTTGATGAGATTCATCACGTTGTTGGACAAGGTTGTGACGCCGTCTTGGATGTTGTTCGTAGCATTTTTGTCCATCTCCCTCATCTCATTGCTCAACTTCTCCATGTCAGTGCTCATCTTCTCCATGATCTCGTTGCTTATCTGGACCATCAACCTCGTTTCCATCTCCGGCAACACTCTCGCCAGCTTGTCGTCCATCATCTTCTCGGCAACGGCCAACAACCTCTTTTCCAAATCTTCCAAGTTCAGTTGCTCGTCCGCACGCGCACCCAACGCCGCCACCGCGTTGTTGGCAGGGTCCACGGCATTGCGCACCGCGAGCATGCCGAGACGCATGGCTTCGTGCTGGCCGTCGGCGCCGGTGACGCCACGCAGCGCAATAACGCCCATGGCGCGCACAAAGGGGACATTGTGCGACGCCCAGGTGATGCAGTCGGCGATGGGGATGTAGACGTTCTTGACGGCCTGGCAGCATTCAAAAAATTCGGTTTGATTTGTGTTAGATGTCAAATTGATTGAGGTTTGTTTTGTACCAAATTTATACTATGGTATAAAAGTAGTACCAGGGGAACAAAAATAGTACCAGGGTGGGATGATCCCACCCTGGTACAAAATTCAGGATGTTGGTACATGGGATACAACATCTCATTCATGCTACAACAATAACATACAAAATTAAATGACTTACCATGCCATTTCCGCCATGCACGGTTTCGACGACCTTAATGTCCATGTTGCAAAGCATGTGCTTTCCCGTCTGATCATGCTGGCATGCGAAGCCGTCACATTTGCCGGAATTCTTCAACTCTAAGGCCTCTTTGATACTACGAGTTGCCTCCTTTTGATTGCCCGTCCACTTCCCCAACGCCACGCCAAACTGCGCAAGGTGGAGACGGAAAAGGTCATCCTCGGTGCCGTTGATGCACTGGACGCGTTTCTCAAGCATTGCCGGTGGGAAGACGGAACGTGCGTCTTTGTCCAAGATTTTGAGCGGGCCCTCGACGATTTCCTCGATGGTCAACTCAAACGTGGGCTGCATGCGCGCGACGGACGAAGTTCCCGCGGCGGCAGACGAGCTTGCGCCAGAAGGAGTGTTGGTGAAAGAAGAAGTGCGCGCGGCAGGAGACATGCGCGCGACGGACAAAGTTCCGGCGAGAGAAGAAGTGCCTGCGGCGGCAGCAGGGCGCATGACGGGACAAGTTGGAAAAGTGCGCGTGACGGAGGAAGTGCCCGCGGCGGCCGCAGCGCGCGTGCCGGGAGGAGTGCGCATGCCGGCAGGAGTGCGCGTGCCAGGAGAAGGCTCGTGCAAAGCATTGCAGGACAGAGCATTGGGCGTCTTGTCCTTGTCTGCAGTCGGTGTGAGAAACCTCTCCATTTCTTTGGCGCGCTCAAGAATACTGGCAAGGCTGCAGTCGTTTGAAGCACCTTCTGGCATGCTGCTGCTTGCTGTTCTGTGGATTTGCTTCACTTTGTGGAACACGGGATATTAAAAAAACGCGAAGAGACGCGTGGACAAAAGAGCGGGAAAATTGGTACGCAAAATTGTGAGTAAAAAATGGAATTGAAACAAAGTTGACTAATCAAAAAATTGAAAAAAAGGAATGAAACGGTTTTTGGAATTCAATCACTCAACAATAAACAAGATTCTACCCAAGCATATAAGGAGTCCAGCCTTATTGTCAATATGCAGCTGTACTGTACGCCATTACGCTGCGTGCTGTTTGCACTGCTCGCGCTTTCATTTCGCTTGGTTGTGAGTGAGTCTGTGCTCGTGACCGTGCAAACGCAGTCGCAGGAAGAAATGGATGCCCTAACGGCTGCCATTGACCGTGATGTGCAGAATGTCGAAGGTTCCATGCGCACGGTGCTGGGTGCTATTGAAGCCACGATGAGCAAGGTGGTGAATGTTGAATCGGATTACTTGCAAACTGTGCCGCGTTCTGTGCCGACGCTTGCGTTGTTGGACGATGTATCCATGGACTATGACAACAATGTATGGACGTTCACATATGAAAGCATGCGGGTTGACCCGAATGATTCGCTGAATTTGTTCAATCGCGTGCTCTACATGACGAAAGAGGGGAACAGTGTGGTAGGGGATACAGGCAACCTTTGTCTAAATAGCGCCAAAAGCAATGCGGAGTGCTTGCAGAATTTGCAATCCAGTTACACTGTGCCAGTGCAAACATTAAGTGAGGGCTCTGATTTCGTGCAATGGGAAGAGGACGGTTTGGAGTATCCTATTATTTCCAATATCAGCAACACAGAGAACAGTTTGGTGCAGACGATTTCCGTTCAAATCCCACACCAGCGCATTGTGTCCACAGTAAATGGTAAGCCCCCCCTTGCACAAAAAGAGGAAATAACACATCCAACACTGGGAAACCGAACACAGTATGTCTTTGGCATTGGCATGTTGTTCTACGGCGCTGGCAGCAACCAGATTATTTTTGATCAGTTCCAGTTGTTTGAGAACAGCAACGAGCAGCTTGCCATTGAGCGTCACAACTCCTATGCCGTGGCTAGGCATGTGTCTTTCTGGACGCAGCAGGCCAAGAACCACCCTGACCTGCGTGTTGCTGTGGTGGAATATTTGTTGGAAGTAGGGCACACGCTGGCGGGAATCCAAGCGTCTGTGAATGGCCAGGAGGTGTTGGTGGATGGTGCCTGTGCTGAGATGCAAGAGAGTATACAAAATACGCTTTCTGATTCGTCGTGCCTTGCACAGTATCCCTTGTGCGAGCCTCAGAATTACACGAGCACGGGGGAGGAAGGGGAGCAGGTGTGGGCTACGTATATTCTACCACTCCCATCAGACGCAGAAGCACCTTTTCGCATCAACACGTTGCTGAATACGTCAATGCAGGATGGTACCAATATTCTCTCTACTCTCAGTTTGGAAACATCACACCCCCCGACGAATGTGTGTGGAGATTCCATCACAGAGGAGTTTTCCTTCACCCAGCAAGTATCTGTGACCCTCTACCGCGGAAATGAGTTGGTAGCGCAGGAAATTCAGGGGGATTTCACGGTATACAACGACACCTCCATTGGCATGCCTGATTCGCTGATGACCCTGGTGCTGGCTCCCAAGGACGAAGCAGGGATGCAGTTTTTTGCCGACTTCCCAGACCAAAAGATTAACTTGGATGACTTATACATGTCACACGCCCTGACAGAAGTTGAGCTTCCTGCCAACATTCACAATGATCTGCTTCATGCCGAGGGTGGGAGAACAACTCTGGTATTGGACCCCGCGTTGCTGGAAAAGTGTCCCCATGAAACGAATGGTGGTGTAACGGGTGCATGTGTCACCACACATGACTGGACGCTACAGGGAAGCATTGACAGGCCGCACTCCTCCCCTACTCAGTACTTTGTGCGTCGTGTTATAGGAGACGATGAGGACAGAAATTGGTTGAAGTCGTTTATTTTTGGGGACACCACGGCTGCTGCTGCTGCTTTTTTGAATCGCACCATCGCATTGGTGCCTGAGGATAGGCGAGAAATTGCACAGACATACTGGATTTGGCCCATTTATGCATGGCCAGACCAATCGCCGATTGGGTTGAAGGACAAGACGATTGTGAGTTTCACGTGGTCCATCACGACTGCCGCACACACGAATCGGCGGCTGCTGGAAAGTGGAAGTGAAGCCGTGGGAGATATTCAGAAATCACAAAGCGCAGCATCAGAAAGTCTACGCGAAAAGAAGCGCAAGTTTCAGCAGAGGAAGGCGCACAAAGAGCTACTCAAACCTATGATTTCTATATCTAAAATCAAGGCCAAGCACGACAATTATCTGAAGAAGATTCAGCAGATTCAGCGACATATGCCGTCGCTTTTTGTGAAAAGAAAACCTGTGAAGAATGATGATGTTAAGTAGAAATGAGCTTTGCCGGTGGAGGTTGTTGGGTTCCAAACTTATTGCCTCTGATCATACACTTGCCCTCTTCCTCGTCTGCAGGTGCGGCTGAAGCATACACACCGTGTGCGCGTGGGGTATGCGTGTACCATATTCTTGTGTATGTTGTATATGGCGTGTCGCATGGCATGATGACGATGAAGACACAAATAACAATAATCAGAAACACTAGAAACAGAGAAAGGTCCATGTCGTGTATGTCGTGGTAGTTTCTGTAATAGTAGTCGTAATAGTCTTTGTAATAGTCTCCGTAATGCCAGTTGGGCCAATAGTGCCAGACGTCGACATCCACATTGACATGATTCGTGTCGGTGGTATTCATGATACTTTTGATATGTTTCGATTTAAATATGTGTTAAAGAGTTGAAAGATATGCATTGTTGAACGCTAATTCTTTCCTTTTCAAGACATTCATTTCCGTGACGTTAAAAAAAAATATCCTGATCTCTCCTTAAATTATAAACGCAAAAAGTAATTGTTTGCGTTGCTGCTGAATTCTGGATTATATAAATCATAATGTTTAAAAACATTGTTCGTAAATTCCTCACCGGCGATGCTTTGATAACCTTTTTTAAATTCTTCAAATACAGCTTGAATACGCGTATTAGTTTTCGATCTAATTGGAAAATACCTTACGGTTTCAAGACACTGTGCCAACCATTCAAAGTCTGCTTTTTCATATGTAGATGACATGTCAAAATCAATCACGTAGAGTCGATTTTGACACTGTTCCGTCAGTTCATCCGAATATTCATGACCAAATATGATTTCTATATCACTGGCATCGTTTTTGGCAACGTATTGAATAAGTGCTATCACAACACCAAGTTCATAAATTACCTTTTTAAAAATTTCAGTATTATTGTAAAATTTCTCAATCTCTTCTAAACCGTAGGATTCTCCCCTATTTTCAAAGATTTTATGGTGGTTCTTAAAACCCAGCAAGGCATGTATAGCATTGTTATTGCTCTTGTCATTGTCAGCTCGAAAAATTCTTGGTATTAACATGTAACATTGAGCAACTGTCTCTATGAATTGTAGAGGACAAGCAATCCTGACGTAATCATTCAAATGTACATTGTCATATGTCGAGATTTGATTGAAGATATTTTTGATTATATCAAATTCATTTCTCCATTTTCGAGAAACTCCTTGTTTATTACTTTCTTTTATACATAAGTCAAAATTTCCTTTCATGCTGTATACTGTGCCATGTGCACCCTGTCCCAAAACCTTATCTTTTTGATTTTCTATTGCCTTGACGTGATAACCAGCAAACAAATGTTTTGTCAAATAGTTCATTACAACTGAACTATTACTTCTTTTATAAATGAGACAATAGACATCATGACGTTAAAAAAAATAAAGTTACTGAGTATGCTTCATTGGAATAAACTTGATTATCCATGACTGTAATGTCTCCAATCACTCAGGGCACCACTAGCCGATTTTTCCCCCGAGTATGCACATGTCGCAAGCAAAAGCTGGTGTTGTATGCCAAAGTGCTCGAGAGTGCGGTGCGTGCTATGAAGTTGCTGGGGCCGGGGATGTCGGAGAAAGCGTATGAGCAGCACATGTTCTATAGTCTGTATTGCAACAACATTGCAACCGCCACACAGTTTCATGTATACAGTCCCCAAGAACATACGTGCAAACCGCCTATCCTTTGTGGCATTCTCGACATGCTGGTCCAGAGCAAAATCTTGGTGGAACTCAAAGCCAATCAGCGGAGAATCAACAGCAACCACATCGAACAGGTTATGCGGTATTACGACGTTATGCAAAAAAAACCCATGGAAGGAAAATTGAGTTCGATAGAACAGGATGATGACACACTTCTGGCGATAGTGATTAACTTTACGCAAATCAATTCGCAGAACGTCGTGCAAATTTGGAACAACGCAACCAAAAAACATGAAACGCTGTATGTGGACAAGATAGTACTGAGGGATTGATTGAATTCTGCATAAGTTGCGGGTGTCCTACACAAGGTTGAAAACAAAGCATTATATACGACAAAATATTTTGGCAAGTATATGAATGCAGATGAAAATCGTCTGTTTGAACATTGCATGACAGAAGTAGCAAAGTTTGATAACGGCGATCGATTTGTGTGGACACGAAACTCTACTGAAAATTATCTGCTCAATACTTCCAAAAAACCGATGATTAAATATTCAATTGACGGCGCCACTAGAGTGGAATTGATGCATGCATTCAACTCTGATGGCGATGGCGATAATTACGAATTAGTTTTCATTTCTGCTGCACCTGAAAGCACCGAAAAAACATTGACTGATTTTCAGATTAAAGCTTCCAAAACGAATAGAATACGATGTCTGAACATGTTAAAATATCTGGGTTTTCACAAATATAGGCCTTTGCTACGGAATCCGAAATTGGCAAACGCCTTTGAAATTTTTTATAGTTCACAAGACAGAGACTGGGAGGAAAAATCGTTAATGACATTACAATGGCAGTCAGAATCGTTGATGACATATTCAAGCCTTACACGAGCACAACGACCTTTACTGTCTACCTCTCAAAATAAAGGTGCAAATTCACGATATATCTTGGTCTTGTGATATACTAATATATTCAAATTTGATGCGGCCTTGAGCCTGTTGATATAAGTAAATGGCTTCTATCCATATGCATGTTCTCCAAGAACACTGTGAGCGTCGCGTCTGCCACACATTCCATGCCGTGGATGCTCAAGATCATCTTGCTCTTTGTGAATGTCTACTTTCAGTTTGAAGCATCGCGAGCACGCGCACGCAGCGAGGCCAGTGGGACAGTGCATGCGCGTGACCATTTCCAAGACAGCAAGTACGGCACTGCCAACATGCAACGAATGATTCTTATTCTCGTCATTGCAGAATTCATCAGCATGCTTTCGAGCGTGCTCCCCTCGCTGGTGTTTAGTGTGCAAGACCGGCGCGAGACGACGACTTTGATTGTATTCCAGACGTTTTTCCACCTCAACATCTTTATTCTAAGTTGTGTTGTGATGCGGGAGAAGAGTATAGCGCACTTGTTGCACGTTGCGCTACAGTTTATGTACGTGCACTATCACTACTGGCAGGCCAAAATTTTGTACAAGAAGCACAAAATCTTTTTATTCGGTGGTGTCTTTGCTTTCCTACATACGTTGTGTGTGCTGCTTGTGCCGGTTATGCTGCTCATGACGGTGAGAACCCAAGTGTCCAGGGCCAGCACATCGCATCAAGAGCATGCACAAGTCTTTGGGTGGATGCTCATTTTGTTCATGGGGGAAATTGCGTGTACCGTGGCATACGTCGAGAGTTATGTGCTCAAGATGTGTGGGCAAAAATACGAAGATCTCTTTTCATTTTGAGATCTCTTTTTATTTTGACCTGATATTTGTTGTTTATTTAATGCATCATTGGACAGGTGCCATGCTCATCTTGGGACGCTAAAATCTGTTTCCTCGCCTCTTCTATGTGCGTTCTGCGCAAGTTAATGTTGCAAATAAGGCGCTGTACGATGGCGTTGTAAATCAGTTTGGCTTGTCCGTGTATTTGGCACTTGGTGTTGAGGATACGATACAACGTCACCAGCACGAGCACGGGGTTGATATACTCAGCCCTTTGTTCTAATAACGATACACTCACACCATTCCCCATCATGCAACTGACCTTGTACTTGATGTGATCATTCTGCATGCCGTAGATAATAGATTTGATGGCAAGTATTTGCTCCTTGTTCATATATTTATACGGAATGAGCATGAGCGGTTGTTTTTCAAACGGGACGTAACCCTGGTCGGTAAATTTCACCTGCACAGCACTGGTGCAGAGCTGCGTCACAATCGTAGTTAGGCAGTCGTTTTCCGATGCTGCTTTCGACAGGCAGAGGACTTTAAAGGTTGTGTCCAAACTGTCGGGGGCAAAAAATACGTCGTGCATTTTTTTCGTGGCTGTGCTTGCTTGCATGCTTTGGGAGGTGAGGTGAGGTGGGGTAAGGTTGTGTATGAATGTCACTGTGTTTGAATAGAATACTTTTTTTTCGTTGTCGTCAGGGCTTAGGCTGGAGCTTTTGTGTTGTTTTTGTTCATTGCATCCTGCAACTTTTTTACTTGCTTCTCCAGCTCATAAAATTTGTCAAGCAATGGATCTACAATGTCGTCCTCCAAAAATTCTTGTTTTGATTTGAGGTGCCCAATTGTTTCTGCATTTGCTTTGACATTTTTTTGAAGTTCTTGAATGGATTTATCATTACGTGCAAACGATGTTGAAATCCATTCCTCATCCAAATGGCTATCAAAAGAAAGCAACAAGCCTTTTTTCTTATGCAAGTCACTTGAGCATGCTGATGTCATGCTTTTGCATAAAAAATAGCATCTCATATATGAATAGCCACAATCTTAGTCAGGAAGTTTGTAAAGAGCTGCTCGTAATGTTTGATAAGTGTAGAGAATATTCGACATTGGAAACATTCGACAATGTGCCTGTTAAGTTGATAAGTGCTTGCAGAATTGCGTGCTGCAAATCTGCCTGCTTTGAAAGATTGTCTGGCACGTCAACAATAGTGAATTCGGTGTAATAGCGTTGGGGAGTGGAGTAGGCGTGCTCGGCATGTGCACAAAGTAAGAAAGCCAGCACATACAGACACAGCTTTTGAGTTTGTCTAAACGTTGGCATATGTGTCATATGTGTGTCCCTACCATTCGTGTTATATCAGAATAAAGCCGTATGCATATTTCACTTGTTTGTATGCAGAGTAATGCAACTGGTGTATAAGATCAATGTTGCGTGTATGCCTGAGGTGCATTTGACTAAACTCTTGCAGTTGCTGCGAACTTGCTTTGTTGAGGCATATGTGATGGACACGCATGAGTTGCGATGTTTTGACTCCGCGATTGTTGCTCAGCAGAATGGGAATTTTATTGGTGTCTTGTTTATGCGCAAAGAGGACGCGGGCAAGTTTTCTCTCCACCACTTTTGCGTACACCCCCGCTTTCGGCAACATGGTATAGGGACCCAACTTGTGGAAGCGTGTCAGATAGAAGCCTCAAACGGGGATGTCGTGTTATGTGAGCTGGGTGATTGCGTGCGGAAGGAATCTGTAGAAAGCATACTTCTTAAGCTGGGTTTTATGCACAATGAAGAGAAAGAGCATAATGAGAGTGAGAGAAAAAGTAAGTTTACATGGTCCAAAGATACATGACGGTTTTAATGCTTCAAGAGATTTCTCTTTATAAAACAATGTTCATGTATTAGACAAATGCATGAGCAGTTTTACTACATGATTGTGCTTTATGTGATGATGCTTTTGCACACGACTCTGATAACAATGTTAATCGATTACAAATTTTACGTGGGTTAGTTTTAGAGCTCGCATCTGTTGAGACTTTGTCTCGCAAGATTAGTACTTAACATATATGTATACACACATTAATTATGAATCGATACATTTTATACCTGGATGCCCTGGGGAAAAGACCAAGAGATGAAAGTGACAAAGTGACGGAAAGCTCGGATGAAAGTAACAATACAACGGAAGCGCCATTTGAAATCTGGGCAAAAGACGACAAAGCAGATTGGACTAGTTGGCGTCCCAAGAGATCTGGGCCCGTCGCATGCTGCAATAATTACTATGACCCGGACATGATACGAGTTTATCCAAGTTACGACAAAAAGCAGCACAAGGATTTCAATATGCAAAACCAATTTGGTGAAAGAAACACATACTTTTACATAAAAAATAATAACGAGCATGATGTCACATTGCGTGTAAAATACTTTTGGAAAGAAGAAGGTGAAAATGAAAAGGTATCAGAGCGATACGAAGACAATGAATATGCATTAATTAAACTGCGACCACGTGAAATGGAAGCTGTAGCACATTGCATTGGCATTGGATATCCAGAAGAGTACTGTGGATATTATCTCTATGATGAGACAAACAAGAGCAACACCGATTATGTAGTCAAAATTACTCTCTTACCAGAGGCCTGAATCTGAAGTTTCGCGAGTAAGCTTTGTGTACATGTCGCTTTAAATGAGCTCAATTTTTGATTTCACGCATGTCCCTGTTGCATATATAACACTTAAAGCAAGGCTCTTCAGTATGTCGTTTGCTACCCCTGGCATGACAAGCAGCATGCAAAACTCGTCTCAAGAGCCCTATTTCAGCAACACTGGTCAGATTGATTTCAAGGTGGGCGTGCGTACGTACAACCAATACGAGGACACGCTGAATGCTACGAATGCTACGAACTCTGCGCCTTCTAAGAATACCGATGAAAAGCACACGACTTCCTTCAATCTGTCGTCTGGAGCCAAAATCATAGCCTCCATTACTCCGTCGCATTCTGGCATTCATACAGAGCATCAGGATGACTCGCATGATATTTCACACTTGACAGTGGCAGAGAACGCAAAACGTCTTGCTCGCATGATCTGTGAGAATGAGAATGACGCGCGTCCAACCATACGTCATAGCACCACGCGCACAAGTGCAATGAATGGCAGCAGCAATTTCAACAAGTTGGTGACAGAGTTCAAGAAAAACGGAAATCCTGATTTTCAGAAATGGCTTGATTTGAACACCAAGCGACAGAATTTGTCCGTTGGCGAGGCACAAAAGGTATATGCAGATGTAAAAAAACTGGCCAGCATGCCCCAAAATCAGAATCTGTCTGCGAACAAACTGTCAAATGCAACACATGACTCTATGCAAAAGCAAATGCGGCAACTTCGGTCTGACGTCAACGCCTTGCAGCAAGAGCAGAATCTGATGAGTCAGGCAATGCCAGCCAACAACGCTACTATCAAGGCCAAGATTGGGCAGATGGAAAAGGGCCTTCAGAACCACCATGCAAAGCTCGAAGAGCTGAGTGCAAGTTGGAAGAAAACTAATATGAATTTGAATAACACAAAAATCCAAAGCATGCAATCTACGAAGCAGCCTCTCAAGACACAGAAGTTGAGGCCCTACAAAGAAGGTCCAATCTCCTTTACAACTGAGCAACTTCGACTTGCCGCTGCTGCAATTTGATGCGGTCAGATGTAGTTATATATTAGAATTTTGTGTTTGTTTGTTTAAATGAACTCTTGTTTGAAAGTATGGTTTTACAACCCAGCACACGAGAGTGAGAGTTACTTCAACAAACTTGTAGCATACTGTGATGGCCCGTTTTGTCACTGTGAAATCCAGTTCCCCGACAACATGGCGTTCACGGTGTACATGGGCACGAGCGTCATGCGCAAGCAGAGAACGTTTGACACAAGCAAATACACGAGTGTTAGTATTCAATGTTCCCACGTGCAGCTCTCGCAAGCCCGTGCTTGCGCCGAGAAAGAGTTTAACGACAACAAAGCATTCAGCATGATTATGATGGGGCTTGCACTCACCAAAGTGCCGTTTGTCAGCCCCAACGGCACCTTCTGTAGCAAGTTATGTGCAGACATTTTGATAGCGGGCAACCTCCTACCCGCACAAAGCACACAACATATCAGCCCCAGTGCGCTGCATCGCATTTTAAGTGAGAAATATGTGCAGGGTGCCAAAACAACAGTAATTGATTTCAAGTTGGACAACTTTTTGCTGCTTCCCTCGAGCACACAAGGGTTGGAAGAGGCATCGCGTAAGCAGAAATAGGTGCTCGGCATGTGAATCCTTTTTTAGCTTGTGAATCTGCTTGGGAATCTTTTTTTAAAACATATGTGTCATACATATCAAAACGGGGTTGGAGTGGTATCACCATGACGATTGACAGTGGATGGACCAAAATCTTGAAAGAAGGTGTGCCACACGCTTTTACCAGCACGCTCGGGGTAAAACCGTTGACGGTATTCATTGACGGACAAATCAATTTGATGAAAGCCGACTACATCAAAACATGGAAAATGTTCTTGGAAATTCAGTTCCTGCGCAAAATTGACAACGCCTTCGCGCAGGGTGCGCGTGTGGTAGTGCTTGCTTTTGACAACTACAAGCACGTGCCCACGGCCAAGGCCATGACCCAACTACAGCGCTGCCGGCACATTCCAGCCATGAACTTTTCCGAGCAAGACGAGTTGCCGCCCGTGCTTCCCGAGAACTGGGCAGGGGCCATGCGCAACCGCACATTCAAGACCAAAGTGGCTGCGTTTGTCACACAAAACCTTTGTATTAAATATCGCGACGAGGTGCACCGCACATTGGTGGTAGATTTTCAGGATGAAGTGCAGGTGTTGGGTGCCCCGTATACGTTACCACCCGTCTTGCAGTCACCGTGTGGTATCAGGCGGGGGGAATGCGACATCAAAGCGTTTGCTTATATTTCCACAGAGGGACCTTTGTTGATTGAATCCACCGACGGTGATTTCATTCCACTTGCCTTGCTACAGATACAAAAAGAATTTGCGTCGAGTGGGAAGCAAGCAAGCGTTATCTTGCATCGCATGTATACAAATACGGAGTTGATAAGCTTGCCGAAGAAGCGAGGCATACAAGAAAAGAGTAGGAGCGCTGATACGCAATCTTTTCAGAATACGCAGAATAAGGGACGACAGTACGAGTACGTCAACATAGCACCTATTCTCACATGGCTTTGTCAGGAACTTGCCTTCATGCCCAGGCCCATTTCCGCGTTTGCTGCCCTAGTAGCTACCTCGGGGTGTGATTTTTGCATGAACTTGCCCAACCTGGGCCCGAAAACGATTTGGAAGAACCGGCATACTATGGCGGCGTTGAACCTCGAACAGCCACAGGATTTGATGCTCGCAATTACTCGCATGTACCATAACCAATACAAGAACAAAGTGCCGTATAGCGTGCTCACAGTCACACCACAATCCCCTTTTGAGGACATTGTCTCCGCGTACGACAAGCTGTGCGCAAAAATCAAGGGGAACACCAAAATTGCCGTCCGCATTCGAGACAACATATGGCACACACAGCGCATGCGCGCACATGTGGGCAATACATTATGGACGCTCATGTATTGGGACACTACACACAACTTTTTAGACCCACTACAGCCCGGGTATGGCTATACAACACAAAATGGCCGGGTTGTCTTTGAGGGTGCCCAAATTTGAGGGTAAGCATTTGACTGTTTGAGTATTAAAGAAAGACGCGACTGTCGAATAGAATGTCATCGAAGGCATCACAGACATGTACTTTATTGTTCGGTACAGCCCTGTTTGTCTTGGCTTTTGTCTACTTGACCCTCAACATGGCCAATTTGGACAGTGACAATCATGATACAATTCCCCTTAACTCGATTTTGCACGGCGTGATGCACCAGAAACTGCCTATGGACTATTTTAACTGTACAGGTTGTAAGGATGATGATTCCACAACAGCAGACGACAATTATTTGCATTTGTCGGATTTTATTGGCAAAGATGTCGCAACTGACACATCGTATCCCTTCCAAGCCGGTAATGAGATCTCATTTATGACAGGTGAAACGGTGCACGTTGCAGATGATCTTAACTCAAAGTTTAAAGTGAATTACACATTTTCAGATACTTCCTTTTTTGATCCCTCCGGCACGATGCCCAGACACAAAACCCTTATTATCTATGCCATGGGATGTGCTAGTTGGGTTACTGATGATGAAATGGGTGGAACAACAGCATGGTATCTAAAAGATGATGCTACCTTTAATTATAGTCCAGCCTGCAAATGCGTTGCTGACAGCTACGATGCATGGGACCAGGCAGGAGAGAGTGACAGTACCAGGTTCAAGGCTGTGTTTGACAATAAACCGCACGAGTTTGAAAAGAGGACGTTGCAGTTCTGCCTCACTCGTAACTACAATAAGTACAATGTGGAGTATGCGGGCAAGGTCAACACCAAGGCTCTGATTGGTATTGGGCACGGCTTCCTGCTGGCGGCGACATTCCTCATCTGGCTCAAGACATATGTTCTTGACGCTCAATTGATTGATGAGAAGTACTTGAGTGAAAGATATACTCGTGCTATATGTCTTCTGCTTGCATCTTTTTTTCTTTATTTTGTCGCATTTCAATGGCACAAAGACACCAATTTGGGAACGGAAATGGAAAAGAAAGCTGCATTGTGGGAAGAGCGTAATGTTTACGATGTCTTCAACGTGGCTGCGCATGTGGCTGCGACTGATCAAAATCAGAGCACTCTAAACCTGATTCGTCTGGTCACGATTGTTGGTTTGATTGTTTGGACTGCTTTGGTTGCTTTGAATTTGGTTGTGCTTGTATGGTCATATTTTGGAACCAGACTTTCTGGTCAATTTGACACAAAGCATGAAAACAACGCCTTGTATCGTTTCCTCGTGGACGTGCCCATCATTGTCGGGTTTGTGATCAGCGCCGTCTCTGTGCTTGTGCAGAACGGATACACAAACTACAACTACCTCGACATCAATATCTTCCTTGTGTTTACCATTTGCTTCTTGCAGCATATGTCGAATGTGGTCAAGATCATCTACGACGAGGTTTGTGTGAAGACAAGCAGTGATGTGTTCAAGCAATTGTATTTTCACAACAACGACACTAAAGAAGGAAAAGAGGCAGAAACTGCGATGCAACAAAATAACCAAGTAACTTATGTCCTCCAATTCTTCGGCTGGTTCCGAGTGTGGATTTTCCTGCTGGTGACGCTGGGGACGGTGGTGTTTCTGACGATGACGAAGGAGCTTGTGCACTCCACGTCGATTAGCTCCATGTTCAACAACCAGATGCTGGTGTTTGCGTTCGTGCTGTACGTGAGCAACGTTGGCTACGACGTGGTTCGCGAGCTTCTCCCGGTGGAGTTCCAGAAGTACAGCACTGACTCGACGCGGTTTATGGTGTTGACGCTGTACATTGCTTACTACCATGCTAACCAGTATTATCATGCCGATGTGGCGTGGAATGGAGGTTTTGATTTGCCTTAATAAACATAACGTATTCTTTGTATGTGTGTGTATTAGATAACGTATTCTTTGTATAAGGGTGTATAAATTTAATGCAAGATCAAACTAACCACACGCGCATCTATGTTATTGTGTGTGGTACTCCACACGGAGCAGTGTTTTGACGAGGTCAAAACTGCGTGCTGCCATGCGTCGTCCGTGAAGCCACACGCGAGTCGCATGGCGTTGTGCTCTGCCTTGCTCATGATACGGGTATCTCGATGTGATTGCGCTATGGCAAAGGTGTTAAGTTTTTGCACGTTGCGGTTGATATGTTTTGAGTTGTTGCTATACTTCAGACTTTGTATTGATACCAGTTTGGCCTGCTTGGAAGCTTGCTCAACTTTGTTGATGTTGGTGGTAATGAAGTGCTGTGCGTAAAAGGGGTGTGTAATCTGCGTGGTTTGCCTAGGGCCTCGTGATGCTGAGGCCCGTTTTAATGCCTTGATACCTGGATTGGTAAAAGACCATGAATTGATAATGACAACAGAGCCGTCCTGACCTGTGAATGTGATGCATTGTGCGGGGAGGTCTGTATCAATTTCCGAAGTAGAAAGCTTATCTATTTTGTTTGTTTGATGAGCACAGGGGCTTGTGTTATACGTGGCCGTGAGAGAGCCATTGCACACTTCAAGCAACGAGCCATTGATTTGATGTTGAAAGTGAGACAGCACACGACACGCTAAATGTGAGGATAATTGGATACGCTCGTACATGGGGGTGGGGAGCTTGCTTGATTTTGACATTTGGGTGCTGTGAAGTGTATTGAATACATTCTTGAGCTGCTGTGCGTCGCACACCCCAAACTGTGTGCGCGCGAGGTTGCGAGTTAGGTGCTCAAAGAATGCTGTGTTATGTGCGTTGCATGCAGCCTTTGCGTCCCAATGTGTTTCAAACAACTGATGGTCTACAATCTGTTGCTTGGTGTCGTATTCCACAATACAAACTTTGGTGTATGCCCGGGGCATTTGGAAGATAATGCAAGTATAGTTATATACTTTATTGAGAAACATTACATAGTGGAGTTTTGTCATCGCTACTCGTGAGGGTATTTTCACTTTCTAATTTTTCAAGGCTTTCTAGCTTTTGCAATCTATCTTTTTGGTCCTTGCGCATCTGCATTTCAATGTCCATGAAACTATCGCTGATGAGCTCGTCTTCCACATCATGCTCGTGCAAATTGGCCGCGCTGTTCTCGTCGCGCCGCATCCACGCATCGTACTTGGCACGGTCCACGATTTTACCCCGCAAAAAATATGCCGTTGTAATGTGGTTGACGATGAGGTCAGAAAAGAGGCGTATAAGAGTGAAATCAATTTGCGTCAATGCCACAAACAATCCAATAATTGTCACCACCACAGCGTAGCACGTATAGACCTGGATAATAAACAAGCATGTCCATTTTGAATACGGGATATATATTGTCTTGTGGTCTTGGATAGTGTTAAGAATGAAGGGGGACAGACTATCCGAGGCAAACGCAGCTATGGCAGTGCTGAAAAAGGTATAGATAGCCACACACCACCATTTGCCCCATGAGTCTAGTGCTACTCCAAACAGCCGCGTATGCTCATTTGGCCCAAAGGATAAAAAGGGGGACTTGTCCACAGCCATGATCACGTAAAACGTTACCGCGCATATCAGCGTCCATAATGCAAGAAGGAAGGTTACAATGCGCCGGTCGTTGAACATGTGCTCACACATACTGTTATCTGGGTGCACGGTTGGCATATACTTTAAAGATTTTCAACTTCAAATTTGAAACTTCTTTTTTGAATAAAGTTGACATGCGTAACATGTGTGGACACGATATGAATTTATAATCATGTTGCGTGACGTGACACTTTTGCCTAATATGATGATGATGATGCTCATCTTGTTGGGGGGGGTTAGCTTTTTCAGTTTCCCAGGCCTTGTAAATGGATTCTCAACACGCTTGTCTCTACTCAAGCCTACCCCGAATACACTTGGCGCACAACTTTCCCCGCTACAAGCGTGTCCCATGCGTCGCGCACGGCTGGGTGAGCCGTGGATTCTGCACGACCGTCGGGAGCATAATATGAAGGAAGATATGCAAGACATTACTACACACAACACTACACACAAAACTACACACAACAACAGCACGGGCAATAAGACAAACACATGCGAAAATCTGCATCTCGCGTATAATATCTCGCATCCACCTCTTCTAGATTATACAAATCAATCTGAGTATGCCGAACAAGCTAAGCACGCAATCAAAGTGTATAGTAGCAATACCCCTGCTCCCTCCCCTCCCCGTGCATTCTCCGCATCTGCGCGAGGACAACAGCGAGAAATGCAGGCACTCGTACAGCACATGATGCAGCACAACATGCAAGAGCAGCACGAGTTACAGGAGTTACAGGAGTCCGTTGTTGCGCTCAAAAATCAAGTGCACTATCTCTACGAAATCGTGCGAGAGTTGTGTTCTAGTATCGTGCGCTGCGACGACATGGCTTTGTTGGAACGCGAGCTCCTCCATCACGGCAGAATTTGGACAAGCAACGCCCATCGCGAATCCTTTCTCGACCGTGCACCGCGCACGCTGCGGGGGGACGTGCTCAATATGACAAATCGCATGCATATGCCTTTGAACACGCCCGGCGATGGTGTAATCTAAATAGCTATCAGTTTCGTTTTTTCTTTTATTCTTGTCAATGACAAAAATAAATCACTCAAAGACGCAGGTTCTGAGCAGAGGCAGCAGAGGAAGCACTGTAAAAGGTACCGGTTGAACGTGTTGAACGTGCGTCATCAGATTCCGAATGCTCTGGATCAGAAAGTTGCGAAACTCGCTGTGTTGTCGCTAACTCTCTTAAGACAGCTGTTTCCAAGCTCTGCTGTGACGCATTGCTTAAGAGCGACTCGAGATCCGCACGATACTTATCAGAGTCATAGCTCTCTTCTGAATGAAAGCTTTCCTCCGAAAACATCTCGCTTCTCTCTGGATCAAAACTCGTTGACGACGCATACTTCAAACTGCTTCTCTCTGGATCAAAGCTCTGCTGCAATAAGTTCTGCCTGTCTGGATCTACACCCGCTTCTTCCTCTTCTTTGAAGAGAGCAACCTGTTTTGTTTCCAGGGAATTTATTGTGCGCATTTTTTGAAGCACCTGGTCTACATCGGATCCCCAGCTTTCTCGAGTACAAGGAGATGTGATGCTTTCTCCTAAATTCTGCTTTCTATCAATGTACTGAATTAGAGCCTCTGTCTCATACACACGGAGATCCGGCATTGACACGGGATGTTCAATTTCAGACATGGTTATTGGGCATTCCAAGTTAAGCACCACTTGTCGCATGCCTTCAAGCACCTGCTTCAGAGTTGTTCCCCACATTTTGTGAGTAGAAGAAGAAAAGACAATATCCTTCATGTATTCTAGATTGCTTTCGCAATCACCTTCAAGCACCTGCTGTACAGTAGGAAGTTGTTTATAGCTTCGACTGTAAATCCACTGTTTAATGCTTCCCCATGGATACAAGTAACCATCCGGCATCAAAAAGAGAGTTGTATCGTCATACTTTTTGCGAAATATGTGCTCGCTTCGGGATAATTCCTCCCGCATTGTGGCCAATGCCTGCTCGCTTCGGGATAATTCCTCCCGCGTTGTGGCCAATGCCTGCTCGCGTGCTCGCAAAGCCTCCTCGGTTGTGGCCAATGCCTCCTGGCTTGCTTGCAAAGCCTGCTCGCTGGCTTCCAATGCCTGCTTGCTGGCTTCCAAAGCCTGCTTGGTTTCGGCCAAATCCCGCTGCAATGCAGCTACTTCCATGTTTCTTGCAGCGAGCGCACCTTGCAGTGGCCTGCTTTCAGTACATCCGTAATTGCAACAAGATACAGATTGTCCCGCGTTTGGATGTCCCTTTGAACATCTCCAAGGCTTGACAGGTTGGCCAGAAAAACCACAGTTCGCACAAGGCATAACTAGGCAAGGTCTGACACACTCTATATGATACGCTATCTTTTATACCTGACACTGCAGTTTTTCTCTTCATGAATTGCTGTACTTGAGTTGCCTTGCATGGTTCCTTTCCTGCGTTTTTTTGTTGGCCTTGTTGAGCAGCTTGCTGTGGCTTGACTGTGGAAACTGTGGAAACTTGTTTTTGATGATTATAATGTAACAATAGAGCTCTAAAACAGGATATAGTTTTTGTTTATGATTTTTATTCTTTTCTACAAGAGAACTGTGATTGGGTAAGTTTGCAAAGGGCAGGAGATAGAGTCCTGCACGTGAACATGGTCCTTATAACAAGACATAAACGTGTCCCCTGTACACGACACGCACACAGTTGTCCACTCTGTGCACTGTCTGCATGAGCCGCTGCCGTGCGCATAAGGCAAGGCAGAACCTCTGAATCGTCCTCGCAGCTGCCACCTTCTGTTGCTGACGTGCGCGGAAGGCGCGGAACGCTGCATAAATCTTCTTTGCAGCTGCGTCTTTCCATATAATACTCAAGTGCTTCGGAAAATAGATGGCCAGCATGACGGGATCTTGGGTCCATACCTCGCGTGTAAGAGGTGATGAAGGTGGGTTGCCGCTTGCAATACAAGTTTCTATCCAGTTGCAAATAGCCTCCCGTTCATAAACGAATCCATCGGGAAGCATCACGGGCGTGCGCATGGGGTCTTGCGTTATAGGGCACCTTGGCATCTCGTTCCAAAGTCCAGCTTCCAACCAATAAAATTCATCAAGGCAGTCATACGCCTTGGCGAGTAACCGCTTGAGCCCCTCATTCTGTGCCTGCAACGTCATGACATCGGCCATAGCGTGTCTCTCAAAATCAAGACACACTTTGTATGCTGCATTCTCTTTTATATTTGATACTGCAGTTTTTCTCTTCATAAATTGCTGTACTTGAGTTGCCTTGCATGGTTCCTTTCCTGTGTTTTTTTGTTGGCCTTGTTGACCAGCTTGCTGTGGCTTGACTGTGGAAACTTGTTTTTGATGCCAGTTTCATCTAAATAAACGCGCTCAAGTTTTGCATATGGCGTTCTTGTGGTAAATGTAGCAAATGGAACACTGGCTTGCGTGGCGTGTGCTGTCATTTCTACTCAGGCGTGTTTTCGGATCTTTTATAAGACGAAGATAGAGCAAAAAAAATCTTGTCTAATTTAAGGGTATATAGCACGTGAAACAGATTCTAGCAATGTGGCTGTTTGTGGCTGCTGGTTTGATACAATGCCTGCTCCTTTTTGAGCGTATTCTGTACCGGCTGCTGCTTCCTTTTGTCGTTACCTTTTTTGTGGATGAGCAGCGTTCGGAGATGCAAGAGTATGCGGACAAATCGGTTGTGAGTGCCGTGTTTGCAACGGTTTTGTATTACTGTGCGATTCCTGTCAACTTTGTACTGCTGTTGGCGGGTGCTGTGTGGGAGCATATCTTTGCCTTTCTGTTTCTGCTTTTTTTCTCGGGAGTGTTGTTGATTCTATCTGACAACTTCCAGCGTGGCATGCTGTTGATTGTGGACACCTACAATAGTGGAATGGGACAAACGCTTGATTTGGTTTTCATGGTGATGGAAGTTTGGAATTTTGTTGTCGGGATCTTCCTTCCTCTCTACAACTCGATGGTGTGGTTTGCGGTGCAATTTGTAAAACAAGTCTTGCTTCCGCTGCTGGGCATGCGGGAAGTACTGACGCAATTGCCTGATTTTTTTGGCAATCTGTCGTTGCTCATGGGGTCTTTGACGCTTTCGCTTTCAACGTTTTTGCAGAATTGGCTCTTCTGTGTGTCGGGGGCAGATAATGTAGTGAGTGGGTCCACCGTGTATGGCTTTCAAAAGAGCAACTACACGCAAAATATACCCTTTACCGCACCCAATTTACAATGCGTCGTGAATCATGCTTTTTACAGTGTAGATTTGATGACCCCCGGCTCGTATATGCAAAAGTCGGCGTTGAATGTGCAGAGCTTTGTGCATACAACGTGTGCGCCGGCGGGTTTCTTGATTGAGCTAGCTTTCTATCCACTTACAGATTTCAATATGTACAAGTGTGTGCACTGCCTTGTCAATTCTGTTATCTTTACGTTTGCTGGCTTGCCCGTGATGACATACAAACGATGCAATTATGCCAAACAGAATGACGACTACTTCCACAAAGAGGAAATAGACATCATGTGCTCGCCGGATTGGAAGCCGTGGGTGTCTATGATTACGGAAAGTGTTTCGTCTTTAGGTAAGTTGGTGGATAATTGGTTGGACGTGTCGCTGGCCATGGTGGAACGTGTGCGGGGAGTGAATCAGAACCTGTGCCAGTACACGGGTGACGTGAAGACAGTGACAGACATGGGCAGTGAGCTGCTGCTCGAATCCGCCGGCAATTTGCGTTACGTGCAGTTGACAGAGAACATGTATGCCATTACCAATGGTGAATCTACAATGTATCACACGGTTACAGACCGCACCATCTCGGAAATGGCCATTGGCAACTGGCCGTTTCAAATCAACCTAGACTCGGGAATAGCAGCAATTAAGGTTGCGGAGACGGACGACCGTGACATTCGCGCTGACGCCCGCACGGGCATGCTGGGGTGCACTTGCGTAGATGAAGCATTTACCGGCGTCAGCACCTTGTCATCCTCCCGAATGCGCATCTTGTGTGCGTCTGTGCCGTATGTGGTATTTGATGATAATCAGACAATGTACAATACAACCACGGTGCAAGAGATACAGTTTGTGAATGACAACGTGCGCACGCTCATGACTTGCCAGGACACCTTGATTCAGGTGCACACGCTGCGCTTCTCACGAAAGCGGGTTGCTGACGGCATTATGGGAAGTGGACCTCTCAACGACGTCTTCAACACAATGCGAGCTTATGGCGCCACGCCCAGTCATAGTTATACCGCAGACGCTGTGGTGTATATTCAACCCAAATGCAGCGACAACACTCTGGCAGCGTGTATCCCGGGACTAGATTCATGCTTCCCTTATTGCTTTGGACTGCATCTTGCGGGACAGACGGAAAGCAATATTACAGTCTATAATGCCAAGCACTGGGATTCCTATGTAACCGTCACACAAACAGACTGTGTAGGAGGGACATTTGTGGACTATGAATCTGGTGAGGAGTGTGAGGCCATGGGCCTTGCCTACAATTTACAAGAGCGCAACACATTCTCCGTGCGCAATAAACCCGTCTGTGATGTTGCGCGTTGTGTGACAAACGAAAAAAGCAATACTTTGCTTGAACTGAGCCGGTTCAATGCCAAGTATACATTGAATCATTCTTTACTCATCAACAAAACGAAAGATGAGTATTCTAGTTGGGTGCGTTTGGAGACACAGCCCTTTGCCGTAGCCGGGGATGTGCTGTTGTCCGTGTCCAGTGATGCTGATGAAACGGAACACCGTATTCGCATCACGCGCCTGTATGACACGAGTAATGGACAGTTTACACTGCAGCAGGAATTTCTCAATCTCTTACACGAAGAAAGTGTGGGGGTGTTGAATGAGGTGACACAATGCGCCACAAAGAACGACGACAGCTGCTACACGGACGCCATGCGCAACAATCAAATTGTGCTTCCCCCTTCATATTTTTATACCAACGCAACCTACGTCCTGGCCACAGCTTCCGAGTGGGGTGTGCACTGGGCCATTAACCCGGAAAACTTTGTGTATGAAAGCAGGATCAAGCGATGCCAGGGAATCAATCAAGACGATATTACGACCGAGAGCTCGTATGCGAAGCCCCGTATTTGGACATTGAAAAGCATGCGCGTGACGAATTTGGAGGACAATGTTGTGCGCATGGACAACGATGTCTCTTTCATGGTAGTTCCCAACTGGCTTGACGCAAGCGAAGACTGTGACGCGATGGCTGGCATGCGCATTACGGCGCTGGAATACATCAATGAAGAAAACATCTTGGTGACCGTCTTGAGTACAAGCAAGAATAATTACAACCTGGAAACACAAACCGGGTATGATCCGGACAAAGTCAAATATGAATACTATTACCTACACCCCACCAGACATGACTGCTTTGATGTAAACGACCCGGAAAGTGGCATCTTTTCCTGCTACCAGCACTATTCAGAAGGCATGTTTACCTCTTCGTATGTGGCCAACAACAACGCGTTACTTCAGGGAGCTTTTTGCCCCGCAATGCGGCGCATGCCGCAAATCGGGTCAGCCTTGGCAGAAACCTTGATCGTGGGAGTTGAGTTTGTCAAGTTGATTTTGGACGCCATGGTGGTGTTACCCGTGGCTTACATGGACACGGTATTTGATCAAACCCGGACGCGGCCCACTTTCCACAGCAATTTGCATGGAGATTTTCTAAACATCAACCCACTTCTTGAAAGCTATGCTCGCGCCAATATGCACGTTGCCAATACACTTCCACGTCTAGGTCGTTTTTTTCAAACATCAGAGGGCAGGGCAGATTCTGATTCCTTTTATAACATTCTCCAACCCCGTCTTATTGGCACGGCCAAAGTCGTACAGCACATGGGTGGTATCGTACCCTTAACTGGGCCACTGCTTATGCAGCTTAAAGCCGTGCAGGCTTTTCCTGTGAAAGAGACTTTGTATCAAATGTATGCAGGCTTGAAAACCACAAAGTCTAGTGTGGTCATAGAACGTATCAAAAATGTGGCTATGCGCATGGCGGGTGTGTTTCGGTTGAATGTAAAAATGATGAAAGAAGCTGTGCAGCAGGGATTGAATGCGATGGCAAAACGAGCACAAGTCTTTGGAAGAAAACTCGCTGGACGCTTTAACAATAAAGCGCGGTTTGCCGTGGTGGGTGCTACCAGCTTGAGTGCTGTTTCATTTGTCACCACGACCCTCTTCGAATCAGAAAGGGATTTGCGGCGCTACTTGATTGACATACTGCGCATTCAGTGTCATGGTCTTGGGGAAATGGTGGGACACGACAATGTGTTGGGACACGCTGTTCGCGATGCATGCTTGCTTGTTCCTGAGGCACTGCAAGGCGTTGTAAACTTGCTACTTGTGTTGGGGGTGGATTATCCTTTGATGGACTGTGTGTGCAAACAGTCGAGAGAATTTGAGGCACAGGACATTGTTGTGCACGCATGCCTCGAAAAACTGCTTCCTTCCATTAGCCGTGTGTTTGTGATGGAGTATCTGGACTCGTCTACAACGGCTTTGGGAGAGAATAAATGCTTTGTCTACATGGACCAAGCCAACACGCGTCTCTTGCAAACCTTTGACCCTCTGCTAAATCGTATGTACCTCACCGCCACTTCCATGGCTGCCGCTCTAGACTTTGTTTTGGTGTTTTTTCCAGGCTATGATGCAGGCCAGTGCTTTGACTATGAGGCATCTCCATATGTGATGGCCATTGTACCAGAACCAGTTGATTACTTCATGGCATGTAGCGAAACATACGACTGCCGTGCCAAGTGCTCTGATACCTTTGCAAGCTTTGATGCGGCGTTGGCGAGCGTCGGAAGCATTCCCGTTTTGAAGCAGGAGCTGGAGTTGATGGTAGATAGTCGTTTTTTCTCAGATCAGGACATTCTCGATGGCAAAGATATCCTTCCATTCCCAGTGTCGGGCATGCAAGAACTGTCTCTTGCCACGTGTAGAGATATGTGTGAGCAGGTCAATGTGCGTTGCCTTGTTCTATTTGGGTTAGAGCACATCAACGTCACAGCGGCGTATTACTGCATTCCCACTCAATTTATGCAAAGTGTGTATCGTCAATACCCGTCCCTTTTAAACACGTATAGCTATCAGAGTGAGTGGTCAGCTACAGACAAGGTTGTTAGTATGTTCGCACTGACAACAGCAAATGTTGGATCCAACGTTTTGGAAGTACTTTTAATGTCTGTGATGGACACTGATACCTCCCTCTACTCCATATGGCTTTTTACGGAGAGAGGCATTCGCTACAAGATTCTCGAAACACGGAACTTTGACGCAGAGGCTCCGGGCAGCGACGTGAGAGACGCTGGAAGTGAATTCTTTCATTTTGAAAGCATTTCCAACATCCGAGTGCAGCCGAGCCATACTCCAGACGAGCCGGCGATTATCTGGTTTGAGGGGGTACGGGAATGGTTGGATGTAGTGGAAGAAGATGTGCAGGTTGAGACAAGGTGCATGCAAAAGACTGTGTTCATGCAACAACAAGATGTGAACTTTGGACACCGAATCATTACAGAGGACTGCACTTCACAGCGTGACAAACTTCTTTCCACCTCTTACAAAATTATCAGAATGTTTGAAAGCGCAACGACTTACGAGCTTTGGCTTCCACTCGACACAGTGAGCATCTCACAAATCTACCTTTACAATACGACAGGTCTGGACACAAATACGTTGAGCCCGAATGATGCGGACCGTTTTGAAGTGCAGGATGCCATTTACGACTTTGTCAAGGTTGTGAGTTTGGACCCCGCGGTACCGGTTATTTTGACAGAAGACAACGTGGCGTTGATCAACCGCAAATTCATTGCAGACACCTCAGAAACAGCGTATTCTGTAGACGGTGCTGTGATCAAAATAAATCTCTTGCTTGTAGGAAGTCTCTCCAACGTCAACTCATGGATTCACAATGTACGACTGGAGTTAGACACGACAAACAACAAGTATGCTGCTGATGTTCAAGCCTCAGAAACAGTATCAGAGAGCATGGAAATTGAACATGTATGCACGATCAACGATTGCGCTGCATGTCAAACTGAAGCCAATGAAAACCAATACAAAGACCTGCAAATGAAGTGTTATGCTGCAGCGGAGTGTGCTGTGGCACGTTGTGTTGGAACGTTGGTGAACATGCAAAAACCACTTTGCAATTTGGGAAGTGACTTGATTGCTGGTCCTCTACACGTCGCACGCATTGTATACGGATACTTATGGCTGGCCATTGCAGAGAAAATCATAGCTATTGTAGAGCTTACAAAACAGCGTCGCGAAGTATACGAATTTTCGTCTCGCCAACAATTTTGGACCGCTCTCAATTGCCAATTAAAGGACGAATTGGTCTTGCATGCTGCTGTGTACACTTCACTTGCAGGTGCCCTGACATCATTCATTGCTGGCTTTGCTCGAGACGACCTTTCTCCCACAAGTTCTTTGATAGACTCCAACGCCAACGCTAAGGTGGTAATGTCCGCTGCGGCAATGACGAACCTGATTTCAAGCTTCCAAATGTGGCCTGTGTACTTATTAATCGTAGGCGAAAAATTGATAGAGTGTAAGCAAAATGCACTCGTTTCCATTTTAAACAATGTCTTGAGTACGTCCGGAGTTCAAGTCCAAATCAGTCTCAATGACGAGACCATTTCAGCCAGCACTGGCAAAACAGTCGGCGTGTGTCTTACTGAATTTGACATGGAAATGAGTCGCAGCTCATCTGATACAACCGCGATGCAAAATTTGCAGCGGTCTATGAAACAAATCGTGCAAGACATGGTGTGGCTTTTCTTGGCCGACAAGTTTCATTTTAATACCATGAGACACATAATGGATGCAATATTAGCATACATTTACGGTGTGATAACTGCCGTAATGGACGTGATACAAGTCATTGACTGGAAGAATTGTAAACTACCTGAAACGTCGTTTCGTCGTGTAGATCATTGTGCTTGTGGGGATGATCAGGTGCGCATTCCAGACTCCCGCAGTCAACAAAAGGTGTCTTCCTTAGACGCTGGAACTGCGTCTTTGTGGTGTAGTGGTCCCATGCTTTTGACAGGCTCTGATGGTAAGGAAATTTTGATATGGAATCCCTACTCATTGTATGAACTCTTGCATCCTGACACCGTTGTGAATGGATATGGAAACTATGAAACGTACCTGGCATGCATCTTTTCAGTGGAAGGTGGTAGCACAGACGCCTGTGAACCACCCTTTCTCCCTGACCTCGAAGAGCAGGATGTTAGTGTACTTCAAGTTGTAACAAGATGCCGTTCCAATTACCAACAAAGTCGGTGGGATACAGGCTCTCTCTTGTTGGGATTATACTCCTTGCAAACATGGAGAGACCCAAACCTTTATTTGAACGAGAATCTTTTCACGCATGACAGCGCCGTAGACCGTTATTTACTGCGTTTTCTCTATCTGAAAAAGTTTATGCAAAGCAACCCGCATTTTCTCGACGAGAATACTTGGGCATGTTTGTATAATGCTCTCCAGATGCAAGTCACAGAGCACACATGTGCGCAGACGTTTTATCAAAACAGAAATGAATATGGGTCTATCAATCAGTATTTCCAATACCAGCACACTTCCAGCTCTTTCTATATGTATCGCGATGCGTGCCGTGTGTACTCAGGTTCCTTGAGGCAGCCGCCGCAAGGCATACAATTTTCCCCCATTCTGTGGCAGGGCATGAGCTCGAATAAGGTGCCGCTGGCTAAGCTGCACTATATTGACTTTAACTCGAATTCCAATCGGTTACAACAAGCAAATAATGCACTTGACGAGCTCATCAATGAAATCAAACTTTTTTTTGAACAAAACTCGTTCAATACACAGCAAGCCAATCAAGTCCAAGTGACGTACAACGCGTGGGAGGGAGACTCATTTCACCAATTTGTGGACTGTGTGGTGCTTGGCCCCTACGCAGCAGCTGACCTGCAAGCTTCCTTCGTGATGTTAAACAACCAGCGACTACCTGTGCCGCAATATCACCGCGGCAACCCATCATCCCGGGCCTTCACCTCCAAGCATTTGACGGCGGGAAGTGAAGCGCGCAAGATTATTATTCGTGACGCCTTTGAGCATGTGCAGGAGACGTTTGCGAGGGAAGTGGAAAATCAAATGTTGAAACAGTATCGAGAGATTGAAGCGCGCTACCGCATCAAAGACAACATGCTGTGTATTTGCAAAAACCTGACGCGTTCTTGGGAATGTTGTCTCGAAGCACAGCACGAGAATGATATCCACTTTGCACTCAAGGGAGAACTTTATAAAGTACAAGATTTGAAAGAAGAGTTGCACGATGCTGGTTTACAGGCGCTGAAAAACTCTACCAAGTTACAAGAGGATATATGGGCTAATAAAAATCGCACGTTTCATATTGACTACACGTTTTCCACGGAGGAGATGCTGGATATGGCAAAGAAATATATGTTTGATCATGCTCAGCGCATCTCCCGATACAGCTCGGACGAAGTGTTGACAGAGATTACAGAGCACACTTTATGGGAACGGTGCACGCAGCTTGTTTCTACTCCATTTTTTACACTCCCCCTCAAAACACCAGAGACATTGGAACGTGAGGGGAAGGTGAGCGAAGAAATTGATGGCATGCACGTAGACGCCAATACGTTTTATGACCCGATTACCCCCCCTTTGAACACGCGCGATGAATATTTGCATGGCATGGAGCACGCGATTGCGCACATTCTCGAGCAGGCACGGGACAAGTCGCCGGTGTTCTGGACGCATGTGCACCGCTACATTGCGTCTGACTCGGTGTGGTGTGAGGATTTGCACGCGGCTCCGGAACATATGCCCTTGAACTGGAAAGCAATCAACGACACATTTTACAACATTAACATTGAAGGGGTGTCTGTGATAGAGAGTGAGCACGCCGGGGATGTGCAATATCCAGCGCGCATTTCGTGTCTGTGCGGATGGGGCAATGCCTCTCACTGCATTCTTGATGCTGAGGTCAAAAACGTTTTGGAAGCAGGGTTGTCCTCACAAACTGTGGCTCAGACTAGCACAACGTTTACAGAATCACAAGACGCACTTTTGAAGGTTTTGGAAGAGGGCGTCTACACCACGCGTGCAGAGTATTTCTTGCTGGCGGAGGCTATGTATCACTATGATGTTCCACTTACTAATTGCATGAGCCACAACGCTTCTATGACGTGGGGGCTTTTGGACACAGAGCAACATGTGGCCTGGTTTCAAGGCACTTTACACCATTCTGAGAACTCCAACACAAAGACAAAACTCGATTGGCACGGCATCACAACACATGGCCCAGCTGGGATTCGCTTGGGTATGATGAAAGCGGACGGCACGGACGCCCTGGAACACCATCTTCACCACTTTGACTTCAAGAAAAAAGTTTCTTCAAATCAAACACACAATTGGCAGTATCAGCACACTGTGGGCCAGCCAACGTGCTCAAGTACACAGCAGCACATTTTTGATAACTCCAACCTGACACACTATCTGCGGGACACTCTATTCCCCATGGCGCACTCTGTTTTTGAAGCCCCCGTGTCTGCATACTGCTCTACATGGGCTATTGAATATGCACTTTGGGTGGTTATGCATTATGTCAAAGGAGAGGCAGACACAGAAACATTGATTCAGCAGGAACGCGAAAAGCTGTGGAAAGAGAGGTGTGACATGCAACTACAGCAAATTGGGATCTGTAATCTGCGGGGAGTGTTTGACATGCAACCTGTGCACGATGTGGACAATATGGAGAATGTGACTGTTCCGTCGCACTGTCCCTTTGTCTTAGCTCCCAATCACGGGTGTATCTACGTCACGGAAAATTGCCTTGTGCAGTGCAACGGTGAGTTTTTTGACCCTTGCTTGTGCACAGAAAGCTGCGCCGGGTTTGAGTTTGCATACAGCAATTGTATGAACAGCTCAATCCTACATCCCGGCAGCTTTGCTCTACATGAGGACGTCCTATTGTATAGTTTGCATTGGCCAAGCAGCATTCAGGCCAACGAGGCTGGAAATGAAGATGTTAGCTTTCTAAATGAGCTTCTGGCTAGTGTGAATGCGGAACGTGCCAAGTTTACTTTTGAATCCGTGGAATTACATGAAAAAATAGCGCAGTTGATTGTTGAGCAGGATGCGGCAAAAGAGGAAGACAATATGCAGGACGAAGTTTGCACAGACCTCTTTGATTATTTTGAGGGGACAGAGCAACATCCCGTGGGATATCACCCAACACGGACTTGTGCCGTTGGGGAGTCTGCCCTGCGAGGTTTTGACGCGTGGATGAGCCTAACCGAAGACGGATGGGCCGTGGACCCCATTATTTTGCGCAACATGACGCAGTACTCGCAGGTGTTTGGGATTTCACACCTTGTATGTGACACTTCTGTTTATGGGGCCCTTGGCCATGAATTGAATCCGTACGTACTGGAAACCAAATGGAATGCACAATCAAAAGTGGACATGGCTGTTCCATTGAGTTTGAATGATGACATTTTGGATACCATGTCTACGTACGGCACCCCTTCCAACGATGCCACGGACACTCCTTGTGTGTTTTCCACTGATTCCACTAATGCAAGAAATAATGCAAGAAATCCCTCCGCGCGCATTTTACAACACAGCGTGGGTTTGATTCGCGACTGGCTGCGACTTTACGGCGCGGACGAAGAATTACAGAATGCGTACAATGAATTTTGGCCTCACTGGGTGCCTTCTTCATCATCTTTATCATCTTTATCATCTTCACAGGTATCTTCACAGTGCTTCTATAGCATGCAGGAGGTAGATACTTTGCCCAATTGCAATCACCCACCCCTGTTCACGTGCGTAGAGGACAACGAGTGTGCTACCTCTACTTCCACCGCACAAAGCATGAATTCCCTTATTTGTCTGAAAGCTGATGAGGAGCATGGTATTTGTGCTCAAAATGGAACCTGCTTTCGCCACAGCCACTGTGCTGACGGCCTCATGTGCTCTGGAGATGGAGAGTGTGTTCAACCCCGCATTTACTTTGAGAATACAGCCTCCAAAAACATGCAGATGAATTTCCAGCTCTTTGCCAGCGAACAAAATGCGCAATGTCGGGAGACCATGCACGGCATCAGCGAGCATCAGATGGTTCCTGATTTTGCTACAAGTCATGGATTGTGCAGTCTGCGCAACTGGTTTGTCTATCATAATATCAGCTCGTATGCCACATCTGAACAGGACAAAAATTACATTTACAACTTGGAAGATCGCATGTTTCAGCGGCCTGAGGATGAGCAACCAGAATCTCTCTTGAATCGTCAAATGCTGCAAACACAGCCTCATCAATGTGACCGGGACTACCAATACACTGCGTTCCATTATTGTCAGCCAAAGCACATCACAGAGTATGACGCTTTCTCCGATAACCCGCTAACGACGGTTAACACACAGCGAGGTATTCGCACATGGAAAAAGGGGAGGGACAATATGAACAACTCAATTGAGGAGCTGCGCATGTGCAATTTGCAGAGATACAGTCAAATGCATGACTTGTTGCATCCCTATGCACCAGACGCTTCTTTGGGGGACACGCTGGCGCAGGTTCCGAACGACGTACGGCCCTGCACCCAGTTCCAGGTGTGTGAAAATTTTCAGTTTCATGTGGACTACTCAGCTGTCTCACGGCGGCGCAAAATTGTAAGCACGTATGATACTAACACGGGGGGTGTGCAACTGAAGGACTACACTGAACAGTACAGCAACAATGATGCGGACGTGTGCTTTGGCCTGGGGCATATTGTGCACACAGTAACTACAGCGTCCACGGTTTCCTTGTGCATTGTAGACAGGCTTGTCATGCCCTTACTTGCTGTGTTGTTTGGTGCAGCGGAAGTGGAGCAGGGTTTGATATGGAGCTCTACCCCTCTCAAGATCACAGAAAATGCTATGCTCAGCTTTACTGAATCTCAACAAAGCACGCGCTTTGCAGTTATTAGACAGCACTGCCCGAAAGCTTTCACACAAACTATCAATCAGCAGGAGGGACAGGCCCTCTACAAACAATTCATGACAGTGCTTAGTAGTCGTTTTACGCAAGAACAGCGCGAAGATGTTGTTCAATACGCTAACGCACTCCTCCTTTCTCTCTTTGGACTGGACAGCACGACTGCTGTGAATCGAGGTTTCAACACGATTGAGGAGTACCTTCAGCACAGTGCGTGTGCTCGTTTCCTCTCCTCCGAGCTTCAAAAATTACAGGAGGCCACTCGAGACTTCAATGTGTACGTGCAGGAGAGCACCGCTACACCGCAAACCCCCGGTGCTTCTGTCTATATTTTCCATGAACGCGCCCCTATTCCCCTTAATCTGCATTGGTTTTGGAAGTGTGTCTTGATGCATAATGCTGTGGAGGGGGGTGCACCGAGTGATTGGATGCAGCGTCTGAGTGATGCGGATTTCTCCACAACACATGCAGAGTTGTCATGTGCGGCATACACACGAGATTTGGATGAATTGGCAGATACCACGGTGACAGTCAAGACCCTCCTCCAGCGTTCAAGCGACATCTTTATGACGGATGGAGATTTTTTCGAGGTGAATTGGGAACAAAGTGTGGAAGCACTTGCGGAAAGTTTGTTGTTTATCACCAGCAACGCGCTGGATGCCATTGGCTTGACGCAAACCCCGCGATTGACTTGCATGAAACCAGATGTGATGGAAAATTCAGACTGGTTTGATAACAGCACCTGTCATGATTTTTATGCTGTCAACACATGTTGGCTCAAGTTTTGTGAGGGCGAGAACTGTGACAATACTGGATTTGACGCAGATTATAACCTGTACAACGAGGTGTTAACTCGTGTATTTGACTCCACAGACATGCTGCTTATCAAAACCATGAATTATCAGAGCTTGCGAGATCAAAATCTGGCTGCATTTGAGTTGTCCTTGGATACAGAGGTGAGCAAAACTAGCAACATTGTGCCCTTTATTCGCTTTCACAAGATTACGGAAACTGTGCAAAATGCAACAACTTTCGAGGATTTCAGCATTACCATCAATTCTGAGTTCCAAAACGAGGCAAATATAGAGACATCCTATGCCAATAAGACCAATACAGAGCAATGTCCCTGGCGACTTTACCGCCCGGAATTTTCTCTCAATCATTTTGATTATGCCTTTCATGACACCATGCAATACAAATATCTTTCGTTTGGCAGGGCTACTATAGAAGTGGTGATGTATGTAGCGCGGGAACTCTACTCTCCTAACGTGCTTCCAAGCAACAACAACCTGCATAAAGTCTCTGACCCACAATACCAGCTCTTTTCCGAGTCAGGTATTGAGTTTGCTGATCGAAACGAAGAAATCAATCAACAAACCTATTTGTCTCGGGCGTATGCCTACAATCACTTCATGCGCATGAAGAACTACGCCTGCAGTGATAGCAACGATGTGAACATCAACCTGGAAACCAATTTCATTCCAAGAACCATGCGTGCATGTATTGAAGAAATGCAAGAGGACATTGGGTGGGGCGTGCAACCCGAAGAGGTTCTGCAATTGCGCGTGAATGCTAACACACTCTTGAAGGGGTTTTACCCCACGTTCTCTGAACAAATGTCAGGCACCAAGTTTTTGGACGCGATGTTTAGTGAGTTGCTGGTGGACAAAACCTCTATCCTCCGCAGTGTTTGTTTCTCCCGCAATGACAGGGTGCAGGTGATGAACCCGTTGTGGGCAGGGGACTTTGATGTGACTTCCTGTCCTCGGGGCCAGGCGTGTGGGTGTGACACACGGGTGCAAGACAATTTTGTGCGATACGTGGACACGCGATGCACCACATCAGCGGGGCAAACATGCCGTGACACGTTTCCCTTGTTTGACGAGTTGCTTCAAAACAAACTTGCGTCGCATTGCGCAGAGCTTGGAGCAACTCGTCAACCTGTCACCATGTTTCAACAGGGCACCTTAAACGCAGATGAAACCCCACTCTGTTCCTATTCCACAGACACGTTCAACAGAGGGTGTGAGGTGACAGACAACACGCTGTATGGGGCATTGCATGGCTGGAAGGGAAGCACCCTTGATAGTCTTCACAATGTGAACAATGTTGCACACGAGGAACAAGCAGGTATTTTTATCGCCAGCAACTCCATTTTCCGACAGGCACAATTCAAGCCAACCCTGCTACCCACTCTTCGTGTTTTGAAGACAGACATCGGTGGACATGCCTTACACTTTGACTTGGGTACGAGTCAGGCGAACTCACTACAACTGCGATGTATTTTGCTATCGTCCAACCCCCCACAAGCATGTACAAGCAATTCAAGAACTTCACGAGAATGGTTACAGGATTTAGAGGCCAAATTCAACTGGCAACACGACATTTTGCGCAACACGTGGCCTGACTTTGTGGTTTCTGCGTCTGCCTCCCCCCCTTCATGGAAATGCCCTCTACAATGGGTTTCAGCATACAGTGGAGGGACACAATCATTTGCAGCTCGCCTTCCCAATCGCGACCGCAACAAAGTACGATTCAAGCACATTACAGGTGACTACAACACAGCACACCCCACAGTCAAGTCTGTTATGCGCACCACACAATTGCAGCCGGCCTACTTCAAGGCAGAACACATTATGTGTGCAGTCAACAAGGAATCGTGTGTCACACAAGATCAGTTAGACGATGTGTTACAAACTGTGTATCATCGCGACTGGAAACGCGTAAAAGTAGAGGGGAGCACAACAAAGTGTGGTCAAATTGTAGATTGGCCGGAACAAGGATATATCTTGCGTGACGAAACTAATCTAAAGCCCACAGGGGATGAATGCTTTGTGTTAGACCGTCTACCGCGTTTTGGAATCAAAATTGCGGAAAAGCGCACTTTGACCCCCACCAATACAGAAACCTCGGCTTCCATGATGCCGGGCGGCGCATGTCACATGGGTCGTTTGCACCAGCTTGACAAAATTCCAGGTGAGGCATATGACAATCTTACTTTGCACATGTGTGGTCAATTTGATTGGATGGAGGATGCAGAAGACATGTCAGACTATGTTACCTGCCTGGCCACAAATCATTCATCGCAAAATGCTAACAATGTGAGTATTCAGTATGTGCGTTTTATTAAGAAGAAGTTTACCAGAAAGGGCACCGACATTGACAAGCATGTCTTGTTCTCTAAAAGAAAGTGTAACCAGTGTGCTCGCATACAATCTCGCATCATGGACAGACACAGACAGAGTCACAACCTGGCCTCTCAAGATATCAACAGCACACAACTCAGTGTCGGTATTCCCACCCGCCTCAGCACAGAACGCATGATTGCTGCTTACCTGCGCCGCAAGGTGTGTCCCCTGGCAAATGAAACCGCGTGCACCACACTGACAACGCTTTTCAACACAAGCAAATGGGAAAGAGGTCAATTTCTCCCCCTCTTCTTGAACACGAGTAGATACAACGAGCTGTTCATTGATCTAAACTCGAGCAAACTGCCAGTATTTCGAAACGAGGAGAACTTTGCCAATGATGATGCAAAACTGTGGTCACGGCCTTGGGTTTTTTGTGATCAAAGCTCTACCAACAATCAGGGCTGCAAAGGCTCAATTCCCAAAGCAGATTGGATACAGCCAGCTACGCGCATGCAGAGATGCTCGGAGGTGACGCAGGCTGTAGTACAGGAAATGAACACCCTGCCCACTATCAATTTCTGTGAGCTGACGGCACAGACAGAAGAACTGTGTACCAAAATGGTTTCGTGGAACACACGCATTCAGGCTATCCTGTGTCAGAGTGCGGGCATCTGTAGCGATGAGGATTTCTTCTACAACCCTGGTATGTATGCCCTTGATAACCAAGCCTTTGTCTCCTCGTCAGTGCGCACATTTTATAACGAACTTGACGCGGACGCCTGTGTTGATGAAGTTGACAATCTGGAGCAAACGCAAATTGATAGCAACAAACAAGCAAAACAAAAGTGTGGCAGTGTGCAGTTAGAGTTTTTGCGTTTCATTATACGGGAATACCGTGTCTATGTACACATGCTCTACAAAATTGTTTACTACTTTCTCAATTTGCTTCTGTATGCCGTACACATTGTGATAGCTGGCATAATTGAGGCCACCTCAGGAGAACAGGTAATTGGGGATGCCTTGGTCCAGCTAGAACGATATTTCAAGCTTTTTGTGCAACACCTAGGTAATTTTGTGCGCTTCATCATTGACTTCACATGGAAATTTTTGACTGAGCAAGAGGGAAGCTTTGGTAAGGCATTGAGGACTGCTGTACGAGAGACGTGTCAATTTGTTGCTATGATCCTTGGAGGGCTATGTGATGCGGTGACTGCCGTGCACGATTTTTTGCACAAAATCATTCAAGTCTTTGAACACTTACAAACTTGTTGTGAAATTGATTTGGGATTCACGAAGGTGGCTATATTTTATCCACTGCTTGCGCTAGTACCTTTCCAAATCTTTGTTACGATTACTTACTCTAATTATTATTTCTCCAAAGGTCTCATGTTTCTATTTTGTGTCAACATCAAGTGTCCGGAGCTTGCATTTGATTCTGTCAGCAGTCAATTTTCTGCCACACTTCCCGTGCCTACCCGGTGTTGGTCGTCGTATACTACATTCTTTGGGGATACGGCGGGTCTCAGTTGCACGACGGCGGATACTTGCGTGTCGTCGCATTTGGACATAAACTCTTTGAAGGTATGCGGCACGTGCGCTGACACTGGCAATACAGCTATCCAGCAATTTGGGTGTGACCCCCTCTTGAAGATGTGCATGTGTGGGGTCGTAAAGCATGAACGAACATACTGCCAGAGTAACGCCGAATGTAGAAACCCTTCTACCACATGTGCATACATAGACCGGGACCTTGAGGTGAGTTTCTCAAATGTGGACTGCTCAGCATGCCAAACTAACAGAGTTTGCTATTTCAACAGCCAAGAAGACGAGGTTGGTTTTTGTGCGTGCCCTCTCTTCAAAACAGAATTTTCTCGTTGCCGGGCTCAAGATCAAGGTTTAGTTCTATCCCCCAACCCAGATGCGTTTTGTCTCCTACAAACAGACGCCAAGTTTGCGTCTTCGGTGCAATACTCCACTTCGTTTGATAACAGTATCACTACCCCCTGCTACACACTTGATGTGAGTCAGATTTATTGTACACATGTTGTTGACATTGTTGGTAGCAATACTTTCTTCCTGGTGGGGTTGCAAAGTGGAACAGGAACACCATCAAGACGGCTATTGCAAATCGCACAGGAGCACAATACGATAATCACACACAACGCTCTGTGTCAGGATGCACTGCAAGAGGAAAATGCAGTTGTGTTGCAGCATACCCGAGAAGCATGCATACAAGCCTTCACAACCAGTAGTGAGACTATTATCATGCTCAACGCCTCATTACCGCCTTGTGCGTTTTGTAGCTCAGAAGATTTGCTACACACCATTACACATAATTCCGTGGAGCTGATCAATGTCGTCAAAACTGTGCGGCATTTATTGCTTGTCATGTGCAGGCATGGACCAGGGCAGCATGTCTACAGTGCTATGAAAGCCATACTCAAAGCAAGTAGGCTCTTGATGCAAGATTTTTATGACATCTACAGCAAAACAGATATGCCCAGTAATTCAACAGACTATTTTGAAAATGCAGTGGACAAACTTATGGACCTGAACCAACTTTTGAGTCCTCCACTTCAACCTATTAGCTATGATGAAATTTTGGCAGCGTCTTCCAACATCTCTTCCAATGCTACACACAATGCCACACCACCCTCACACCTTCGACATATACTGGGATTCAAAGAAATAATTGCAGAGACACAGCGCAGAACTGAAGCCATGTTAACTATGCATACAGACTACTCCTCACAACTTGCGACCACATTTGACTATGAATATGCTAATCTCTATACCGAAAGCACCTATCTGGGGTGGTTTTCACAATGGCCAGTATCCTACACAATCACTGAAGAATCATCAGAGTGCCTTCCCATGTGGCATACGCTGGGTATTCTCGAGCAAGCCGTGACAAATGCCACACTCCCATTCACACCTGCTGGAAGGGACATGAAGGGCACACCCGCACAATACTTACATGAAGCCTGGCCACGTATTGCGAAAGTCACAAATTCCTCCGAGTGGACAAATGGCACCAACAACAACAGCCTGCAAGAGCACAGTGGAATTGTGGGGTCATGGAAATGGCTATTGGAAAAGGTATTTGAATGGCTCAAACTCGGCACCAATCAAATCTACGACCTCTTATTTGCAACCAGCAAGGAGCTCAAGAACAGTGTTATTTGTGACCTTCGCACTATCCAAACATGCAGCAAGTGGAGAATCACTCTCTTACACAGCACGATTATAGCGTCTGTCTGGTTTTCTCTCTGGTTTCTTATCGCACAGGGCTTGAAAATGCCATTTGCCACCGCTGCCAGCATGTTTATGTTTATCCCGCTAATACTCTATATGTCATATGAATATTCACCGCTGTGTGCGCCCATGGTGCCCATCTGCTTTCTCGAGGACTTGCTTCACTCACTTCGTGCTGTCTTTCCTCGAGTGATGCACGTGCCCGCCATCTTCATTCACAACACCCAGGTAGAGGGCATTGCATGTCAAGACTTCATCCAAACGCCTTCCAACAACATTTGGGTGAGTGAAACGCGCGCTCAGCTTAAGATTGCTTGCATCAAATCATGCGCAGACGCCCCATTCGAGTTTGATTCATGGCGGGCTGTCTTTGCTTGGTTTACAACAGAGTTTGGACAGGGCGCTGTGGACTGGGTGTCAGAAGCTCAACAACATGTGCCTCTCCTAAATCACCAAGACATGCTCACTCAACTTCAACTCAAGAATAAGATATGGCAGCTAGACGATGCGGACATGCTACTGGGACATCGTATTTGTGCGTTCGCACATTCCTATCAAATCATACCCTTTATCATATCATTGTTGTTTATTCTTCTAATACTCAGAACCGCGTCCACTATGCTCGCTGCAGTGCTTATTCCCGTGTTCAATGTAATAGCGCAAGTGGTCAATGCCTTCTTCGTAAAGCATAAGAAAGAGTAAAGATAACTTAAAGAGTACGGAGCTGTGCCAGCACTTTCTCCACTTTTTCAAGTTTTGCTTCCCCCTGCTTTAGTTGGGCTTCCCTCTTATCTGCTTCTTCTTCCTTCTGCTGCACTTGGGCTTCCCTCTGCTGCACTTCGGCTTCCCTCTGCTGCACTTGGCCTTCCCTCTGCTGCACTTGAGCTTCCCTCTGCTGCACTTGGGCTTCCCTCTGCTGCACTTGGGCTTCCCTCTCATGTGCTTGAATCAGTAGGTTCTGCAGATTGTTTTCCTGCTTCTCTAGTTCTAACTCCCTTTTCTGGCGTTCTTTCTCTTTCGCAATGAGCTGCAGCTGTTGCTTACTCATGTGTACCTGCTTGACCTCTTCTTCCTTGGCCTTGTGTGAGTGCAGTAGCTTCAAATTGTTCTCCAGCTCGCGCATGCTTAATTCCATGTTGGGAATGATACGTTGGCAAAATTCGTCTGCGTCTCGTATCGGCTGCTCAAACTGCCTTTTGAGTAGCTCTAAGCTCAGCAGAAAACCATTCACACAGCTAGGCTGCACGTCCGACGTATCATCGAACAGGGTGTTGGGGAGAAAAATACTAGCTTTTGCTTTCTTTTCCTGCTCGTCATGCTGCCTATGCTTAGCTTTCTTTTCGTCTTCATCCTCCGCGGTATGATGCTTCCGCTTGCGTACGTTGCCAGGTGCACTCGTTGTGGTGCCAAGAAGCGCATTAGATGTGGCAATTGCAGTTTCTTGCTGCTCCTTTTGCTGCTCCTTGTCCTGCGCATTATCTTTATCCTCGTGGTTCTTGTTATGCTCTTTATCCTGTTCATCCTCGTCATCCTGTTCATCCTCGTGATCTTGTGCATCCTCGTCATCCTGTTCATCCTCGTCATCCTCGTCATCCTCGTTATCCTCGTCATCCTCCTCATCCTCGACATCCTCCTTATCCTCGTCATCCTCCTTATCCTCGTTATCCTCTTCATCCTCGTCATCCTTCTCATCCTCGTCATCCTCCTCATCATCGTCATCCTCCTCATCCTCGTCATCCTCCTCATCCTCGTCATCCTCCTCATCCTCCTCATCCTCGTCATCCTCCTCATTTTCCCCGCCGTCCCTGTACTCGCTCTCCTGCTCCTTCTTCTTTGTTTTATCTACCACCAATCCCATCTGCAAATCGCCGTCTACAGCCTTGCATTGCTCCCAATAGTATTCTGCCTCTGCTGCATCAAGAACACGTATGTTTCTGTACTGTGGGCTGCGTCCAAGCAGTGGCGTAAGCCTGATTATTTGTTGCTCTGGCTGAAAGCCTGTGGGCATTGTAACTTCAACCTCGTTCGTGTCTTCCATCACTTTTATCACAGTGACTAGGATGCGTCGGTAGGGATTCTCCCCGCGTCCTGCCTTTCCTATTTTCCACTCCATTTCAAGGCTATCAGCAAAACTTACTTCTAGCTTCTTTTTCTGCGGCGCGGTGCTGTTCTTATTCTTTTTGCGCGGCGCGGTGCTGTGCTGCTTGTGCTTCTTGCGCTTGCTTACTGGGGGCATGCTGCTCTTGCTGCGCCCTTTTTGCCGCGCTGCGTATTTTTTAAGCACGCGTGAATTAAAAAAGAACCTTTTTTTTCTTTACTTGAAACAAGTACGTTAGAAATAATTGCGTTTTTGCACCATTGTTAGACGTAAATTTGGAAAATGGTAAGAAAGGTGTTATAAGCATCTGTTTTATCGGAACGAAAGAAACGTTACCAAAGTTTTTTATATATACCAAATAGTTGGTACATATTTATATGACCAATGAACAAATGAGCTGCAATGAGAACTTTCAAAGTACTTTGGCCTCCGGCTGGCTCAAAATCATGCGTATGGTAAACTCAAAATCTCCGGCGGTACGTAGTGATGGGGCCATAATTGCAAAGATACAATTGCAGGAAACCATCCTACAGCTGAAGGCTGTGGAGGAGGAAATCAAATCGGAATTGCGGAACACAGCGCTGCAGGCCAAGGCAGCGCAGGCTCAGAACACGAGAAGCACTTTACAAGCAGTGCTGCAGCGCAGTCGTGCCAAACGACTTCGACTGACGCAGACGAACAAGAAGCGCGTGAACATGGAGCATCAACTGGAAGCGCTGGCCATGTCTGAGCTCAACAATCAAGTCCTGGCATCCATGCAAAAGACAAGCCATGCCCTCAAAGCGCTGGGGGTGCAAAATGCGGTGGAGAATGCGGAGGAGGTCATGCATGATATGCAAGATGTGCAGCAGGATATCACCTTTATGCAAGACGCGTTGGGTCAGTCGTTCACCACTGACTTGGATGAATCAAGCTTGGAGGAAGAATTGAAAATCCTTCTTTCGCCTGAAACGGACATGCCACTAGACTTGCCCATGTTCACCAATAGCATGAACGAAACTTCAAGCTCAACACCAGCACAATTAGAGGTGGTGGTGGAAGAAAGTGTAGTTACAGACAATGCTCGCCATATTTCAAATGATGCGCACTCTGCCGAGAGCGTAGCAGTCACGGAAGCTGCAGTGGGGAATTGAGGTTTGTGAATTGAGGTATATAAGCTCAAAATAAATAGAATAAATGAGTCAAGGTAGTAGGAAATGTCGTTGTTCGTGTGCAAATTGCAAGCATGGCTGCAAGAAACATAAGTGTCGATGCATGCAGCAACGCGTGAGTGCACAGTGCATGCAAGTCATGCGTCAAAAAAGTTGCCTACAACAGGAGCCCATAGTCATCACCGTGCATAATGCCGGCGACACACATCGTTTGTCTGTCAATAAAGGCTTCCTGACTGTATGTAAGAAACGCATTCAAGAGGGCCACTCTGCCGAGCTCTATCGCGATGACAAGTATCTTCTCACTTACACCAAGCTGCCCACTCGCAAAAAGTTTATCAACTTGCACCAATTCTACAACGGACAGTTATTCCTCATTTCAACTTTGAACATCATGGGGGAGCGGTTTGAAGTGGTGCAACATGACCGGGGGGTGAATGTGTGGGGTTTAGAGAATGTGGCATCTAACATTATGCTGCGTGAATTTCATATTCCCTCTCTCAACTTTGTGGGCATGCCTCTCCAATCTATGTCTGATTCGTTTATGTACAGCGACAAGCAAAAGGTGCTGAACAGCATTAAGGCAATGCAGCTCACTGTGCCGAACAAAGTACTACATAACACCGAGTTCAAAGTATTCAAAACACACGGCATCGTGAAATCATGTAAGGCAAGTGAGAGGCTTGCGAGGTTTGGAGGAGAACAAGACAATAAGATGTGCAACAGTCTGAATTTACAGGCAGCGCGTCGCATGTTATGGTTCAATAATACAGCAGTGAGCAAAGTACGGTCCCTCTTCACCAAACTGCCCGTGGACTTTGCACGTAATGTGGTGTTAAACCTTGCTCTGGCACACGCTGGGACGCATGCCGAGGCCAATGTGGAAAAGGTATTACTAGCACACACCTTTCAGTATGCCAAGTTGTCGCATGATGCGATGGATGCGTTGGCACGAAGTATGACGTTGACAACCAAACCCTGTGGCATGATTTCATATTTGAATGACAGTGGAGTGAAGGTCAAGGTGCCTTTGTTTTCCATGCCAACATCTTGTGTTTCTGTATTGAAAAGGGAGGGGTTTGTGTTTCGTCAGGACACGGGCTACCTATCCAAAGCTTCAGATGGCACACCTATCTTGATTGTAGATATTGTAGCCAGCAATGCTGGTAAGACATGCCCTGGTGTGTCTGCTGCACAACAACTTTCTAACGAACATGAAAGTCTGACACGAGATCTCCAACGCAGACTATACCTACACACTGCATGTACGTATCACCCCTCCCTCTACACAGCACTGCATGCCTTGTTGCGAGCTTCCACACTTCAACATGATGTGTTCTCTAAAACTCCTAGTCTTGGGTTGGACTTATGGGCTTTTCACACAGCATGTGACGCACAAGCAGACAAGTAACACAAACTGAATTAACTGATTAATCTTTCTGCATATGTATAAAACCACTTTGATGAACTGAGATAATGACAAGCGTCTTGTGCCCATTCTTTCTCACAAGTATGATATTGATGATGATGATGCATGTCTCCCCTTTGACTGCATTTTATCAAGCTATCGACAACACCCACCCCCTTGTCTTATGTGACAGCTTGAATGAAGATATACAAACGCTTTTGAATACCTCTACTCCCGTCTTCCCCGATTCATTGCCGGAAACACGATGTGTTGCTATCAATGTGTGTTCAGAGCAAAATCACAGAGGGCAGTCTCTCTTGGCAGACATGTGGCACCACCGGAGTGCAACGGCCTTGCGGTTTGACGAGGAATACGAGTTCGTGGGTGATTTAATCTACAATCATCACAGCCTGCAGTATGCTCGAGTACCACAAGGCATCACCCTATGGGCGTGTGAACCTGACTTTGAGCACTTGCGAAACATAGGTCACTACAAGTGTCACCCCGATGTGAGCAGAATCACACAGGTTTCCGGACAATGTCCCTCCCAGTCCCCCCTTCTCGCATGGCCATCTGAGCGGCAGGAATTTCTGACGTGCTTAAGTTCCCTTCAACATGACTTTAACACCAGCACATCACTCTCCTCACACAATGCAGGGTGGGGGGACATCGTATACCCCATTGCTGATGAAAGGGGAAGGACCCAGATGATTTATTATTCGTTTCAAAAGGGATTTGGATGTTTTGAGAGCACAGATCTGACACCAGGAGAGTATTTGTCGTCTTCCTTGGCTCCCAATCAAATCAAAGCATGCCCCCCGTTAGACGTGGGAGAATACATATCAGACTTCACTACAGACTGTGTCTTCAGTTGCCCCTCGGACTATGATATTAACAGAACTCTCTTCAAATGTATGCATAAATGCCAAGATGTCCTTGAACTAAGTTGTGAAAGGGGGTTCAAAGCTTCTCAAATATGTACAGCTGTCTCCCCCCCGCGCTACATGTGTATGGAATGTCCCGCACAAGAAGGTAAGGGTGCTCTGGAGTGGAATCCCTCTCAAGTCACCGCATGTAACTACGAAGATTGCCCAGCAGGTACATACGCTGCAGACAATGTATGTGTGCCATGTCCCTTACACACCTTCAGCAGCTCACCCGCACAGACATCGTGCTCAGCTTGTCCCTACGGCACCTACACCTCTGCACAACACGCCACTTCGTGCACTGTGTGCTTTGAGAATGTTGAGAATGATGTGACGGGAGTGACTTGTGAAACGGGCCATCATTTAGTGCATAACCTCACCAAGCTCGAAGAATACTTCAACGTGAGTGCCGCCAATCACCGCGAACACTTCACACCTGCACAACTCGCACTATTTTGTGCAGAGAAACATGCATGCCTTCCATGTCCCCCCGGCACCTATGCTCATGAGAATATGTGCAGCGCATGCGACTACGGCACATATCAACCCAATTTCCAGCAGACTACCTGCTTTCATTGTAGCAGCACACAAACTACGGCGCATCAAGGCAGTCAGGGGGTGCATGACTGTGTCTGTGCAGAGGGATTCGAGTGAACTTCAAAGACAATGATGAGCTTGAAAGAATTTTATTGCTTCACTCAGTCATTTTCATTATCTGAAAGTGTGAGGTCAATGCAGTCATCTGAAAGTGTGAGGTCAATGATGTCCAAGGGAGGAGGGTTGACCTCCCCATCTTGCGCAGCATTGTTCTCGTTAATGATGTTCAAGGGAGGACGGTTGACCTCTCCATCTTGCGCATCATTGTTCTCGTCATCTGAAAGGCGAATGAAGCCATCTATCTCAATGGGATGCACATACCCTTCGTTCAACAGCGCTTGCTCATAGGTGCTCGGTGAACATGCGGGAAGCTCGTGAGGAGAAATGCAGTTCTTCCACTTATATTTACCATGAGCAGGTAGTTTGCTGTCTCCACGAATCAACTCAACAAAAGCTTCCTGAACGGCACTCGCAGCAGCAGCTCCAGCAGCAGCAGCTCCAGCAGCAGCAGCTCCAGCAGCAGCAGCTCCAGCCGTAGCAGCTCCACCGGCACCCAGCATCCCCATGATACTTATTCTTGCACTCCTCCGTAACACAGCGGAAACAGCAGCCTCAGCAGCGTCATTGTCTTGATTGCGTTCTGCATCCTCATGAGAACGCTTGCGGTTCATTGCGCAAAGTCGTGCGCACGGGAGCGTGCTTGCGCACTCTGGCCTCCTGAGTTGAACGGGAAGAGGGAACCGGAAGTTGTTGAACAGGGACTTCAGTTCGCGATCAATACCAACTTGATTCTGGTTATTTTTCATAATTATATTGATTATTTTGGAAAAGATTTGGGTCAAATATTGACCAAATATGTCAAAATTGAATAAAACTTGTTTCCAGTAGTAAAAGTTGATGGAGAAAATTACCGCGGGGTTCTCCCTACAGTACAATTGTAAAGCATTTGCGTCTAGACGGAACAGAAATTGTTTCCAGTACTAGGCTTAGAGTATTGATGTATCAAAACTTTGTACCAGCCCTGGTTTACCAGCGTGACCGCGTTTCTCCCAGCAGTACTAATGAACTCCAATGAAATTCGCGTCCGAACCTGGTACAAAAATACTCAAACTTCTTGTACTCAACTAATTCAAGTACTCCAGCACTAGGGTCTCGTCACGAGTACAGTAGTGTACTGAAAATCACGCGAACCAGATCCACGCGAACTTCCGACAACTCTCTCAAACTTCACTCAAAATATCAGCGGCAGACAGCACGCAAGCACGACAAGCACCATGGTCTTCACGCGGCGTATGATGCAGAAGGAAAAAGAAGAGTTGCGCACGGCAAAGAAACTCAGCAGGAATGTGAATCTCCTCCTCAGGGCAGGCAAGAAACTCGAGCCGCCGCGTCCGGCAAAGAACATCATCAAGAAGTCGGAGAGCAAGCTCGTCCTGAAACCTGTTCCCTGCCTGCAAGCTCTTTCGTGCCCGGAAGCTCTTTCCCGCCCGGAAGCTCTTTCCCGCCCGGAAGCTCTTTCCCGCCCGGAAGCTCTTTCCCGCCCGGA